>Ga0163108_10000017_pt1 | contig 102404 bp, 80 predicted proteins | sample Fk1155metaG_FD_109644 | JGI IMG/M metagenome (GOLD analysis project Ga0163108, IMG submission 109644) | Marine microbial communities from the Central Pacific Ocean - Fk160115 155m metaG | ecosystem: Environmental > Aquatic > Marine > Oceanic > Photic zone | place: The Central Pacific Ocean...
CTGCTCATCGCGTGCTCGCTGGACACAGGCTTCCACTAGCTGTTTGCCAAGCCCGTGTTGCTGATAAGATTCCTTGACAGCCAGGCACTGGATTTCCCCCAGCTTGCTGGAGTAGATCTCTACGGCAGCAAATCCAACCACCTGGCCTTCAGCCTCGGCAATGAAACCATGAGGTATCAGTTTTTCAAGATCGTTGGCATCACGCGGCATGAGGACATGTTGTTCAACATAAGGCGTGATGAGTTGCAGGATGGTAGGAATGTCCTCGCGACGTGCGTCGCGCAGGTGTGCTGCATGATGGTTGTGTGATTGGGAAGCGGTCATGAAAGAAAACCAGGATTGATTCCAGGGGGTATGCAGGCGATATTGGAATTATCGGCAGGATGACCAAGCTGTCATGAACATCCTCCGGGTAAGCCCGGCAGGCGGAGAATAATTAAATGGATCCTTACCAGCAGGTTGCCCAATGGTTGCGTGCATCCGAGCATGTCGTTGCCTTTACGGGGGCCGGTATTAGCACTGAAAGTGGCATTCCAGACTTTCGGTCGCCTGGTGGAATCTGGGCGACATCCACGCCCGTTTACTTTGACGATTTTGTGGCTAGTGCCGAATCTCGACTCGAGTATTGGCGACAGAAATCGGTAGCGCATCGTGATTTTGCAGACAGCCAGCCAAACGCTGGGCATAGGGTATTGGCAGGTTGGGAGGAGCGCGGCCTGCTGCAGGGAGTAGTGACACAGAATATTGATGGGTTACATCAACTGGCTGGTAGTTCCCAGGTGATTGAACTACATGGGACAGCCAGGCAAATTACCTGCTTGCAGTGTGAGGAACGTTACGATGCCGAGGAGATGGTGACGCAGTTTCTTGCCACACAGCAGGTTCCAGATTGTCCCGGATGCGGTGGGATTGTTAAGCATGCCACGATTTCGTTTGGGCAATCATTGGTTCCCAGGGTGCTGGAGCACGCCATCACGCTGGCGGAGCGAGCCGACCTGTTCATGGTCATGGGATCTTCACTGGTTGTCGAACCAGCAGCCAGCCTGCCTCGCATGGCACGTAGCCGGGGAGCACGGGTGGTGATTGTAAATCGTGATGAGACGCCTCACGATGATATCGCGGATCTACTGTTCCATGAGGGGATTGGACGTGCACTGGAGAGAATTAACCAGTACGTTCAAGAGGAAGTCTGAAAGTGACGTGGCGGTGTGCTGGTCCTAGCTGCCATCAAAGGAGATTTTGAGGATCTCAAATCGCAGCTTTCCCTTGGGCACCTCGATCTCTACCTTGTCCCCTTTTTTCTTTCCGAGCAAGCCCTGTCCGATAGGGCTCGTGATCAGGTAATGTCCGGCGTCGTAATTCTCGTCTCCAGCGCCGACCAGCGTGAACTGTTCATCGTCTCCGTAGTCGAGATCTTTCACGGTTACGGTGGCACCGAAGGCGACTTCATCCTTGGGTATCTTCGAGGGATCGATAATGCTGGCCCGTGCCAATTCACCCCGCATGTGGTTTATCTTTGCCTGTAGCATGCCCATGGCCTCTCGCTGAGCATGGTATTCTGCGTTCTCGGAGAGATCACCCTCGGCACGGGCAGCTGCAATGTTCTCAGCAATCTTCGGGATTTCTTCGTTTTCCAGGCGGCCAATCTCGACCTTCTTGCGGTCATATGCTTCACGAGTCATGGGAACATAGTCAGTCATCAGGAACTCCGATCGCGATGAAAAAATGCGGCCTTCACCACGAAGGTCGCATGTTCAGTCCGGGAAAGTGGTCGCCTTCTATTCTCTTGAACCGCCCTGCTCCTGTAAAGCCAGTAGATGGGAAAGAGAGAAAAAAAGAAAACGCAGCACCTGCGGTGCAGGGAAGGTCTAGTCCTTGCTGTATTCGTGATCTTCAGAAAGGTAAAGCAGGCAGCCGCATGTTTTGCAGAACACTGCCATAGTCAAAACCAGTTCGTTGATGGTTTGAGGCGTAAGTGTTTGATAGCAACTGCCACAAACATTGTCATCAACCGGTGCCAGGGCCCCTTCACCACGGGCATCCGAAATGCGGTTGTATTCGGCGCGCAGGTCACCCGGTAGCAGGTCTTCGACACTGCTGAGTTCAGACTGGTTCCGTTCCAGGTCGTTCTCCAACGCCTGGCGACCGGACTCCACGGCCTGTACGATTTTTTCCAGTTCCTGGTTTGCGTTATCAAGGTTTTGCTGAGCGAGAGAGAGCTTTTCCTGGTGCCCGTCCAGTCCATCAAGCAACTCCAGGATCTCGTCGGAAAGAACATCGTTCGACTTCTTGTCGGATTCGATCTGGTTTTTGAGTGCCTGGAATTCCTTGTTCGTAGAGCAGGTGTTGAGTTTTCCCTGCGTATCGTTGATTCGTTGCTCACCTTCCTGTAGTTGCAGTTGTCGATCGTCAGCCTGGACCCGGGCCCTGGTGTAGCTGTCCTTGACTTCATCCAGGGTCTGCTGAAGATTCTGAATCGCCCCTTCAGCAGCCTTAACGCGGCGTGGTCCCTCCGACAGGCGATCTTTTAAATCAGCCTGCTGTTGATGAATGCGATGTAAATCACGAAGTGATGCAGCCGTTAACGACATGTGGGAATGACTCCTGAATCAAGGGACGCTGACGGGAACAGCCAGTGGCTCAGTTCCCGTTGGAGATAGAAACGAAAAAAGCCGTTGGCCTTCAGGCCAACGGCTTGGTTGTACGTGGGACCGGTTACTGATCCACGATTCGGTAAGGATGCGAGGCAGGTTGTTTTAGCCTGCCGCCTCCTGCAGGAACCCTGCCAGTTGCCCACTGCGAACAGGATGTTGCAGTTTGCGTACTGCCTTGGCTTCGATCTGTCGCACGCGCTCACGTGTGACCTTGAATATTCGCCCCACTTCTTCCAGGGTGTAGGTGTAACCATCTCCCAGGCCGTAACGGAGTCGAATGATTTCGCGCTCGCGGTAGGTGAGCGTTTTAAGCAAGTGGTCAATTTTTTGTCGCAGGATTCCATTGTTGGCTATCTTTACCGGGTTGTCACTGGAAACATCCTCGACGAACTCGCCGAAGCTGCTGTCCTCGCTTTCACCGATCGGTCGGTCAAGGCTGGCTGGGTGGCGGCCAATGTCGAGGATACGTTTTACTTCCTCGACACTCAGGTCAACGCGGCGAGCCAGTTCTTCTGTTGTCGGTTCTCGACGCAGTTCTTGCAAGAGCTGCTTTTGAGAATTTCGCAATTTTGACAGCACGTCGATCATGTGAACCGGAATGCGAATCGTTCGGGCCTGGTCGGCGATGGCCCGAGTGATGGCCTGCCGGATCCACCATGTAGCGTAGGTCGAGAACTTAAATCCCCGGCGATACTCGTATTTGTCAACGGCTCGCATCAGGCCGGTATTTCCTTCCTGGATGAGATCCAGGAAGCTCATGCCGCGATTTCGGTACTTTTTGGCGATAGAGACGACCAGCCGAAGATTTCCACTGGAAAGTTCCCTTTTTACCTGCTCGTAATCCTCAAATTGCCGGTGGAGACGCTGGAGACGCAATGACATGCTGCGGGGACTTTCGTGACTCAATTTCATCAAGTCATAGAGCTCGCGACGCAGTAGTGCTTGCTCCTCTTTTGACGCAGGAGTCGATTTCTGTCGCCGCAGCGAGCGTAAGTCGTCGCGAACGCTGTTCATGCGAGTGGAAAATCCCTCGAGTTGATGCATCAAGGGTTGGACGCGGCGAGTGCGCAGGCTCAGTTCCTCGACAAGTTGCAATGCTTTTTGACGGTTGCGAATAAACTGTTTCCGGAGCATCTTGCGGGTCCGCTTCTTGGTGCTCTTGCGAATCAGTTGATCGAAAATGTCCTTGTTATTTGCCAGCAGGTGATCGAGTGTCTGCAGGTTATGAGGCATGCGAGCCTGGATTTGCTCCTTGGTAAGACGCTCGGTGAGCGAAACCTTGATCGTTCGGTCAAAAGGTAGATCGCCCCGATAGACGCGTCTGAGCGTTTCTACGGTGACTCGCATGGCATACTCGCAGCCGAGAACGGAGCGTCGGAAACGGCGTCGACAGACTTCGATCTTCTTGGCCAGTGAAACTTCTTCTTCACGTGTCAGTAACGGAATCTGGGCCATCTGAGAGAGGTAAAGGCGGATGGGGTCATCGCTCAACTTGGGAAGCGTCTCTCCGCTCAAGGTGGGCTTGGTCGCGGTGACAGGTGCCGCCTGCTCGGAAGAAGGGGGAGTCGTTTCCTTGGGCTTGGGGGGGGTATCACATAACTCTATGCCCGCCGAATCAAGTGCGGCCAGGAGGTTGTCTACCTTTTCCGGATGAACGTCTTCGTTCGGAAGGTAAGTGTTTACTTCGTCGTAGGTCAGGTATCCCTGGGCTTTTCCCTTGCTAATGAGTACCTGTAGGTCTTTCTCCATATGGACCACGTTCTTGCTCCTTCTGCGCCTCATGCGCTCTGAGACAATATGGTTTTGATCGTGCTCAGGTGTCCCCTTGGCGGGCCCCCCTGGAAAACGATCAACGGCAGAAGCTGGTTACCCGTCCGTGGGTGCCGACATACCCTGCCGTTGTCTTTCTTGGTCAATCAGTTTTTGTAGTAGTTCTTTCTCCTCTTCGATATCGAGCGTATTGTTTTCCAGTGTCGCCAGTTGCTCACGGCCGGCGCTACGAAGTGCTTCACTATGAAATCCTTTTACGAGTTCATCCAGTCTCTCGGCCGCCTGGACCTCAGCATGCTTGGCCTTGGCGTTAGCGGTTTCATCTGTTTCGACGAGGATGTTTTTTAATTGGGGGTCCTCCATTTCGGCCAGCACGTAACCAAACTCAGGAAGTCTGCCAGTGGCAGCAATGCGAGCGTATAACGTATAAAGTGCCCGGCCGGTTTCGGTCGGTAAGACGCCAACATGAATTTTTTCAAGCGCCGAAGAGACCAGTTCCGGACTGAGAATCAAGATCTCCAGTAGCTCGGTCTCTCGTGGGTCCAGTGGTTTCCAGGTAGTAGGCCTGGGAGCTTGCATGCCGGAGTCATGTTGTGGCGTCGAACGGCTGTCCTGTTGTCGGGAACGAATTTCGCTCAGCCGTGTTCGCAGGATCTCTTCTCCGAGAGCGAAGCGGCGTGCCAGACGGGAAATCACCTGCTGCTCCAGTAAGCGGCCTGATTCACTGCGGGAGTTCTGCGAGCGTCCCGCCTGGGCCAGCGTCCGGAGGATCTCTTCCAACGCCTGATGCGCCCGATGGGTATCGGTCACGGTATCGATCCCTTGCAGAACCGTACTTACCTTATGTTCAAGTGCGTCAGCTGCACCAGCTGCTTTCTCTAGGAAAACTTCCTTGCCTTGGGTATTTAGGAAGTCACAGGGATCCATGCCGTCCGGCAGGGTTAGCACGCGCAGGTCTACTTCCGCAGCGATAAATAATTCCAGGATTTCATTGGTCCTGCGTTGGCCGGCATCGTCGCCGTCCAGGATCAGGATAATCCTGTCCGCGAAACGTTTCAGCAGTTGGACGTGACGCGGCCCCAGGGCAGTACCGAGAACGGCTACCGTGTTGGTAATCCCATACTGGTGAGCCATGATGACATCCGTGTAACCCTCCATGACCATCAGGCTGTTTTGTTGCGTGGCCCCCTGGCGGGCCAGGTCCAGCGCGTAAAGCTGATCACTCTTGGAGAAAAGCAGCGTTTCCGGAGAGTTGATGTATTTGGCGGATCTGTCCGTAGCATGCTCGGGAAGGATGCGGCCGCCGAATGCGATGGGGCGGGTTTGTGTATCGCGAATTGGAAAAATGATCCGCCCCTTGAAACGGTCGTAAGCCCGCCCGCTTTCGCTGGTAGCAACAGCACCGATCCCCTCCAGGATTGCCGCACTGTGTGGTGTGGAATGGGATTGGTTCAATAACCACTGCCATTGGTCCGGAGCATAGCCCACATGATGATGCTGAATGCTCTCGGCGCTAATGTCTCGTTCCTGCAGGTAACGCCGAGCACCTTCTGCGTCAGGTGAATTGACCAGGTAGTCATGGTATTGTTGCTCGGCCCAGGCCATGGCCTGGTAAAGATTGCGTTTGTCGCGGGGATCACCTGGTTCGAATTGCTGACGTGCCGCTTGTTGTGTCAACGGAATGCCCGCCTGGTCTGCCAGTAACTCCAGCGCCTGGCGAAAATCGATTCCCTCTCGCTGCATCGTAAAGCTGAAGATGTCCCCGCCGATATTGCACACCCAACATTTCCATGATTGTCGGTCCGGATTGACTTGCAGGCTGGGGCGACTGTCTTCATGCCAGGGGCAAAGGCCAACGTAGATTCGTCCCTGTCGCCGCAACGTTAACGAACTGCCTACCAGGTCGACAATGTCGACGGCCTGGCGAACCTGCTCGCGAGCGTCATTGGATTGTGCGAAAGACAACGAACTCTCCTGAAACAAAACCTGTTGCAGCAAACCATCATGATCGATGGAACGCAACGAACAACCCTGGAATCTGCCCCAATGACCGGCGCCTGTTACGCCAGTGAAATGCCCTCCTTGGCACGCGGAGCGAAATTATAAACCTGGAAAATGAGGCGGTCAATCTACGGACTGATCGCTGACGATGGTCAGCATCTCAGGTCCGTCACTGCTCCCCCCCCGCCGTAACCTTTCTCCCATTCGCTGCGAACTTTAATACTGCCGATCATTGTAACCACACCCTTTGAAAAGCGAGTAGTTCGAAGCAAGCTTGATGCTCTCATTTTCCGTGAAAAAAAGGTTTTTTTTTTGGCCTCTGCTAGCATCTTGATTCCGGCTTCCTCTGTCAGGTCGGGCTTGCGGACGTAGTAGAAAACCTTGTCGTTTAGTTGTCGTAGCATGCTGGAGAGCGGAAAAAACGGTATTCTGTACAGTCGGTCGCTGGTTCGGCTATCTGGCGCAATAACTCATAAATTTAAGGTGGTTCGGTCCGGATGAAAACTGTTTCCTGGAAAAGGATTGTGATTCTCGTGTTGCTGCTGTCTCCGATGGGGTGCCAGGATGAGGAGTCTCCCTCGTTAGCGACCCTGGCGGAACAGGTGCGTTTAGGAAACCTGGATCGAATCGTGTTATCTGAGACGACCGTCGAGGACGAGGACCTGGCGTTCCTGTCAGGTCTACCTGGGTTGGTTGGTTTGACGATTCAGAATAGCCGTATTAGCGATGAGGGGCTGCGGTACTTGAAAGGGCTGGAAAACCTCGAAGAACTGCATTTGCGTGGTGCCGAGGTCAGTGACCAGGGAATTGAACATCTGCTGAGATTAACGAAATTGCGTAACCTGAACCTGCCGAAAACAAATATCACTGATCAAGGTATGAAACAGATCGCCGAACTGCCCGCACTGGAATTGTTGCGAATTGGTGGTCCACGATTGACGAACATCAGTTTGCAGTACATTGCCAGGATGCCACGGTTGCGATTCCTGCACCTGATTGATGTTCCCATCACGGATCAGGGCCTTGAGAGCCTGGTAGGTTTTAAACAACTGGAATCACTTTACCTGGATGGCAGCCAGGTGACCGAGGATGGGATCACGGACTTGATGGAAGAGCTTCCGGAATTGCATTTGCATCTGAATCAACGGCATCCAGACAATCATTCAGCGGATCATACGCACTAGGGATGGAGAATTGCAGGCTGGGCGAAGAACTTTTCGTCAGGTAGCTGGAAATCGCATTCTTTGCCGGTTATATTGGGCTGACCGTTAACAAGTTTCGGGCGTTCACGTTCAGGAATCAGGAGCACACTATCATGCGTCGCAATCGTTGGATCGTATTGGCTTTTAGCGTTTTGTTGGTGGTTGGTACCACCGTGAGTTGGTCCCGGTTTCAAACTGCCCCGGTTGGCGTGACGATGACAGCTGCTGCTAAAGCTTACCTGGAAACGCTGGACGAAAAACAGCGTGCCCAGTCGACGATGAAATACGATTCAGAGAAACGAGTCGATTGGCACTTCATCCCCAAGAAAGAACGCAAAGGCCTGCAGATCCGGGATATGAAACCCGAGCAGCGAAAGGCAGCTGGCCAGTTGTTGAAAGCATCGTTAAGCGAGGCTGGCTACGGTAAGGCCCAGAAGATCATGGCGTTGGAAGGTGTTCTGAACGAGTTGGAAAAGAAAAATCCGGGGAAATTTCTTCGGGATACCGAGCGATATTTCTATACCTTGTTTGGTGATGTTGGATCGGAGAGCCGTTGGGGGCTTAGTATCGAGGGGCACCATATGTCTCTGAACTTCGTGGTTGAAAAAGGAAAAGTGATTTCTTCGACACCCACGGTTCTGTGTGCCAACCCAACGATCGTTCCCTCGGACATCGCGGGCTTCAAGAAGGGTGACCGGGTGTTGGCCAAGGAAGAGACACTGGCCTTTGAGCTGGTCAATGGCTTGACCGAGGATGAACTCAAGGTCGCTTTGATCGCGGAAAAAGCGCCTCGTGAAATCCGAGCAGCCGGGGCAGCTCAACCTCCCCAGGATTCTGCCGTGGGTGTGACCTTCGGTAGCCTGAAGGCTCCCCAGAAGAAGCTGCTCAAGGAACTCGTCTTTGAATACCTGCGACTGATGCCGGCGGAAGTCTTATCCGCGCGTAATAAAGCAATTATTGCTGCCGGTCCGGATAATATTCGATTCGCCTGGGCCGGGGCTCGCAAAGAGGGTGTCGGGCATTATTACCGTATCCAGGGACCTTCCTTCCTGGTCGAATTCGTCAATACGCAACCTGACGCAGCTGGTAATATTGCCAGTCACATTCACTCGATCTGGCGGGATATGAGTGGCGACTTCGCGATTCCTGTGGCGAAGGAATAAACAGCCGGTGGAATAGCGAAGCGTGGCAGGCAAAACCTGGCGGCCCGGAGGGCCTGCAGGGACATGCGATGTTTGGGGAGCTATTCATCTGGCCATGTGAGGAGACGATGGACTAGCCGTCGGATTCCGTGGACGCGTCCAGGATTTCCTTGACGGTTTGCTGAAGCCGGGTCTCACCGCCGAATTGCATCCCGAGTTGCTTGATTTTCTGGTTTTTAATTTCATGGCGGGGCGTTGTTTGCTCCCCCTCGATGACCGCAGTGCTGCCAGAGATCTCCCTTGCCAGTTGCGCAACATCCCATTGGCTGATGTATTGGTCATAGCAGTTGTATGATTGGCCAGCGATACCATCGGCATGTACCAGTAATTCGGCAGCCCGGGCCACGTCTGCAGCATGCACCTCTTTTCCTCCACGTGAGCAATGAACGGACGTGCCACAGGCGATGTCATGGATGAGCTTGAACCACTTGCTCTGGGCAGCAGGTTTTCTTAATCCATAAACACCAGTGGGGCGGAGTGCGCAGATGTCATATCCCTCACCGAGCCCATAGCTGTGGACAAACTTTTCAATGGCAGCCTTGTGAGCACCGTAATGACTTGTGGGCCAAAGCGGGTGTGATTCATCAAGCAGTCGGTCGTTCAAGATGACCTCGTGGACGGCGCACGTCGAGATGAAGACGAATCGTGGAACACCATGATGGCGTGCTGCTTCAATTAATCGCAAGGTTCCTAGAACGTTGGTTTCCGTGAAGCGTAGTAGATCACCCTCGCCACCGCGGAACTTCTCTCCGGGTCGCCAGAGCGCTGCATGAATTACCGCATCACAGTCCGCGACCAGCTGCTTCGAGGCCTCCGCTTCTCCGAGGGCACCCGAAATCCACTTCAGCAGGTCCGGGGCGTCCGGAAAACCAGACAGGTCACTCGATGGGCGACACCAGCACTGGAGTTGATGTCCGCTGGAGAGTAAATGTTGAACCAGGTAGCGACCTACGAATCCAGTGGCACCCGTAACAGCTATTCTCATCGGGAAAAGTACTCTCTCATTTGACGGATGCGATCCAGGTCAAGGTTTTCAGGTTCGTGATCAAGAAACCAGTCCAGGTCCGCAATCGCCGATTTCTTGCGTCCGGTTTCGAATCGCAGGATAGATCGCATGCCACGGTTTTGCACGGAGTGAGAATCCATTGCCATTAATAGTTCAACGTATCGTAACATGGATTCCTTGTCTTCTTTTTGCTGCGACAGGCCCAACAGGTTGTTCAGGATGCGAGTTAAGATCATCCGGTTAGGAACCGCTTCCAGGTAAGAGTCCTGGAAAGGCTGGTTGCTGTGTTCGGCAGCCAGCTTGACGGCATCATCGCGGCTGAGGTGCTTCCCTTCGTTGAAGACATCAATTAACTGGCCTTTACCATCCTCGGCAATATGCCGGACGATGAAGTGCCCGGGTAAACCGACTCCTTCGATCTTGAGTCCCAGTCGCCGCCCTAACTCCATGTAGAGAACGGAAAGTGTGATCGGGAGTCCTTCCCGGTCATCAATGACACGGTTGAGATAACTGTTGGCACGATGATAGTAGTCAAAGCGGCTGCCGTGAAAGCCATTGTCCTGGAAAAGGTACTTGTCCAGGACGGCCAGCTTGTCAGCCTCACTGGCATCTTCCTTGGTGGCCGACATGATGTCGCTCGCCATGCGGTCAATTAGTTTCACATAGGCCTGCACATCGATCTCTTCCTCGTCCAGCACGGCAACCAGCAGGGCTGCCGAGAGTAAGTCTGACTTGGCAGGATCCATGTTCTTCTTGCCCGCCAGGTCCGGGAAAATGATGTTGAGTTTCAGGGCAATCGCACGAGCATGGATGTCCGCTGAAATCTGCTTTAATTCAGCAGCCCGATTCGTGAGCGATTCCGCCTGGCGACGTAAGAGGTCGCGGGTGTCCGCCGAATGCTCATGGAGGGGTTTCAGTTGCTGGTCACTGATGGCTTCCAGTCGCGGCAGATCGCCGATGAGCTGGTTGAGTCGGGTGGCGAGTTCCTTGGGCAGGTCTTGCTGGCCAAGATTGTTGCCGATGCGGAAATGACGAAACTGGGCATGCGTGTCACGAAACTTGGCCAGTCCCGCCTTGCCGGTGGCTAAACCTCGGTCGCGGGAGGTCAGGATTAACTGGTCGTTGACATAGCAAAGGAACTGGTCCTTTTCCATGCGCACGCGCAGCGTGTTCCACTCCCCGGGTCGATACGCTTCAGTAGGCTGATCATAGAGTACTTGCCACGAGAAGACATCGGCACCTTCGAAACGCGTTAGACGCATCTTTCCACTGGAAGGGTAGAATCCGTAATGCCTGTTTTTACCGTCAGCGTGAAAGACCAGGCCGGCTGCCCCCGCTTCCTTGTTGAGTTTGACAGCTACGGAGATCTCGTACGGGATCTCCGGGATCGCCTGGCTCGACAGGCAGAGTGAACGGCCGGCAAAGCCCTGCCCGGAATCCTCGACGATGATTCGCCCACCCCGTTGTCGCCAGCGGGCGCCGAACAGCGGTTGCCAGTCCCGCGCGTCAATCGTTCCGATCGTCATCCAGCGATCAATAGGTACAGGATTCGGTTTCGCCAGCAAGGTTTGTAGCATGCGGATATCCACGGCAAATCCCAGGTTGTCCGTTACCAGTGACTTCATCGTCACGATACCATGTACGTTGCCTTTCCGATCCAGTACGGGTCCGCCACTGTTGCCCGGTTCAATTGGAATCGCCAGTTGCAACATGGTGCGTCCGTCGATTTCTCGCATGCTTGAGTTAACACCGCTTACGACACTGTTCTTGAGACCATGTGGATTACCCATTACGACAATCGGCGCACCCTTTTTGAGATTTTCCGGGTTACCCAGCGAGAGGGCAGGCAAGTCTTTCTCGGCTACTCGGATCACGGCCAAATCCATCTTGCGATCGGAAGCATGGATAGCCGTCACCCGTAGCTTGCGTCCGTCAGACATCTCTACGTGGACTGGGCGGGCATCGCCAATGACATGAAAGTTCGTGGCAATCAGACCATCCTTGTCGACAACGAATCCGGTGCCGATACCTTGGGAACGGCCTTCGCGACCCGTGGAGGAAATACTGACGAGCGAGGGGCGCGTTTGGTCAGCAATCTTTTCCACGTCCAGTGCAGGCTCCTGGGCAATTGCGCGGACAGGAACGTTCGATAGGACGAGTGATAGCGTGAGTAAGGTCGCCATCATCCCTGGCGTGTTGGGCCGTAAAAGAAAACCCATGTTAAATCCTTTTCTATATGGTTCGTCTGTAGTTGCCTGGAGTCAGACGCGTTGGTTGTTTTCACAAGTGTCCGGGGAACAGCCGATTTCGTAGTATCCCGGGAATGACAGGTCGTGAGCAAACGTACGTATTGTAGGCTTGTTTGCACGATTGGATAAGCCAAAGCTCTCTTGCCGAGAGAAAACGGCACGGATATGATAACGCTTGTTCAAGGGCTCAGCAGGGTGGGGACCAGGCAATCGAGCTCGCCAACCTGTTTCAAGGTATCATCTTAGCTACCTGGGAGGTAATCAATGTCCCCCAAGCTGCGTACGCTGTGTCTCTGGACCACGGGAGTTCTGGTTCTGAGCGGTCCCCGGTTAAAAGCTGATCCACCCAGGCAACGCATTCCTGTCGTGGAGAATAATCGCTCTTTGCAGCAGCAATCTCTGGAAAAAGTCCTTGCCGAAGGTTGGCAGGTTTCCCTGCGCAATTATCACGAGGCGGTTGGCCTGGCGAACAGCTTGCGACAACGGACACGCCCCGATCACCGCCTGGAATATGCCCTCTTGCTGGTTCAATTGAAGCAACGGAAATATACGGATGCTGAGAAGTCCTTGAAATCATTACTCTCTACGTATCCTGACTACTTACCTCTTTGGCGAGCCCGGATCTGGTTTTCCGTGGTGACTCGAAAGTACGAGGTGGCCCTGTCAGAGATGCAGTTGCTTGGTCAGCGGCTTGCCCAGGGAACCTTGCAGGTCGATGCGGAACAGGGGGCGGGACTGGTTGCTGCCACCGACGCCCAGTTGCTGGACTTGGTTCGCTGGTGTGGGCAACTGATAGGTTTTATGGAAGGGCCTGCTGAAACCAGGTCTGCCCCGTTGGTATTTCAGCAGCACCAAGGGAGGCTTTTGCAGGGTTGGAACGAGGCACAGGCCAAGGCATTTGAGCAGGGACGGCAGATCGTCCTGCGGAGCTTCGCCGCTCAGCAGGTAGCGATCGTCAAGATTTCAGAAGAGGCAGATCAGCAGGTCCGTGTCCGGTTACAGGAATTGGACCAACATCAAGAAAAGACTCGCAAGGATCTCAAGAGCCGGCGTGAAGAACTCAATGAAGAAACCAGGGAACTGCGTGATGTGCTGCGGGATCAACAACAGCAATTTCGAGAGGATGATCGCCCCCTGGCGGATACACTGTGGCGGATCGATGGTAATTCCGGTATGGCCTGGCGCAGCAGGAGTTACCTTGTCACGGAGCTGAGTTGGCTGGAGGGCCGGTTGGCGGTCGAGGTTGATCCGATATTGCGGCAGCAATTATTTAGTGAAATTGATCGCTTAAGGAGTCAGTTGGCCTGGAACGATACGGATCTCGTATCATTACAGAATCAATCGTGGAATGTGCAGCGGGTTCGGACGGACCTGTACTGGGAGCATCGTCGAAACCAGCAGGTGGTTAATCGACAGATCGAGGATTCCCGGGACTCGCTGGCGAGCGTGGCCAGGAACGAGAAGCGTCTGGATGTGACAGTCAATCGGGATCGCCGTAAGGTGCAATCAAAAAGTCGGAAGGTTCGTGCAGCAGAAGCACGGGCCGCTTCGCTTCAATCGTACCTGATGCTCCCGTTGGAACAGGAGAGAATCAGGCTGCTCAATTCTTTCTAGACGAGCCCCGCTGATATGGGAGTGCTGTGCTGGAATCGCGATTGGGACCATGCTATGCTTGGCGCATTCGAACGGGAAACGGTAAGACCGTCCTGGTGATCACTGGTAGGCTTACTTGCCTGCGGCTTGATCACCTCTTTCCTGTCTTGCATGCGTGAAGTAGAGAGAGGATTCTCGATGGCGATGTCTACGGAATTAATGGCTGCTTTTTTATTGTTCCTTGGGGCTGGTCTGGGTATGCCTCCACACCCCGTGGACCCTGTCATGGAACAGGCTGCACCAGACAATTGCCTGGTTTATCTTTCGTGGGCAGCGTCAGCGAATCCCAGGGCGGGCAGCATGAACCACCTGGAGCAATTACTGGCCGACGAGGAGATCCGGGATCTCAGTACGGTATTCTGGAAAGAGCTGGATGCAGTGCTCGCCAGGTTTGCAGTTCGCGACAAAACCGAGGAATCCAAGTCGCTGGCGAAGCTGGTCCCGGAAGCGGCGAGACAATTGAGCAAGGGGGCCGGGGTAGTCTACCTCGCAGATTTAAAAGTTCTTCCTGGTAGCTTGGCTGTCGATGCTGGGATCATGTTGCGAACAGGAAGCGACGAGCAGCCTGGTCAGGTGCTGAATGGCCCGCTGCTCATACGTTTGATCGAGCAGTTTTTTACGGCCATCGTGCGGGCTCCACCAGGCAAGGTCAAGGTCGATGGAGCGGTCTTTCAGCAAGTGTCGCTGGGTGAAGGGATTCCACCATTGACGTGGGGACTACATCGTGGCTACCTGCTGGTGGGAGTCGGGAAGTCGGCCATTGCGAATCAATTGGAACGATTTAAGACACCGGTTCCAGGTTGGCTGGAGCAGGTGAAACGTCAGTTGCCCGTGAAGCGGCGTTCGCTGTTAGCCTACCTGGATGTCCAGAAAACCCTTGAGGCTGTACTGGTCACGCCAGCAGGTAAAGATGTGGCAACCATGCTGGAAGCGACCGGGGTTGGAAAGTGCACTCACCTGGCGTCAGTTTCTGGATTTGATGGACCGGAACTGGTCACGCAGTGGGTGTTGGGTATTAACGGCAAGAAGACAGGCTTCCTGGCAATTCCAGGGGACAAGGTGCTGGATCGCGCGTCGCTTCAGCATATTCCAGCCAATGCAGCGATCGCCGTGGCAGCCCGGGTGGATCTGGGGAAGGCGATTCTGTCACTCCAGGAAACGCTGCAGCAGTTCGATCCGAGGGCAGCGCAGAATATTACACGAACGTTGGAGCAGTTTGAAAAAGAGCTGCCTGGCCTTAGTGTCAGGAGGGATGTGTTCCCAGCCCTGGGAGATCTCTGGACAGCGCATGCGGCACCTGACCAGGGTGGGTTTCTAACAGGCTGGGTATTCACGGTGAGTGTTCGGGATCAGGCGCTGGCCCAGAAAGTACTCGGGCATTTAGAGACGCTGATTCACCGTGAAAATGAGTCCACCATGAGAAGAAATGGCGGACCTGAGGCCTTGAAAAAAATGATGGTGGGGCAGGACCAGGTATTTTGCCTGGTAATTCCGGACGACGACACGCCTATGGTACCAGCATGGTGCTTGCAGAAGGAGCGCTTCATCCTGACATTATTCCCCCAGGCAATGCGCAGCTATCTGAAGTCGTCAGGAGGTGAGAAGAGTCTTGGGGACGTGCCCGAGGTGGCCAGAGTGTTTAAACCGGAGCGAAGTCCCAAGCTCCTGCAGTACACGGATACCCGGGAATTAGCCAAGTGGCTTTATCCCCTGTCGCAGGTGAGCTTCAATGCTTTGTGTGCCCAGTTTCAACGGCAGGGTGTGAATATTAATCCCGCGGTCTTTCCCACGGCCGGATTAATTCAGCAGCACCTGGGGCCATCCGTGATGGCCTGGTACCTGCAGGAAGATGGGCTCTATACGGAGTCAAGCAAGCGTCTGCCCGGTGTTGGTCCGTTTATGGTATGGGGCCAGGCCATGATGTTCTTTTCGTTGCAACGGAAGGCCATGTATCGTCAATTTGACGGTATTGGTACGGAGGTTGAGACCGAAGAGAGAGTGATTCCTCGCTAGAAACTCGTAGGTAGAGCAGTTAGTTAATTGGGGTTTGTCGCAATAAAGGAAGAACGAGATGGCATTTGTATCGGCTCCGCTGACGTGTGTTCTGAGCGGGCTTGTCATGCTGGCGGGTAACGCGGGGATTGGAATCCCGCTAGGCACACCACCGACTCCCGAACAGCCAGCCATGCTCCAGGTTGCTCCGGAAGAATGCCTCTATTTTATCCACTGGTCGGGCAGGGCAGAGGCGTCTGCCAAGAGCGTTAATAACGCAGAGCGGCTATTGGCAGACGAAGAGATTCAGCAGTTCGGAACGCAGGTACTGGGGATCTTGCGTCAAAGCATGACCGACCTGGTAGGCGATAACCAGACAGCTGAAGCAAAAGTGATCAGGGAGCTGGTGCCATTGCTGGCGGAAACCATCCTGGTGGGGCCAGGTACCATTTACGTGTCCGAAGCGAAACTGATTGAGGCAGGAGTCGCAGTAGATGGCGGGATTGTCTTGTCAGCGGGTAAAGAGGGCCTTCGGCTCAACGAACTGCTCACGCAATTTGCAGGAACGGTCCTTCAGCGACCTGCTGTCGAAGTTAAGGTTGCTGGCAAGAATTGTCGTGTGCTCGAGCTCGGTGGAGGGATTCCGCAGATCACCTGGGGAATAGTTGACAAAAAACTCATGGTGGCAGTCGGCGCCCAGGCCATGGAGGGAATGTTGGCTCGATTAAAAACGCCTGCGCCCAAATGGTTGACACGGACGATGGCGCGTTGGTCGATCGAGCGTCGTTCAACAATTGCGTATGCGGACCTGTCTGCAATGCGTAGCCGGCTGTCCGTGATGTTTCCTAAGGAACGTGTCCAGGAGCTTCTGGATCAGCTTGGAGTCGGGAACCTGGAGGCCTATTACAGCGTTACGGGCTTTGATGAGAAATTATTTGTCAGTCATGCGGCAATAACGTTTGATGGGAAACTCCAGGGGGTTCTTGGCCTGCTGGAAGCAGCGAAACTCACGGAAGCGGATTTCACGAATTTCCCCGCCGATACCTTGGCTGCCTTATCGTTGCAGGCAGATGGAAAGAAGGTGTTTGAAGATATTCTCTTGCTCTTGAAGATGGCTTCCGAGCGGGATTACCAGCGATTTCAGCAGGACCTGGCTGCGTTGGAAAAAACGATCGGTGTACAGTTGGGCGAAGAGTTCCTGGCGGCACTCGGTAAGCGATGGCAGGTTTATACGTCGCCGGATACCGGTGGCTGGCTTACGGGATGGCTCCTGGCTGTCGATGTCACTGACCACGTGAATATATCGAAACTCCAGTCCCGGATGGTGCAGCAGATCGAGGGAAAGATGGCGAGTGCAACGCGTCAAAATCTCCAGGGGGTTAGCCGCTCGATCTTTCGCGAACAGGAAATCATGACCTGGACAAGTAACCTAGTCTCCGTTAGTGCTGCGATCACGAAAAAACAATTATTAGTCAGCCTTTATCCGCAAGCAATCAAGGCACACCTCAGGCGCACCGCGGTCAATTCGCAGGGGCCGGGGCTTTCGAGTAACTCGCGACTGCAGCAATTGTTCAAGGAGCGGCAAGGCCCCCAGTTTGTTCAGTACGTTGATACCAGGGACCTGCTGCGTACGGTCTATCCGATGATCCAAGTTGGAGCACGCCAGTTCCTGGTTCAATTGCAGGAGGATGGGGTGGATATCAATATGGTTTCTCTACCATCCCTGGATCGTTTGTTGAAACATGTGCAGCCGAGTCTAACTTCCATCCATCGTGTGCCGGATGGAGTTGAAGTTCGGTCCACACAGACAATCCCTTCCAATTCATTGAGTATTTCAGCTCCGGTGGCAATCGCATTGCTATTGCCGGCTGTAAATGCAGCCCGCGAGTCGGCTCGCAGGGTAGCTGGTATGAATAATCTCAAGCAATTTGGAATTGCTATGCACACCTTTCATGAGAGCTACAATGGCTTTCCAGCAGCTTATAATGCCGACAAGAATGGGAAGCCACTGCTGAGTTGGCGAGTGCATATTCTTCCGTTTATCGAAGGAGGCCAGGCCCTTTACCGCCAGTTTAAACTGGATGAACCGTGGGACAGTCCCCACAATAAGAAATTGATTGCCCGTATGCCAGCGGTTTACCAGGCCGCTGGCAGTCGCAACAGTCCTGGGAAAACCAATTACCAGGCCGTTCGTGTCGGGCAAACGGTGATAAAAACTCCCCCACGTGCCATGTGGGGAAAAAAGGTTCCTGTTGGTGCAAGTTTCCGTGAGATTACGGATGGTACTTCCAATACGGCCATGGTCGTGGAAACCAGTGATGTGAAGTCGGTGATTTGGACGAAGCCAGAGGATTTGGTTCCCGACGTCAAGGATCCGGCCAAGGGGATCCGTGGTCTTCGCCGTAACGGATTCTTGCTCTTACTCGCCGATGGGTCCGTGCGGTTCTTGGCGGACCGTATTGATCCCAGGGTGTTGAAGGCCTTCTTTACCCGTAATGGGGGTGAGGCCTTTGGGAATAATGAGCTGCGTTAAGGGGAAGCCTGCTTTGCCAGCAACTTCTTTATTTTTCGGAAGACCGAATCGAACATGGGTTCAGTGAGTCGCTTGGTAAAGGTGTTTTGTTGGCTGGGATGGTAGCTGCCAATCAGCCAACGCCCATCTTCTAGTTGTACCGTTGCACCGTGACCAAACTTGGGACGCTTTCCGGTCCATGCCTGTTCTGCGACCAGGTAATCGATCGTTGCTTTCCAGCCAATCTGTCCTAGGGCCAGGAAAATATGTGCGGGTAAAAGACTGACGAGTTCAGTTAGCCAGGAGCTGCAATGCTGGATCTCCTCCACGGTCGGACGATTGCCGGGCGGTGCACAATGACAGACATTGGTAATAGCGCAGCCTTTCAGTCGCATACCATCATCGACCGTGGTCGACTCCGGTTGTGATGCAAAGCCGCTCTTGTGCAGGGCCCGGTATAACCAGTCACCACTGCGATCGCCGGTAAACATGCGACCTGTACGATTGGCGCCGTGGGCACCTGGTGCAAGTCCAATGATCAACAGTCGAGCCTTTGGATCTCCAAAATTGGGGATAGGACCACCCCAGTAAGGGAAGTCCTGGTAGGCGCGGCGTCGAACCTCGGCAATGTCCTGGCAGTGTTCCAGTAACCGTGGGCAGCGATCACACTGGATGACCTGTTCGTTCAGCGTTTTCCAGGCGGCGGTTCGGCGGTTCATACGTGATCTCCCTGGGGCGTGAATGAGGAAGTCTCGGGGATCAGCAAGGATGCGATCATTTTTTTGCGAAACGTAAAGACCTTGTTTAGCGAACGCTTGATGAAGAGGCCGTGTAGAGGCCATGCCAACGGTCCGCCCCAGAGACGATAGTGAATATGGTCCTCGATCAGGGTTCCCTCGGGGACGTCACTGAAATGGTGCTCGTGGTACCAATGACGGTAGGGGCCGCGTCGCTGGGTGTCTGCGAAGTAGTCGTCAGGTTTGAATTGTTCGATACAGGTTTGCCAGTGGAATGGGATGCCGTACAGTTTCAGTCGGTAGTCGATCAAGATTCCTGTCGCGAGTTCGCAGGGTTGTGGCGTCAGGATCTTGAAATGAAGCCACGGGGGAGTGATACGTTCGAGATTGTGGATGTCAGAGAAGAACGCGAAGACTTCGTGGCGCGGGAGGGGAATCACCTGGCTGCATTTTAATTCGTACATGGTTTAGCCAGCCAGGATGTTTTCTAGAGCCGGATCAAGCTCCGGGAAATGAAAGGAATGCTCGATCGCCTCAAGTGCCGTCGGAATCACTCGCTGGGATTGCAGGAGGATGCCACCGAATTCTCCCAGGGCCAGTCGCAGCATGGGGCCCGGCACGGGGAAGATCGTGGGCCGGTGTAGCGCCTTGCCCAGGCTTTTTGTAAAATCTCGATTAGTGACGGGATTGGGAGCCGTAGCGTTGATGGGCCCGTCCAGCGAGGGATGCTGGGCCGCCAGGGCAAGAATGCTGACCAGGTCTTGCAGGTGAATCCACGGCATCCATTGCTTGCCATGGCCAAGTCGCCCACCCAAACCGAGCTTGAACGGAAGTAACATTTTCTTGAGAGCACCGCCACCGGACCCCAGCACGATACCGATGCGTACCGTAATGACACGGATACCAAGGTCCCGGGCGCGAGAGGCTTCAGCCTCCCAGGTCTTACAGACCTCTGCGAGAAAACCCTCGCCCGGCTCAGCGGACTCATCCAGGAGATCGTCAGCTCGATCCCCGTAGTAACCAACGGCCGAGGCTGAGACCAGCACAGAGGGCCTGGTCTCCAGTTTCTCGAGTGAATCGACCAGGTGACGGGTTCCGGCTTGACGACTTTCCAGGATCCGTGCTTTCTTGCGAGCACTCCAGCGACCTTCACCAACCGATTCGCCGGCCAGGTGAATGACGGCATCAACTCCAGCAAAAGATTCTACTGGAGGTGTTTCTGAGTTGGGATTCCATGAGAAAGCCGGTATGCCCAGGTTCTTCTCCGCCTGGTCCGGTTGCCGGCTGAGAATCACAGGATCGTCGAGTTGCTCGAGCAGGCGACGGCCCACGAATCCCGTAGCGCCGGTGACGAGTGTTTTCATCGCTTTGTTCCTGGTGCACAGGTATTTGGGGAAAAAGAGTGCTAACTATGATTTTCACGGACTGGGTTCCGTGGGCGGACTATTTTCCGTAGGATTCTGGTGCAATCCCGGCAGGTTGTCAACCAACAACCACCCGGGGCCCCTTTCTATCCTTAACTACATTGATGGGAGATTTCGTGGTGAAAGAACGTATTGCACTGGTGACCGGGGCAGGACGAGGAATCGGCCGTGCCATTGCCCTGGGGCTGGCACGAGATGGCGTAGACCTGGTTCTGACGGCTCGTACCGAGAGCGAATTGACCGAGGTGGCGACGGAGGTGGAGCAGCAAGGCCGGCGGGCGCTCTGTGTCGTGGCAGACCTGGCCTCTCCGGAAGCTCCGGAAAAACTGTTTACCGAGACCGAACCCTGGGGTGAAATCAATATCCTTGTCAATAACGCGGGGATCGGGAGCAGTTATGCACCGGGACCGCTCGTGAATTTTGACGATGACTATTGGAACCTGACCATGGCACTGAATGTGGATGCCCCGTACCGTCTGACCAAGCTTTACCTGCCTGGTATGATGGCGCAGGGATGGGGACGGATTATCAATATTGCTTCGATCAATGCCAAGGTGACTGCGATGCACGGGGCCGCCTATACCGTCAGCAAGCATGCCCTGGCAGGATTGACCAAATCGACGGCCGTGGAAGTGGTCCAGGATGGAATTACGGCCAATGCGGTCTGTCCCGGTGTGACCAGGACAGCCATGAATAATAAACGCCTGGAATATGATGAACAGCGGACAGGAATGGCATTTGAGGAACTGGAAAAAAATGCCTCGCCGCTGGGACGCCGCCTGGTGCCGGATGAAGTGGCCGCCTTGACTGTCTTCCTGGCAACCGAGGGAGCCAGCGGAATCAATGGGCAACTGCTAAATGTCTGTGGAGGACGGGTGCTGGCAGCGTGAATCCAGGCGATGGTGAGACGGGGCACGGTTACCCCAGTGACAGGTGCCCTACCTTCGAACGGTGGAAATGGACATGTTTCCAATCGCCCTCGAGTTGGTGCCAGATGCGAGTCTCTTCATAGGCGTGACTGGAGTGCTTTCCCTCGGCTGAAATGGCCTGGGTTAGCCGGATATAGGTGACTACGGCACTCTGGTCCGTGAGGCGGACATGCGGGTTCTGCATGGTGGAACTGCGTGAACCAGCAACCGGCCGAGTGGCAAAGTAGGTTTCGTGGAAATCCATCCCTTCCACGAGGCACCCGAGTGCCTCGGGTTCGAAAGCGGATAACGAGGGATCACACAACCGCTGGTAGGTTTCCCAGTCCCCCGTGTCGATAGCATCCAGCAGCTGCTGACTCAGCTGGAGTAGCGTTTCCTTGGTGCTGGCACTCATTTCTTTTCGTCAGTCTCTTGGTTTGCACCCCCCGCTGCCTTGGCAGGTTCCTGGGAAGCCCCTGGATTTTCCTTGGCCTCAGCCTTGGCCGGTGGGGAAAGGAGCTTGGGGAGCTTGTCCGTGACGATGTAGGCACTCATTCCGATCAGGAGTAACAGGCCGGCGCCTGCCAGGATGTTGGTGACGGGACCGTTGGTCTTGTCTCCCATGACTCGCTTGTCATTGGTGAGCCAGAGCAGTACGGCTCCCAGCAGTGGGGCAAAGATGACCGTGATGGCCTGGGCGACGATGATTAATTCAACGGGGTTCTTGCCGCCGAACATGAAAATAACAGCCAGGGCAACCGACATGCCTGTCAGCAAGACGAAACTGGTGACATGCTTGGGACCATTATCCGTGGACTTGCTGCCCCAACCGAGACCGTCCGACATGATGAAGCCGGCGATCATGGAATTGACCAGGAAGGAAGAGTAGGCAGCGCTGAAAAGCCCCAGGCAAAACAGCAGCCGTGCACCCTGGCCAAAAGTTGGCTCGAGTCCAGCGGCAACATCTCCCACGGAGCTAAGTGGTTGATTGCGTAATCCGGCGGCGGCAGTACAGATCAGCATCAGCGTGATCAGGAACATGATCACGGTTCCCACGCGGGCGTCGATTAGGCCGGTTCGCAGCTCGGCTTCGTTCCAGCCTTTTTGTTGGGCGAGGTAGGCTTGGAAGTAAGCGGCAGAGATCACGAAAGTTGTACCTACCAGGGCCAGGACCGAGATGTCACCAAAGGCACCCGCTTGCGGTACAAATCCTGACACGAGTTCGCCGATATCGGGTCGCACGATTGCCAGGTTGACGGCAAAGCAAATTAGCATCAAGCCCACGAAACACATCATCACCTTCTCAAGCGCCTGGTAAAGGTCCTTGAAGAGGTAGAGGAAGGAAATCGAGAGAGCATTGAAAATCACAACCAGTGCGATAGAAAATCCCTGTGAGGCTCCCAACGCCTTGAAGGCACTCTGGACGCCCAGGTTGTTGCCGGACTGGTAGGCCGTGGAAATGACGAAGACTCCCAGGCCAATGGCGACGGCAAGTTTTTTGCCAGCCAGTTCCGTGATTACCTGTCCGAGTGATTTTTCCAGGACCACACCCAGCTTGGCTCCCAGGGTCATGAAAACCATCATGAAGATGCACGCCGTGGCGATTAACCAGAGCATCGAATAGCCTTGACCTGCCCCGACCTTGGAACTGGAAAGGATGCTACCTGGACCGATGACCACGCAGGCTGTAATCAGCCCGGGGCCTACCGCCTGGTACCATTTGCGAGCTGGAGAGGTATCGCCTGGTGCAACTTCGGAACTCATGATCTGGCCTCAAAATAGGTTAGGTGAAAAATGAGGATGAAACCAATATCCTACCCCTTTGTAGAGCCAATTGCCAGAGAAACTGTTCGGTTGCTACCGCGGTCAGGAGGCTGCCGGCGCGAGTGCCTGGCAGGCATCACGGATGCGTTGCACACAGGCTTCCAGTCGATCCAGGTGTGTGCGGAAGCAAAGGACACAGATTCGGATCGTGAAACAGCCGTCCAAATCGGTGGCTGTCAGGAACACCTCGCCGGATCGGTTGATCTCGGTCAGGAGTTGCTGGTTTAGTTCGTTGATCGCCTGGTCGGTTACTCCCGGGGGCTGCAGCCGAAAGGTCAGGATAGAAAGTGATGGCTGCGTGATGATTTTCAGGTTCGGGATGTTCTCAAGTTGCTGAGCGGTCCACTGTACGAGGTCCAGTTTTTCATCGAGGTAGTTCTTGAACGTGTCAAAACCATGGATTTTCAGCGGCAGCCAGACTCGCAGGCTGCGGAAATCCCGCGAGAGTTCCGGGCTCACCTGGCAATAGTCAATACGGCCATCATTCTCCTGCATGGGTGGCAGGTAGTCAGCATGCATGCCATGGGCAGCGTGCAGGGTCTGGCGAGAACGGACCAGTAGGCAGCCCGTTCCGTAGGGAAGAAAAAGCCCCTTGTGAGGATCGAGCGTGATGGAATCAGCTCGCTCGATACCAGCCAGTTGTTGGCGACCTCGTTCCGTCAGTTGAAAAAATCCGCCGTACGCAGCGTCCACGTGAAACCAGAGTTGCTCTCGCTGGGCGATATCGGCCAGGGCTTCCAGTGGGTCGACGGCCCCCGTGTTGGTACTGCCGCCCTGGCCAACCAGCAGGAAGGGAGTGAGTCCGTTGCGTCGATCGTCGATGATCGCTTGTTCCAGTTGTGCCAGGTCCATCCGGCAGTCGCTGTCGGTCCCGATGCTACGTACGCGGCAGGCGGGGAAGCCTGCCAGGTGAGCAGCCCGTAGCACCGAATGGTGAGATTGCTTCGACGTATAAATCGTTCCCTGCAGGAAGTCTTCTGGAAGACGGCAACAGCGGGCGGTGACAACGGCAGACCAGTTGGCCAGCGATCCTCCCGTGGTCAGGAAGCCACCTGCCTCGGGGCCCATTCCCATCAGGTCAGAAAACCAACGGATCACGTCGGTTTCCAGTTGCACCAGTCCCGGGCCTGCAACCCACACTGTCGTGTAACGATTGAGAACGTCCGCAATCAGGTCAGCGATCGCAGCATGCAGCAAACCACCGCCGGGAATGTAACCCAGGTAACCCGGACTGGCCGGGTTGTAACTTGGCGAAAGGCGTTGGGAAAACAGCTCGTCCAGCGTGGTTGACCACGTGTTCCCACTTTCCGGAAGTGGCCCGGCGGTAATTGCCGCAATCGATACGTCGTCTGGACTTTCCCAGGCGGGGCGATCCGGTAACTGGTCAATGTGTGGTTGTAGATGATCCAGGACCGTATTGACGAGCTCGCGCAACTGGGTTGCATCCATTTCCAGTGATAGGTCAGGACTCGACAAGGCGGACTGGAATGGGGTAGGCGTCATGGCACCGTGTGTGCTGGATCTTCTGGGGAAAACGTGTTCATGGACACCATGCGGTACAGGGGCTATCGTTGTCAAGGGGCCAAGCATGGGAGAGGGGAACTCGACGCTTCGGCAGCTTCCCATTAGACTGGCAGCAATGTTGCCGCTTGTCCGGTAAAGAAGGGGATTATGCGACGATGCATCAACTAGGAATCGTTACCAATTGCTGGAAATGTGATTTGGACCAGGGTGTTCCCCTGGAGGAACTGTTGGTCCAGGCTGTTGAATATGGATTGGTAGCCATCGAGTTGCGGCAAACGGCACTGGGTGGTTTCGAGTCAGTCGATGATTTCCTGCCTGACGTGCAGAGACTTGGGCGACTGACCGAGCAGTTTCCCGGATGTTGTTTTGACTACGCCATGAGCCTCTCGTTCCTGTCCGGAGAGATCACGGAAGCTGCTGATCGTGTGAGCCTGGGACGAGATGCTGCCGTGGCCGTGGCAGGCACTGGTGTTCCACACTTGCGCCTGGTCGACCTGGTCAGCTCAGAGGAGCAAGTGACGGCCTGTGAGTCGGCAACGGTTCGTGAATTGGCTGAGTTGACACGCGCCATGGACCAGGCCGGGGGTGTTCTATCGGTGGAAAACTGTCGTCAGCCCTGGGATGACCTTTTTCGCGTGGTTCGTCGAACCCGAGAGGAATTGGGCTCGGTTGGCGAAAAACTGAAAATCTGTTTTGATCCAGCAAACTTTCGCCTCTCGGAAGAAGCTGGGGATTCACTGCAGGCATTGGCGCAATTGCAGGTCAGCGATTTATCGATGGTTCACCTGAAGCAGGTCAAGGAGGCTGTCGTGTTGCAGGACCTGGTGTCCGGGGAGGTCGATTGGGCCGCCCAGTTGAGCCAGTTGCACCAGCTGCAATACCAGGGGCCCTTCCTGTTTGAAATGGCGCCCGGTCCCGATTGGCGGCCACGCCTTGAAGCGGCTCGGTTGTTTTACCAGCAGCATTGTTACTGACCGTGGTCAGCTTGCTTGATGAACGGTTCTAGTTGTTGCTGGACCTGCGAAGCGGTGCCATCGTGCAGCAGGAATTGCTTGCTGGCAGAGGTGTTGCCACTGATTAACTCGATCGTCGACCGCGGTATCCCCAGGGCCTTGCTGAGTAGCTTGATGATGGCTCGGTTAGCTTTTGCTTTTTCGGCAACCTGGGTGACAGTGACCTTCAGTGATCCGTCGTGTACGCCACGTATTTCGTTGCTGCGAGCGCCGGCCCTGGCTCGCACGGGCAGGATCACTCCCCGTGGGTGGCTGGCAAACTTAATCACGAGAGATTCCTTCGAATAACGCAGACCCGACACGAACCAAGGTGGCACCTTCCTCGATTGCAATCTCGAAATCGCCACTCATCCCCATGGATAGTTCGGCCAGTGAAATCGACTCGGGGCAAACGGTCTGCAAGGAGTCCCGCAATTCTCGGAGTGTTGCGAAATCGCGTTGTGCCTGGTCGTTGCCGCCACCGAGTGTGGCCATCGTCATGAGGCCGCGGACGTCCAGGTGTTCCATGGCAGCGATTTCCGGCAGGGCCATGGCCATCTCTTCGGATGCGAACCCATGCTTGTTTGCTTCCTGGGAAATGTTGACCTGAAGCAGGACAGGCAGACGGAGTGACGCTTCTGCTGCCGCATCGTTGACGGTAGAAAGCAGACGCAAGCTGTCACCCGAATGCAGCAGGGCCAAGGATTCAATCGTGCGTTTCACCTTGTTGCGTTGGAGATGTCCAATCATGTGCCATTGCACGGGCGTTGTGGCTAACGCATCCCGCTTGTCCCATAATTGCTGGGGACGACTTTCACCGACGGCCAGGCAACCGGCTTGAACCAGGGCGTCTGTCAGGCTGCTGGAAACATACTTACAAACGGCGACCAGCGAAACTTCCTGTGGATCGCGGCCGCTGCGTTGCGCTGCTGCTGTGATCCGCGACTGGATGGAGCTGAGGTTGCTTGCCAGCTGTTCATGAAGGTCAGTCATTAGCAATGATCCGTGGTGTGTTATTCGACGCCAATCAGCTCCTGGAGCTTGCCCTGACGATCAAAGCGGCCGAAGACGAATTCGTTGGACAGGTTCTGGCCCAGGATCGTGCGGTTGGCTGGAGGATCCAGTGAGCGATAGGTAAACCACTGGCGTGATCCAATCTGTACGCGGTAGCCGGCGGCGACCTCGGGCGATTGGATGGCGAGTGACTCTGCGACGGTGAGTCGTCGCCAGGTGAAGGGCTTGGTCATGCCCGCACGTGACAGGTCGAAGAAGAGCGGTGCATACAGGTTGCGGGCAGTCACCTGGCATCGATACTCGAGAGTATCCTGGTTTTCCCTCAGTTGTCCGGGACTCTCTTCAGTTCGCCATTCCGGGCAGGCCAGTGGTAGCACCAGCGTGTCATGACGACCCGTGTGCAATATTCCTTCATGGGATTTGTCGGCAGCCTGGAAATGAGCCTGGGAAGGCAGCGGGAGACGCGATGTATATTCGATCAAGGACGGAGTGGAACCAAGGACTGCATCGGCCAGGTAGAGGAAGTTGTCCTTGTGAGCCAGCAGTAGCTGGCGTTGGAGTTTCCAGTCCTGGTCTAAATCAATTTGCACTTCCAGGTAGTCGGCATCCTTGTCGGAAAACCAGCAGGTAACATCCCATTCATGCCCCGGGCCCAGTTTCTGCCCATTCACGGAAATCTCGGTCGTCCAGTCCCCATGCAAGAGGGACTGTCCTCGGTGTATCAGTTCCATGTTCATGATGGGTTGATCGTAACGCAGGGCCAGTTGCTGTTGAGGTCGGTCCCGGCCGGTACGCATGATCGTTAGTTCCGACCACTCGGAGTGAACAGCCAGTGGCGGCAAGTTGGCAGGATTGACGTCCACAAATTCCTGGTGAAAAACCGTTCGTTGTGGAGGTTTGAGGATCGACCGGGAAGCAAGATACCAATCAACCTCATCGCCCGCCTGTTCCAGTGCGGCGACACAACCACGGTGCCAAGACGTATCCGCGATGGGAGGTGTGAAAAGCTGGCTTCCATCCTTGCGAGTTAACAGGACTGCGTGGCGTACGGCCCACTCAAGCTGGGCGCGGGTATCATCATGGAAGCAGGATGTTTCAGCCGATCGAGACAGCTGGTCGCAACGGGTCCAGGATGCGAGCAAGGCACGAAAAATGGCAATGTCGCTGGCATGTGGTAGTCCTTCACCATCGACCAGGTCAATGATTGATGTGTTGAGCGCGTCGCAACTGGAATTATAGAGGTGACGGCATGAGTCCAGTTCCGGAAAAAGATAATGCAGCGTCAGTCCCAGTTCGCCGGCCAGTAGTGTGTAGACCAATGGGGCGTCCAGGGCAGGGAAGTCCTGGGCTGTGCCTGACAGCTCGATAAGGTTCTCGAGTAGATCGGTCCATGCGCTGGCAGCAAGGAATTGGCCAAGCCATGGTAGTTGGTGGCACCAGGCTAGCGAGTCATAAGCAAATTCGGGCGTTGGTGAAGCTGAAGATGCAGCCGCGATCCACGTGTCAATCCTGGTGGCCCAGGATTGGGAGGCGACCGCTGACTGGGCGGTTCTGTCGAAGTGTTCCAGGCCAGCAGGATCTATCTCTACCGGTAAACCCCATTGCAAAAAACTACTGCTATCGCACTGAAAGAGGGCGGTAGGCGGGCAGGGGGATTCGCGAGACTCGAGGTGCTGGCACCAGGAGTCCCATTGCCGCAAGACCGAGTCAGGGCCGGGCTGTGAAGAAGTAGAGTCAATCGAGGCCGGCATTGCTGCGATCTTCCTTGCGAATCATCCAGTTCCAGGCGAGTTTGGTGAATGCCAGCTGCATGGCCAAATGGTGGGTTGATGCAGCAGTCAGGGGCATGAATTGGCAGCTTTTCCACATGGCAGGCTGGCAACTTGGCACATGATAACAGCCAGGCAAGCAGTTGGCGACAGCCCCGATCTTAAGAATCCCGCAGGCTGTTCGTAAGAATAGCCAGGTGTCAGCGGACATGGATCTGTTAGAATGAAACTACGTTCAGCGGTAAATCGGAATGCCGTCAATGGCAGGGAGAATGGTGCTGCTGACGGGATTAAGTTGAATTTGGCAACGCGGAAGCAAGAGGATTGGTTTATGAACAGAGGACTATTATTTTCCGTGATGTTGTTGTGCCTGGTGGTATTGGGTTTCGTGTCGGTTGACGCGAAAGACAATCCTGGCGAGAAGAAGCCAGGGGGAAAGAGCCAGGCGACAAAGCAAAAGCCAGCGGTGAAACCGGTTGGTGGATTGGTACGGCTGGCCAAGGAACAGGATATCTGGATCCATCCGAAGAAAAAATGGGTGGTGCTGGATGGAGTCGTCTGCCTGCGGGAAGGGCAGTTGGAGATGTTTGCCTGTCCAAAGGAAACAAAAGAACATGAATCGATCATTGCGGTGAACAGCAAGGCACGCTTTGTTCATGCCGCCCTGCTGGCCGTTGGTTCGCGAGTGGGGCATCCGGTCAAGTTTGAGCCGAAGTACGAGGCTGCCACAGGAACCGTGGTTGACATTGCCGTCTTGTGGGAAGACAAGAAAGGGCAGAAGCAGGTGATGCGGGCCCAGGATTGGGTACGTAGTATTCGTAGTAAAAAGATCTTGCCCTACCCCTGGGTTTTTGGGGGTAGTGGGTTCTGGACGGATCAAACCACGGGTAAACGCCATTACTATGGGGATGGCGGAGATTTTATTTGTGTCTCCAACTTTCCTTCGGCCATGTTGGATTTGCCCGTGGAGAGCAGCCAGGCAAATTCCAGCTTGACGTTCGTGGCTAACACTGAGAATATTCCCCCCATGGGGACCCCGGTTCGGCTCGTCTTGATGCCCCGCATTGCCAAGAAAATGCCGCCTGCTCCAGGAAAGCCCGAGAAGCCTGTAAAGCCGGTTGGTAAGCCCAAACCGCCCACCATGATGGCCAAGGATTCCCCGCTGCTCAAGGAAGTCCAGAAACTTGACCCGGCAGCGAGTCCTGGGAAATCGGACCCTGGAAAAGTCGAACCTGATGCCAAGCAGCCGTAGCCGGGTGGCGTTTGCTTAGGTGGTGATACCCAGTTGGCAGTGATCCAGCATTTCTGCTGCGCTGCAGATGTAGCTGGTGTAAAAGGGCCCGAATTCCGCATAGCGGGCGCTGGCTTCATCGAATCGCATTCCGTAGACGATGTCCTTGAGGTATTCCGGGTTGCGAGCCCAGAGCGTGACTCCCCATTCCCAGTCCTCGAACCCGACCCCGACCGTGATCAATTGGCTGACTTTGCCGGCGAAGGCCATGCCGCTACGGGCATGCTCAGCCATCAAGCGGTTACGTTCAGGAAAGGGCATCATGAACCAGTTTTCACCCACCTTGCGTTTCTTGTTCATGGGATAGAAGCACGTGGCAGGCCATTCGGGAAAGTCTGGGGTGAGACGCTGCTTGCGCATCATCGGCTCTCGTTTGGCATAGGCATTGAGTTTTGCTTCGTAGGCTGGGCTGCCAGCCTCTTCGCCTTCCCGGACCAGGCGTTCTCCGTATTGTTCCAGGGTAGGAACGTACTCGGATACTTCAGAAACCGAGATGAAACTGTAGGTGGATCGGATCGCGGTCCCTAGGCGGGATGCCTGTAATTGTTGGTGGACACTATCGATGACCAGGGGGTTAGGGTCCATGATCATTAAGCTGAAATCCGCCTTGTTGCCACTGACAATGCTAACCTGCAGTCGTTGAGGGCTTTCGCGATCAGGATCGAGAATTGAGATGATCTCGTTACGACCCTGGGCAAGATCAGCGGGCGTCATGCTTGCCAGCACGCCACGGTCGAATTCGTAGTAAAGGTGGCTACAGTGCCATCCCTCGATCAGTTCAATCGCTGGTTCCGGTAGTTGTTCAGGGGCAGGTGGGCGGCCGCTCATGGTCTCTTGTCTCTTTCCAGGCTTTGCGTTAGAGGTTTGGGTTATCGTGAAAAAAAATAAAGCTGCTGCGAGTTTGATCGTGTCAGGAAGCCAGGAGTCGGTCGACACTTTCCAGCAGTCGGTCCATTTGAAATGGTTTGCGAATGTAATCGTCGACCCCTAGTGTTTCCGCGTATTCCTTGTGACGATTTCCTTCGTTAGCCGTGATCATAATAATGCGAGTGGGGACACGACGTGATCGCCGGATCTTTTCCAGGACCAAAAAGCCACTTCGTTTGGGCATCATCATGTCCAGGATAATCAGGTCCGGGTCCTCTGTTTCGGCCAGGGCAAGTCCCTGGTTTCCATCCGTGGCGTTGACAACTTCGTATCCCTTTGCTTCCAGTGCATAGCGGACGGTGCGCCCAATTTCCAGGTCATCGTCCACGACCAGGATGCGGTGCGTTGTTTCCGTGGTTGATTTTTCCTCGGGGGTGGATGCATCGACCATTTGGAAGGCTCCTTCGAGGTAGGGCTGGAGGGAATGAGGCTGAAATCGAGCTGGATTTCGCCAGGCCGATGCACATAGAATTATCTTACATCGGTGCGAAATGCAACCGGTGAGGTGCAAAGAAGTGTCGTTGTTTCATTACACAAGCCCCCTTTAGGCAGTGTGTTAGTACGGGATTTCCTAGGGGAGTCGGTCCTGTAGTTCAGTTGCGTTTGAGCGTGAAGGAAATGGTGTGTAGGCCAGTTTCGTCGCTCAAGGTCATGGCGCCTCGAGGAGACAGGTATTTGGCGATCACCTCGAAGTCAGGTAACGGGCTATCCTTCAGGGCTCGATCCAGGACCTTGAAGAACTGGTTGTTCTCGGCCTGGCCTGACAGGGCAGTTTGCGTGGAGTCACTGGTGGCCAGCTCATAGAGTGATTTGAGTACCTCTTCGGGGCGACTGAATGAAATCATCGCCGGCTCCTGCCGACCCGCCTGCTGCCGGATGCGACTGGCGATTAACTTGTAGTCCAGTTGGTTGGCAAGGCTTTTGCTGTTGTTGCCCTTCGTGACCAGGATGCGTTTCAGGAATCGGTCGCTATCGGTGAACATCAGGTAATTACCGATAATAGCCAGGCATGGTACCGGCTTGCGGACGAAATCAGGCCGCTCGCGATTGCGATTGTCGGGAACCTCCGCTGTGTAGTAACTGGTTCCGCGGTTACTTGCCCGAGTGAAAAAGTCGAACTTGTCCATGACGCGGCTTAACGTCTTTTGAGCGGCTACGGCGTCGTTGAGTTTGAAAGCAATCAGATTCGTTTGACTGTTGACGCGAGCGGGAGGCTCGATCCAGGTCACGTAGCTGAAACGCCCATCCAGGCACCCGATGATATCTTCCTTGAAATCGATTCCCCAGGGATCCGAAATGCGTTCATCCAGCATCCTGGCAAATCCCCCCTCACCACGTATGGTGTCAACCATCCGCTCCAACGCAGCGAAAGCTTTTGAAATATTCCAGTTTACGGAGGTGTAGGAAGCAGCGTTTTCCGGTACCCAGGGTTCCGGAGTAAGGTCGCCTGATTTCATCTCGAACACTTCCAGGATTCCCTTGCGAGGGAAATCAAGCGAAAGGTGGAAATGTGCGATTGAATCAAAGTTGTCCGGAGCCAGGATCACGCTGCCTCCCAGGGCCTTGAAACCATCGACTCCAAGGGCTGGCAGAGCCGCTAGTACGGCCTGCACGGTAAAACTAGCGCGGCCAAATGACTCGACCATGGCAATCGGGTCTGCGTACCAACTCACCTGGGGGCGTGCGCCCTTGTTGCCGGCCGAACGTTTCATGATCGCTGTAAACTTTCGGTTGTCAGCCAGGGAACGAAAACTTCCGGGTGCGGTTTCGTCCCAGACATCAATCAGTTGCTTGGCGAGAATGCTGCTTGTGCACATGACGACCATTCCCTCACGCGTGAATAACGTAAAGGGATCTTCGCCAGGTTTATTGAATGTCGCCAGTTCCGTTGCACCGACGGTTTCGGTGGCCTTGGTGCCACCATCGCCCACGATTCCATCTTCCATCTTTTCCAGTAGTTTTTCCGCCTCGGGCATCTGGTCGCCAACTTCAATCATCAAGGTGAGCATTGGCTGTCCAGTCTCCGAACTGACCAACGCCAGGCAGGCTTCACCCTGGGGAAGTTTCAGGAGATCATCCAGCGAGAGGCCGATGTCTTCTTCCACGTCGCTAAACGCATCCAGCGCATCTCCGTACAACTGCTCCAGGAGGGGACGAATTTCCTCGTCACTCGCAATCTTCCCAATCGAGGTCTCCTTCATGCGTTCGGTGAATTCAGAACAATTCGCAATCCGGACATAAGCCAACGTGGTTTGCGGGAGCAGCTTGGGAGCACTTGGACGTGCAGCCATCATGGCATTCGGGAAAACTGAAAACAATCCAGTAAGGACAAGGAGGCTAAGAAGTACGTGAATCCGAAAGCGAGAACGCATGAACAGGTTTCCTTTAAGGGATTGCTTCAGCAGGGAGTTTCCAGTAGTTACGGAAGATCTGCTTGATTGCTGTTGAACCTGTATCCTACCAGTTTCCGTGAAACTGGTAAAAGTGGCCCGAGGGACCCGACTTTTAGCTTGACCCTCCAGCCACGTCTGGAACGCATGGTTGCCTTGCGTTCGGCCTCACTCTTCACGAAGACGCCGGATTGCTGCCTTTTGTTGAGTAGTTCACAGAAGCACCCCCCCGTAGGAGTGGTTTTCCAGCGAAACTATCATCCGCGGGCAGGGTTCTAAAAGAGGGTGCCTTTTCCAGGAAGTTTACTATAATGACAGCTACGCTGAGAAAGATGGATTCGGTCGCTTTTCCGTGACGATAAATTGATTACGGCCGTCCGTGGCACGAGCCCCATTGGGGCCGGAATCTCAGCGATCATTAGTGAAGGAAACAGGAATGAGATTACAGCAGAACAGAGTCGCCCTTTGCCTCGCAATCGTTGGCTTGGTCTTGCTGGGAAACCAGGAAAGCCAGGCCCAGTTCGGGGCTGCCAGTACATCGACTTTTGGTGCCACCCAGAGTACGGGCCAAAGCTCCGCAGCTTTTGAGCAGACAGGCAGTATCACCAGTGAGGCTGCGATTAATCGTGGTACGGGCTTTGTCGGTGGCGATTCCTCGGATACCTTCAATCTCCGCAATGCACCCACGAGCAATGCGGCTGGCGGCTCGTCAGCTCGAGGCATGACCGGAATGAGCGGCATGAGTGGCCGTGGTGGCCGTGGTGGTGCAGGTGGTACGAACGGTCGTGGTACTCAGCAAAATACGGCTCGAACGGTTTTGCGGTTTCCCTTTGTGATCGGTTTCCAGGTGCCACGAACTCCCGCACCAGTCGTCAAGGCGAACGTGGAGCGACGTATGACCAAGTTGCCCGGACTCAAGGCGGGTAATGCCGTCGTGATTAAGATCGAGAAGGATACCGCTATATTGAACGGAACGGCCGTTGATGCCCAGCAGAGTAACTTGATTGCCAAGTTGATGTTGCTGGAACCAGGCGTGTACAAGGTTCGTAACGAACTGGTCGTTAAAAACGCTTCGAAGTAGGGTTTAAAGTAGCCTTTGTCCTGGGTATCTCGCCGGAGAGGTCTTATGGACTACAGGTCGGTTACCCGCGTTAGCGGCGCGATCTTCATGCGACCGCAAAGAGCTCACCGGTGAATCGTTCCTGGGTTTAGCTCATCGGGGCCTCACCTGGGGAGTCTTTCTATGAAGCCACGCATTGGAACCCGCTGCGCGTGGTATCACGGTGTTCAGGCACGAGCGAACGCGATCGACGGTGACTGCAATGGCCGAAGAAGTGGCTTCACGGGACGCTGAGCGACCGCCCGGGGTGGTCGGCTCGTGACTAGCGGAGGATCGGCGTGGTCGCTGAGCTGGTCGGTGGGAACCGATAGTTGGCCGGATAGGCGGTCGGTGTTACGGGCCGCTCACGCAGCGGAGTGGGTGGCTGAATGGTTCGACTTGGTTGCGGTGTGGCAGCGGGTGCCGCCGCCTGTGGGCGCATAACAGAGCGTTCCAGCGAAGCAGGTGCGACGGTCGGGAAACTCGGCGATGTGCTGCCGGGAAACGGATTTGCGTATTGTGGTTGACGTCGATTTGGCACGATAAGAGCTGGTGCGACCGGGGAGTTTTGCATCTGCTGTGTCATGCTTCGCGTGACGTTGATGGTGGTCGTGGTAAGTCCGGGCTCCTTGGCGTTTCCCTGTACCGGTTGTGTAGATGCTGATCGGTAACCTTGCGGGGCATGTTGCTTTTGAACGCCGTTATCCAGTAACCGGGAAAGCGCGACTTCCTGCCGGGAGGGTCCGGTTTCAGTCGGGCGATTACCCGGTAGCAGGTTCTGCGTTTGGTGCCCGACAAGAAGGTTGCCAGCCATTGTTTTGAAACTTGGCACAAGGCTGACCTTGCGCTGGTCGCCACCGACGGCCTGCCAGGGAATCCAGATACTATAGGAACAACCCAATTCAGACTCCCCGTAGTGATGCTTGAGTTGGTCCTTGGTGAAGACGAAGGTCTTGTCAGGGTACTTGCCGTGGGCCTGCGGGCCCTGGGTGTCGTCGTAGCCATGGATGGTGAGTATCCCATCGACGGGAATGGCCCGGTTTTTGTCGTCGTAGAAGTAGATCCTCCCGCCAAAACCAGCCGTTGCCAGTTCTCCCGGCGTGTTCAAGACATCATGACTCCAGATTGCCACGATGCGTGCTGGATTTCCTGCGACGGGAGTTTTTTCCTTCTTGCTCCACAGGTTCCAGGAGGAGGAAGTACTCTTTGTGGTTGTGCAACCGAGGCAGGTGGAGGCAACTAAGAGGATCGTCAGAGCGGTTGTTTTCTTCATCAAGGATTTTCCTGGGGGGAGGAATGAAAGGTTGGTCTGTCCATGGCTGGTGCGTCGCCTCGGAGCCGTTTACCTCACTGGATAGCCTGCAGGATTGTAAGTGGTGGCCGGATACTGTGGGCCCTGGTTAGGGTAGACGGGAGCATTATATTGCTGGCCATTCGCCATGGCGGGTTGAGGAACCGCAGGAGGCGGACCGTACGGACCGCCGGCCTGGTAAGAAGCCTGCGGTGAAGGGTAACCCGGTGGCAGGGCCTGGTGATTTACAGGCTGATAAGGTGTCGGTTGGTAAAGCACCGGCGATGCCTGTCCACGTGCTGCGGGTCGTACCTGGGGGAGTCGATTCTGCGTGGAGCCGTTCGAGCCAGCTGCACTGGGATCGGGTCGCGGGCCAGATTCAGTGGTCGCTTGAAGCTCCCTGGTCTCGTTGGATTCACTGGGACGAGTGAACAGCCGTTTCCAGGGGTTTTGCGTGGCGGTAGTGTCCGTCGTGCTACGGCCACTTGTTGGCGTGGCCTGACTACGTCCCGTGGGATCGAGATCCGGGTAGATGACAGCGCCGTCGTTCGCGGCTGCGCGGCCCGTTTGTGAACTGAGTCCGACGTCACCATGGATATCAATGACATCAGACAAGGCCCAATTCATTCGTTCGGATTCGGTGGTTTTGATTCGGTCCAAATCCTCGTCGCCATTGATCACATGTGGCGTCATGATAATCAGTAATTCGGTACGACGTTCGGAGTTGCTTTTGAAGCGGAAAGCCGGACCGATCAATGGTAAGTCGGAAAGGTAGGGTACCGAACGTTGGCTGTCGGATTGGCTTTTCGTGATGAGTCCGGCGAAGACTACGGTCTGCCCCGAATTGGCACTTACCACGGTCTGGGCGGTAGTGGTCAGGATTTGCGGCGAAAGCACGGCATTTCCATCGGCGGTGACGGCGACCGGAATTCCCTGTTCGAGTGGACCGATCTCGGATTTCTCGGCACCGATCTCCATGACCACGAGTCCGTCGGGACTCACTCGCGGGCGGACGGTCAGCAGTAAGCCAACATCTTCATCGGCAGTCGTGTTTTGAGTTCCGCCGAATTGCGTGATCGTACTACCCGTAATTCGGGGTACCCGGGCTCCAACCTGGACAAATGCCTCCTGGTTGTCGAGGGTCATGATCTGCGGTCGACTCAGGATGTTGATGCGACCGGCATCCTGGAGTGCCCGGACCATCACGTTGACCGACTCGTTGGCGGCAGAAAGGACCATGCCGCCGTAGCCGAGGCCCGCACTCTGCCGACCCATGGAGAACGTCGATACGGCCTGTCCAGCAACGTTGCCACGAGTGGCAAATGACGCAGCGGTCAGGTCATTGCCCAGGGCAGAACCGGCGAACGGGAAGCCAACACTCGCCAGTCCTCGATCAAAGAGCAGGCTGTCCTGTAACCCGAGTTCCACTCCGAATTCGAAGTTGTCGGTTAGTTCGACTTCTGCGATCAGAACCTGGACCATGACCATCTTCGGTCGGTAATCCAGGTCGTTGATGACCTTGACGATCTGTTCGAAGTATTGAGGCGTTGCACTGACGATCAGGCTGTTACTGACACTTTCAGCCACCACGATCACTTCCCTGTCGATCTGTTCAAAGGGACTGACGAGCTGTGAGAATTGCAACTGTTGTTGGATGAGTGTTCGTTGCGTGGTCAGGAACGTAGTAATCGCGGCGGCGACTTCTGCAGCAGGTGCATTGTTGAGCCGGAACACCTCGGTTTTGCGAGTTTCGATATCTCCTTCGTCAAGCCGCAGCAGGAGAATCTCTACCACCTGGAGATCCGTGGTTGAACCGGAAACAATGATGCTGTTGGTGCGGATGTCGACTGCGAAACGAAGCGGGACCAATGAACTCTCCCCACCGGCAGTTCCGGCGAGTGCCTGGTTGAAGTTCGTATTGGTCGTCTGGCCACCGGTTGTCTGTTGTCCGAACAGCGTCTGCAGCATGGTTGTGAGACTGGTCGAATCTGCGTTCTTCAGTGCAAAGACCTTGATCTGGGCTTCCGCGTTAGGTAGTTGATCGAGCTGGGTAATGAGCTCCTCGATCAGCGGCATACTCTTGGCCGGAGCTCTGATAATGAGAGCATTCACATTGGCATCGGCGGTGACCGAAACGCCGGCCAGGATACCGGAGTCCAGTTCGCCGTCGCCTGCCTTGCCGATTCGCGTGATGGTTAATCGCGAGGATCGGGCGGCCACGGTGGCGGCCGTGGTTCCGCCGGCACCGCCACCCTGCTGCCCCTGCCCCTGTGCCGCGGCCTGGCCTGTGATCGCTTCCTGTAGCACAGGTTGCAGGTCGTCGGCGAGGGCATTTTTTAGACGGAATACCTTAATCTGATTTGTCGCCACGACGTCCTCGACGTCCATGCGTTCCAGGAACAGCTTGATTTCAGCCATGTCTCGTGGCCCGGCGTTAACAATCACCGAATTGCTTCGATAATCAGCAATGATTCGGATTCGAGGACCAAGCCCGACGCGAGCAGCACTTGCCTGGGACTGTTGGCCCCCAGTTGTGGCGGTACCATAGAACTGTTGGAGTTGACGTTCCGCATCAATGGCGGACATGAATTGGAGCCGAAAGACTTTCAGTTGTGTTGACGGCGGTACGGGCTGATCAAGTTTCTCGATTAACGTGATTACCGAATCGATGCTTTCCTGTCGGCCAATCATGAGCAGTGCGTTGGGCTTGTCCAGCGGCGTGATGCTGACAGGGCTTTGCCATGATCCAAAAACGGTCGTGTAGATCTGGCCGATCAGTTCGGAGATGGCAATGTTGTTAACGTGCTTGAGGGGATAGACGATGATCTCTGGTTGCGTGTCACGGACCGAGGACTCAATTTCCTCGATGATCTTGGTGACTCGCTCCACATCCCTCTTGTTACCCGAAACAATGAAAACGCCGAGGCTCTCGATGAATTCAATTCTTACCGGTCCAATCGCTCCCGTGTCCTCGTCAGATGCACCCACGATTCCCTCGACCGGGTTGTTCTCGGCTGGCGGATCTTGAGGATCTGCTTTCGGTGGTGCTGGTGGTTTTGGCTGTTCTTGCGGCTTGGCGGCTGGTGCAGGTTGGAATATCGAGGTGATTAAATCGCCACCCCACCGCCGATCGCCATTGCGAGGATTCAAGCGAATTGCATCCGCGGTGGCGTTTTGCTGGCCAGCGACCTTGGCAGCATTGTCAATCAGACGAACCGCCTTGCGGACCGTGTCGGGGTCGGCCCGTTTGACGGGGACCAGCTGCAGGTTTTTCCGAGGGCTGTCGGCCGGGGCGTCCAGTACCTTGGCGACCTGCATCCAGGCGTCGGTCATCGGCTTAGGGCCGGCAATCGCCAGCTGGTCTCGTCGGCGATCAATTTGCATGATCGGTGTTTGGTCACCGGTTTCAGGCATTTGAACCAGGGACTTGGCACCATTCTCATGGTTGGTGAGCAGCAGTCGGTCACCCCAGAGTCTTCGCAGCATGTCTTCGAATTCATGCCAGTTAATGTTTTCGAATTGATGGTTTGCCTGGGTGCGCTCGACCGCAGGTTCGGTTGCTGGGGCGGGTTGTACTGGTTGAGCGACATTGGTTCCAACGAGCTGGCGAGCGATCTGTTGGTGAACGGCAGGCGGGGCAATTACCAGTAACTGACCGGTGCGTTGATCGGTGGCAACACGGACTCCCGTATTGGCTGGATACTGTTTCCGCAGTGCATTGATCCAGTAAGCGAGTTGCTGGGTGGGGACGGTGTAACCCTTTACTGTCGGCGCGGTGGCAGGTGCGGGCAGCGTCGGTTTGACAGGCGTTGCGGCGGTTGTTCGGCGGTCAAGGTTGCGGATGAGCTGAGCGGCCATGGCCTGGACTTGCGGGGAACCTCCAACGAAGATCCGATTGTTGGCGGCATCTACCTGCACATCGGCTCCGCCAATCAGGTCGTTGAGCATGCGGCGAAGATTCGGTGCCATGGCGGCGGCAGTCGTATCGTTGAGAACGTAAGGCTGGTAACCACCAGCAGCAGCAGCAGCAGGTGCGGTTGCCGGGCGCGGCGCGGTGGCGGCAGGAACCGGCGCACGAGGAACCGCCGTACCCGGTAAAGGTTGGCTTTGCGAAAAGACCATAAGTGGCGTTAGGCCAAGCAAACAGGTAAGTGAGGCGACGATTTTAGTCATGGTCTTTTTACCAATTAGTTGTGCTGAAAAATTTGGATAACGGTAGGTTCTCATCATCAGGTTTCCTTGTCTGTCCAAACGTGGTTGCAGTTGTACAGAGTGCGCAATCCGGCAAAACCATAATGCCGGAAAACCCGTTTCCATCCTCATAATCGGTAATCTTTACCGCTGGGCTTAGATTAAAAAGCTAAATCGAGCAGTAAAATTACTCGTTTACGGAAGAGGCTGTACCAGCGCAGGAATGCTGGCAAAGTTAGAAGATTTCAGGATCGAAATCAGAGTACAGGACACCAGCCCCGGGGGAATGGGCAGTCAGCGCAAGGCGTGGGCGTCGCTGAGTAGATGCTAGCAATGACTAGGTAGAAGCAGCTTTTGAGTTAACTACTCGCTAGCTGTTTTCTGGACGACGAAACTAGCGCTCGAGAGAGCTTTGCCAGCCTCCACGATGAGCCGTTCATTACCCTCAGCCAATTCCATCTTTTTGAGGGTAATACTGACGATCTTTCCCTTGATCGAACCGATGTCGACGACGTCGCCGACACGCAGTTTCAAGGTGGTGCCAGATTCGCGTCGTTGCACCCAGGCTTCCGCCTGGCCACCCACTTCGACGGAGGCGATAAAGAATGCAGTCTTGGCAAAATCGAACTTGGGAGCTTCCGGCTCTGGCTCGCGAATGGGAGCCGGTTCGCGAATACGAATGCTGACCTTGGCGATCTCGCTGGTTTTCGCAGGTGATCCCTTGTCTGTGGCTCGCACTTCAAGGGTATAGGTGCCAAGTTTCTTGGACATGATCGTGACGTTGCCTGCCGGATCCCAGTCAATGGTCGCTTCGCCCTCGGGAAGATCGTGTTTTACGATCTCGTAGCTGGCGATTCCCTGGTCATCAAAAGCCGAGAGTTTAAATTCCTTGGACTCATTAACCAGGATCGTTTCTTCACTGCCTCGGCGGCTAAAGCGAGGTGCTGAGTCGTTCCCCGGAGTAAACAGGCTGCGTTCGACGATCGGTACAAGGTATTTCTCCAGTTCGGCATGAGCCAGGACGGATGCCTTTTCCTTGCTGAGTTGCTTGTCGACGGGTGCCGACTGTAAGCCAACGGCATCCACGGAAAATGTCAGTAGCAGCAGGCGGTTGTCCGGCTTGATAGGCTGAATGGAGAGTTGACGGATTCGGTGCAGGTAGTTCGCCTGGTAGAACTGGTAAAGAAATTCGGTTAACTGCTTGAGGCTGCCTTTGCCCGTCACCTTGAAGGTGTGCTGAAGGTACTCATCGCCACTTTTTTGCATTTGCAGGGAGGATACGGTAACGTCACGGAACTTCAGGTCATTCTTGACCGTCTGGATCAACCATGTCTTGTACTGGGCCTGGGCCAGGTCGGGATCGCGACACAGCGATTGTTCCTCGAGGCTTGCCAGCTTGGCCTTGTCTTTCACGAGTTGTCGCTGGGTGGCGTTTTTCTCGGCGATCTCCAGTTCGAGTGACGCAATCTCGTCGTTGCGACTCGAGTAGGAGTCGATAACCATGGGGATTCCATAGAAGAGTCCGGCGACTACCAGGACGCCGGCCAGGAGGCCGACTAGAATTTTTTCGTTGGATTGCATGTTGTTGGCCTTTGCGTAGAGTAACGGAAACTCGCAGCGAATAGGTAAGGGATGGTTAGGTTAATTGCGTGTGCGACCACGGGGTTGACTGGACGGGCTGCGGCTAGCACGCTGACGGCTGCCCGTTTTTTTCTGGGTTGCTGGATCGGCCGTGATGGTAACGACTTGAGTCAGGGACCAGGGATAATCACGGTTCCTGGGGTCACCTTTGAAGCCGCGATCCTGGATGCCATGGGTGTCGTCGCGTAGCGGGGTGATCGTGGGTCCCCAGTTGTTGGACGCCTTCTCGGTGATATGTAAAGGCATGACGACGCTACCGCCACCGGCAGCCTTGGAGGTCATCAGGAGGCTGTCGGCAATTGCTTTTTCCGGGCCCGGAAACTTGGATGTATCTGAAAGTCGAGCCAGCTCGTCGAGCCAGACAATTTGGCCCTGCGTGAATTTTTCTATTTCAGAGAGTCGTGCAGCGACGGCGTTAGCCTCCTCGACCGCCCGATTCCTACTCGCGGATTGCGCTTCGAGGTCCGCAATCGTCGCTTTTAGACTGACTAACTGGAAACCCCAGGCACAGACAGCCATCAGGATGACGGCGGCAGCCACTCCAGCGTAGGTAACATTGCGGCGGAGATTGCTGGGCGGCTCGGGTGCCTTGCGAGGCGACAGGAAGTCGATGACATGGGCGCCCGAGTCTGCTTCATCCTGGAGCATTCCCAGTAAAGCAGTAAAACGTTCCGCGTTTACGGGTAAGTTGCTGGCCAGCTTGCGGCCGAGGGAAACCTGTTCAAAGGGTTGTACCGAGGTTGTATCCAGTGACAGGTCCTGGGCAATGGCGGTTTGTAATTTCTGATGCAGTTCGCTATCACCGCACAGAACGATCTGCTCGATGGACGTACCCTGCGTCTGGTTCTGGGCCGCCGCGATCGTGCGTCGCAGCTCTCCCATGACAGCCCGCGACTGAACGGTGACATCGGCTTCGCCAGGAAGCCGAATGGTTCGCATGAAGGCGACCTGGTTGTCGAGCATGACGGTCAGGTCCGCTTCGTTGCCAAGTAATTCAATCACCATGTAGCAATTTGGAAGCTGGGATCCGAGAGCTCGCTGAACCAGTGAGCCGGAGGCAAAAGGACGTAGCACCAGTCGCGTGGCAGTAGCCTGTTGCGAGTTGCAGGCACCTTCAATGGAGCCGATCAGCTGTGGGGAAATTGTCGTGGCCAGCACGCGGTCAGATTCATCAACACTACTTGATTCGAGGCGGATGAAGTCCAGTGGCCAGTTGGCTCCCATCGTTGAGAATTGGCGTAGCGCCTGCATGCGTACCATGTCCGGTAGCTCATCCTCCGGGGTTGGTGGAACCTGCAGCACTCGTACTTCGGCACTGGAACGAGGCACGGCAACTAACACGTTGGCACGAGCAGCGTCCTGTTGTTCCAGGGCGGCGGCGAGAGATTCCCGTAGCGATCCGGATGCAGAGTCATTTGCTTCGGAGTCACTGTCCGAGCCAATAACAAGATCCCCATCCTGGTTTTCCAGTGGAAAGCTGTGAGCCGATTCCACGGTCACATCGGTCCCCCGCAGATTGGCGCTGAGGATCCTGATCTCATCGGTATCCCATTCAAGGGCGAGTATTTGAGCCATGTTGCTTGTCTCCGTCGGTTTCCAGGTAAGAGGAAACGGTGTCGGTTACGTAAGTTAGTTAGTTGGTAGGGCGGGAGTCGGGGCCACGCTGGTCCCATCCTCCATATAATTGAACCCCAGAAGTTCCAAAGAGTATCCCCGTCCGAGGTGACTAATATCTCTCCAGAATACTATGCGGGGGAGCTCTCCGGTAGCATCAAAAACGACTTCCGCTCGTGAGGCAGCCCCTCCATCTTCATAATAGCCCACGATTTGCGCTCGGTGGACATCTCCACGAGCCGTTATAAACGGCATGAGCTGTTTCATCTCGTCAAGCGTCACAATTAACGAGGTAAGCAGCCATGTTTCGTGCTGCTGGGAGGTGTCACCAGGGTCTGGTTCCACCAGTCGCTGGGAAATAATCTGTTCAACAATTTCCTCGCTCATGCCAGGAATTCCCGCCAGGATGGACTGGGATGCCTGGTTGATATTGATGCGGCCTGGAATGGATGGACTCTCGTTCACCGTCACGTTATCCATTAACTGGGTGATGTAGGCGATCACGCCATCTTCCGGAAAAGGACAACGTAGGACCACGTTTTTACCCTCGGTGGAGATCTCGACCTGCTTGCCGATCAAGTCCAGGACCTGGTTCACAGGACGCTTTGCCGCCTGGTTAAGGTCAATCTTGATTTCGCCAGCACTCGTTCCGTCCTCGTTGCCATCATAGTCCCCGTCTGCCTGGCGATAGGCGATGATAAACTGCGCCCACTCGTCGTTGAACACATCCTTGAGATCCTTGTGGAGTTGGGTCAGGTCATCTCCGTTGAGGTAGATGCGAGGTTCGCCCTGGGCGTTGACGTTCTTTTCCTTGCTGTGCAAGGTCAGGTACCCACTCCAGCCACGGTCCATCGCCGCCACGCCGAGCGAGGAGCTGTCGGTGGCGCCACCGCTCATGGCACCAGTTCCGGATGCTCCCATGCTCATCCCCATGCCACCAGCTCCCATGGCCAGCGGATTTCCGGTACCCCCACCGACACCACCAGCAACCTCATCGAGGATACCGTTGCGATTGAGATCGCGACCAAACAGGAGTTCCGGGGTGATACCCCGTACAAGCAATAATTCCTCTACCGTTTCCAAGGGGCCGTTCTTGGGAGCATAAGGGGGTTGAAGCGTTTGGTAGTATTCCAGTTCCGCCCCGTATTCTCGTGGCTCATCATCCTCGTCAATCCAATCCATGATGGCATCGGCTATGGATTCGGGATCGTCCAGTAGTTCCATGCCCGGCAGGGCCATCAATAAGGTGCGGCCTCCATCGGGAATTAACTTGTCAGCAGTCAGCAGGATGTTGATATTAAGACGGGTCGACTCATCTTCCAGGCCATAACGAACTCCCAGTAGCCCCCCCTCGTCATCGACCTGGGGTGCGATCACGGTGAAGTTGCCCAGGTGTTGCAGATCGAGGTCCGGTACGACATTGATTGCCTGGAAGTACGTAGGGTTATTGTAATGGCCCCCTGTCGACTCCTGGGTTTCCCTGTCCTGGAGCAAGTAAAGTCGTACGGCATCGACGCCGGAGTCAATTAACCAGCGTGCCTGAATTTGCTGCGTTCCCAGGTTCGTTGCCTGGTGTTGAGTCACCATCAGGTCACAAAAAGTATAGGCGGCCAGGCTCAGCACGCTGATGACGACCAGCACGACCACCAGTACCATACCGCAGCGCACCTGGCGAACATGCGCCGGATGACTGCCGTTAGTAGAAGTAGGAATGTGGTTGATCATAGTCCCATGGCCTCGAATTCATTGGTTGGATCGGCCTCGATGTCGAACTTGCCCACCGGCAAGCGGACGACCAGGCGATACATGGTTGTGCCGGTCTCCAGCTCGTCCAGCTCGTCTCCAAGGGAAAAAGCGGAAAGCATCGAGGAGGATTGATTGTTGCGAGCGGACTTCAGGTAGAGACGGATTTCCACCGCCACGGGCAGGCCTTCTTCCACCTCCGAGTCCCATTCGGGCAGCCAGAGAAGGCCGTCCCAGTACTGGAACTCGATGCTGACAACCTCGGGCGCGATGACATCTCCCTGGTTCAGGAGCGCATCGGTGTTACCGTTGTCAGCGGCAAACTGCGTGACCGCTCGATCCATATGACGTCGTACCAGGCCGTTGATCAGTCGGATGTCGTCTTCCACGACATCCAATTCCTCGGCCGTTGACTCCATGCTGACCATGTCCTGCCCCTGGACGTAATACGTGATGGTCTTCACGTCACTGGGAATATCGGTCAGGGCAAAATTGTCCTCCAGGTTCATCAGGCGTTGGTATTCCTCGACCCTTGGCAGGCGGCTAATATCCATCTGTAGCTGATATTGATTGCCGTACAGTCCCGGGACAGCGGGAGGGATCATGGAGGTGGCCAGGTCGTCGGTAACGGCCAGGTCCTCTTCCATCAGCAAGTCTTCCAGGCCCGTGTCGCCGCCACCGAGTAAGTCGCCGACGATGTCTCCGCCCAGCAGGTCTCCGACTCCGCCAGCGAGGTCAATTCCATCAAGTCCCGCCAGTCCTTCCTCCACGTCACCTGTCTGCACTTGGACGGCACTGCGCAGGTCGTTGGCAATCTGCTGCAGGATGGCACGAGCCAACTGGGATTCCTCAATGATCGCCTGCCGGCGATCAAGCGTACGCATATAGATGTCCAGGCTCATTGCGATGATCGCCATGATCAGCGAGGTCAGGGCGAGTGCCAGGAGTAATTCGAGTAGTGTGAGACCGCGGTCGGTCCGACGCCGGTTGGTAGGCAAGTAGTTAACGATTGGTACCTCCCCCCGTGGCGCTGTCGGTGGAAGTTCCCCCCGTGGCGTCCATTTCTTCTTCCAGGTCTTCTGGTTCTGCCTCCTGGTCAAGCATCGGGTCAATCATCCAGGTGGTCAGCGTAACCATCGCAGGTTTGCGACCATCCATGCGATCCTGCATGACCGTGACTTCCACGTACATCAGGCCCTGGTCGTCGACGGAGTCAAAGATGACGGTGTACAGCCAACCGGTTTCCTCCATGTCCATGGTGGTGTCCAGGCCGGTACCCATGCTGGCAGCCATGCCCGGGGCAGTAATCGTATAGGGCTCCTCGGTGATCGGTACCAGTTGTCGTACCCCGGACTTGATTTCAGCCAGCACGCTGTCGCAGATGAATTGGGCTTCGGTCAGTTCCGTGGCCCGATCAGCAGCATCGGCACCAATGCGAATCAACTCGCCAAGCGCTGCCAGCGAGGTGCCCAGGATGGCCAGGGCAATCATGACTTCCAGCAATGTCAGACCGCTCCGCGGTTGAGCGGAAATGGGTATCTGGCGGTAGTTTGAAATAGGTTGAGTCATGGTCCCAGGTCCTCCGCCTCGAGATCCATGGTGTCCTGCTGCGTGATGATGTCCGTGGACTGAGAAAGCCCGGTCATGCCACGCAGGCTGACGATCACGAAACGCGTGGCCTTACTGTCGGTGAGCTGAAGCTTGGTTTGCGAGGCGCTGCCATCAGGATAGAAGAGGATTGGCGAGGACCAACTAGTTGACATGTCACCGGCCATGGCCTGGCCGTCAGCCATCGCTTGCTCACCCGCGAACAGGTCCCGGGCATCCATTTCGATTTCACTGCCGACGAAGGTAATGCCCCGGGGCAAAACCTGCTCTGCGGCCTGTAACCCAAGGCCGCCAGCCTGGGAAGCAATCCCCTGACTGCCGGTACCGTTTTCAGCTGCCAGTTCAGGATCGTCACCCTCGGCATTTGGAAGCAGCAAGGGCGTGTCGTCACCGGCTCCAGGCGCCATGCCGAAATCAGCCATCTCGCCCGGTGTTTGCCAGGCTTCCATCCGGTAGCGACTGCCACCGATCTCGTAACGGAAAACGATCGTCTGGCCCGACTTCATGGCCTTGATACGGGCTCGGCTCCAGGCCGTACGAATGATATCGCCTGACTTACGCAGTCGCTGGTTCTCGGCCCACCCGGTAAAGTTGGGAGCCGAGATGGCACCGACCATGATTAACAGGGACATGACCAGCAACAGTTCCATGATGGTAAAACCATGGCGACCAACGAGCCGACGCTGTGGACAGCGAACGGGTAGTGGTGTTGATCGTGTGTACATGGTTTCACCTGTAGATCCAGGTTGTGTGTTCCCGGATTCTTATTGGTTGGACTGTTCAACAATGTCGTCGTCTGAGCTGTCAATATTGGGTCCCTGGGACCAGATCCGGTAGTAATTCTGTCCCATTTCATCGTAGCCGGATTCGTAACCGTATTCACGATTCCACGGGTCCATCGGAATGGCTTTTTTCAAGTAAGGGCCTCCCCAACTGGTGGCACCGCCAACGTCGGTGGGTGGTTCTTCCTGCAGGGCATAGAGACCATCCTGTCCCTCGGGGTAACCGTTCATGTCGATCTGGTAGAGGTCCAGTGCCTTACCGAGAGCTTGCAGCTGGATCTTGGCACTCTTTTCTTTGCTCTTGCCCAGGATGCCTGAGAAGTTAGCCACGACGAGCGTTCCCATGATGACCAGGATGGCCATCACCAGCAGGACTTCCATCAGGGTAAAGCCAGCGCGGCGTGTTTTCTCGCGGCGAGGTTGTGGTGTGTGTTTCACAGTAAGTTTCTCCTTAAATTTACGATCAAATAAGTGCAGTGACTTGAAGTTCCACTGTTCGTTGTCCGGGTAGACGTGAACAGCACGTTGTATCCGCTACTTTAAATGGTACTGCTCATCTTGATAACAGGTAATAAGAGGGCGATCACGACGAAAAGAACGGCACCGGCGAGAACCAGCAGCATCAGCGGTTCCAGCAGGCGGACGACCAGGTCCAGTCGGCGTGACGTGCGTTTTTCGAGTCCATCGGCGATTTCGACCAGGACCTTGTCCAGTGTATTGGATTCCTCGGCCACGGCGATCATTTCGACCACGGTCTTGGGGAAGTAGCCACTGGAAGCCAGTGGCTTGGCCAGCGAGGCACCTGACGAAATGTTCTCGGACGCTTCTTCAATGGCCTCCGAGAGCATGCGGTTGCCGGCGGCCTCTCGACTGATTCCCAGTGATTTGAGAATCGGTACTCCGTTGTTTAAAAGGGTTCCCAGGACGCGACAGAAGCGGGCCACGGCCAGGCTCTGGAAAATATTGCCTACCAGCGGCAGTTTCATTTTCCAGTAATCGGCGGTACGTCGGCCCTCGTCAGATCGCAGCCTTTCCATGAGGACCAGGTAGGAACCGACGATGCCAATCAGCAGCAGCCACCACCATTGATTCAAAGTGTCGCTCAACCAGAGAAGCCAATCTGTCAGGACGGGCAACTCACCGCGCTCACGCAGGGTTTCGAAGAGTTCGCCAAACTTGGGGACGAAGAAGATGATCAAAGCGGCCACGATCAGTGAACCGATCCCCCCGAGAAAGACCGGGTAGGCCAGGGCGCCGATGGTACGGCTTTTCAGATCTTCTTGTTGTTCGGTAAAGTGGGCGACGCGTTCCAGGGCATCTTCCAGGAAACCACCCTCGGCACCAGCCCGGGTCATGTTGACAGCCATTTCACTGAAAACACGTGGGTATCTTTGCATGGCATCAGCCATGGGTTGGCCATCCTCGACCGCCGTGTAAATGTCGTCGAGTATCTGTGTGAGCGTGGGGTTCGAAGCTTGTTCCCGGATCACCGCCAGCGAACGCAGCATGGGTACACCGCTGCGTAGTAACGAGGCTAGCTGGGCGTAGGTCGCAGCCATCACCTGGCCCTTGACTCCCTTGCTGCGATAGACCGTTCGCTTGGCTTCGTCAGTCGATACGCTGATGGGGAAGAGTGACTTCCCGGAGAGCAGGTTGATGGCTTCCCGTTCGGTGGCTGCGCTAATCGTCCCTACCTTTTTTTGGCCTTGCAGGTCGCGAGCTGTATATTCAAAGTCTGGCATGATGGGGCGATTAAAAAAACATGGTTTTTGTGACGTCTCGGGATTTAATGGTTGCTGTTAATGACTGCTGGTGGAGCGAAGCACTTCGTCCAGGGAAGTTTGTCCTGCGAGGGCTTTTCTCCAGGCGTCCATCCGCAAGGTATGCATGCCGGATTCGATTGCAACTTTTCGCATTTCCCAGCTGCTGGCCCGGCTGTTGGCCAAGGTTCGAATGTCATCGTTGGTGGTCATCAGCTCGAAGATGCCAAGTCGGCCCTTGTAGCCTACCTGGCGACATTCGCGACAACCCGTGGCAGCATAGAGCGGTCGGTCGGCAAGTTGATCCCAGGGGAAATCCTCTGGCATGTCTTCCCGGTCCGGGGTGTAAGGCTGCTTGCAGTGCTCGCAGAGCACCCGGACCAATCGTTGTGACATCACGCCCGCCACGGTACTGGCGACGAGAAACGGCTCCACGCCCATGTCGGTAATTCGAGTGAACGCTGAGGGGGCGTCGTTCGTATGGAGCGTACTGAAAACCAGGTGACCGGTGAGCGATGCCTGGATAGCATTCTCAGCAGTTTCCTGGTCACGAATTTCACCTACCAGCACGATGTCTGGATCATGCCGCAGGATACTTCGCAGCGAATGGGCAAAGGTGAACCCAATCTTGCTGTGGACCTGGATCTGGTTGATTCCCTCTAGCTGGTATTCGACTGGATCTTCCGTGGTAATGATCTTGGTCGTGGAGTCACGGATTTCCAGCAGGGAGCTGTAAAGGGTAGAGGTCTTGCCGGAACCCGTGGGGCCGGTGACTAGCAGGATGCCGTGTGGCAGCTTGATCAGTTCGTGAAACTGTTCGTACAGGCCAGGGTCCATTCCCAGGCCCTGCAGGTTGAAGACCATGGCGGTCTTGTCCAACAGACGCATGGCAAGGCCTTCCCCGTGAATCATGGGGATAATCGAAACACGCACGTCGACCTGGCGTCCGGAAATCTTTAGTTTCATGCGGCCATCCTGGGGGAGCCGTTTTTCAGCGATATTCAATCGCGACATGATCTTCAGGCGACTGATAATAGCAGCCTGGAATTGGTTGATCTCGGGAGGCACGGGCTGCGAGTGGAGAATGCCGTCGATACGATAACGAATCGCGAGTCCGTCAGCCTGGCTTTCAATGTGAACATCACTGGCCCGTAGTTCGAGGGCCTCCATCAGGATTTCGTTGACCAGGCGAATGACGGATGCTTCCTGGGCCATTTCCGATAGCTCGGAGCCATCCGTTTCGATGTCATTGAGTAACTCGACGTCGTGGTCGGACTGTTGTTCGATCAGGTTGTCGACCGTTTCACCACCGACTCCCAGGTGCCGCTTGATGAGCTTGTCGATCTCGGATCGAGATGCCAGTAACGGGACGATCGATAGTCCCGTGGCAGCGCTGGCCTCATCGATAGGATAGAGATTGAAAGGGTCGCTCGTGGCGACTTCCAGTTGGCCGTTACTGCGGGCGACGGGAAACAGGTTTTGTCGATAGATCAGCTTCGTGGGAAAGGTTTCCAGCAACGTTAGGTCAACGTCGGTCTGGGTTAGATCGATAAAATCAAGGCCGACTTCTTCAGCCATGGCACGCAGGGCGACTTCTTCATCGACGTAGCCCAGGTCGATTGCCACGTTGACCACGTTGGTGCCCTCGCCGACTCCCTGGCGAGACTTCTCCAGTTGGTCAGGGTCGATTAGTCCTCGACGGACGAGTATTTCACCGGCTTCCATCCCCTGTGTCCTTCTTAGTATAAGAATCCAACGGTCATCTTAAGGTGTGTTAGTTGTACCTGGTTCTCCTGCTGGAGAACTCCGGGGCAGGTTGGGTCCGTCAGGTTGACGGCGGCCTCGGTATTAAACAATTCCTGGGGGCATTAGTTTCGCAGGTTCTTGACTACTCCCCGTAAAGCCAGTTCTGGACCAGCTGTTTTTTTCTAGCGTCCACCCCCACGGCTTCCACCGCTGCCACGACCACTGCTGGGTGCGCCACCAGTTCCGCGGCTGCCCCCTGTGCTGCCGCCAAATCCGCGGCTACTGCCACCGGCGCCACGGCTGCTACCGCCCGCACCACCACGCTGGAGTTGCTGAAAGAATTCCATTCGTCGTCGGATGGCTTCACTGGATGCTTGGTCGCCGCCACTGGTTCCCGTGCGACTGGACCCGGTTCGGCTGGATCCAGTTCGACTGCTGCCGGTACCGGATGTAGTCGAGGTTGTGACTGATTCGCCGAGAATCGATGTGAGGGCTTTTTGGATCATGGCCGGGTTGCTGAACTTCAAGGTGCGAACAACCGTGGTGTCGTTGGTCTGGGTGCCTGCCTGGTCAATCGTGCGTACCAGGTCTTCGACCTCTTCAAACAGTTGGTCCGGCGCTGAAACGACGATGGAATTACTTTGTGCGTCGACGCCCACCGTCATCTTGGGCTCTTCCGCTTTAGCACCACCACGGCTGCTGCCGCCGCCACGACTGCTACCGCCCCGCAGGGCACGCATGAATTCTTCCGGAGACGGTTGTCTTGATTGGCTGCTGCCACGACTTGAACCCCCGGAAATGCGATCGGCATAGACTTCCTTGATCACGGCGGCAATGTTTTCGGCAGAGGTGTAAATCACGGGGATTAATCGCGGCTTACGCTTGGTCTGAACGTCCGTTTCGCTGCTTTCCTTGTCGATCACTTTGAGTAATTGCGATACGGTTTCTACGTCTTCTGCGTTGGCCTGGACGATGAGGGCATTAAGCCGTGCGTCGGGTACGATGCTGACCGTCCCTGAGGCCTGGAATGAAGCCGTGGTGCTTGCGTCGGCTGCACCACCGCCACCGCCACCGAGGAGCATTCCCATCAGTCCACCGCCGCCGCCCAGTAGATTGGAGGTCATGTCAGACATCAGTGAACCGACGCCACCGGTCGCAGTGTCGCCACCGCTGAGCACCTGCTGAACCATCGCCGAGGCAATATCTGCCTTGATGTACTTCAGGTAGAAAACGGTGATTTTGCGTTGTCCCATGGCCGATGCCGGCGGAGCGATCTGTCGCAAAAGTTGCTCGAAACGATCCAGGACTTCCTTGTCTTCACAGTAAACGAGAATGCCATTTGGGGTCAGCTCGACGCGGATTTCCGGGGTGGCGGATTTCTGCTTGCCATTGCCAGGGGCTGGTTGGGCAGGCGCTGGCTGGGCAGGGGCTGCCTTGACAGCCGGTTGCTGGGCAGGAGCCTGAAGTTGGCTTACAAAGTGAATCGGTGAACCGAGTTGCGTGGTTTTGTCTCCACCGGCGGATTCAGTCCGTTTTTGCGGTCCGGTACTGACGGGCTTGCGTGGAGTTGTTGGCGGCGTGTTGCGTGTGTCACTCTCGTTCTTCGGGTCTGCGGGGGGCAGAGGGTCTTGCGGAGCCGGTTCAACAGGCTTTGCACCCGGAGATGTTTCGCGAAATTCGAAGATAGAAGTATCATCGTTTTCCTCGGGTGTCACGATCCGGATCTGGTTGCCTCCAGTCCAGAATCGTTCCGCACGTTGCACGGCCTCCAGGGCACTACTTCCGGTGTAGGGTAACAGTCGCAGGTTGCCACCGTTGTCTGACGTGTTTTCAGTTTCCAATCGCGTGATCATCTGTTGGATCGCATCAATTTCTGTGCGTGTGGCACGGACGAATAATTTCATTGTAATCGGGTCTGCCGTGACCTTGGGCCCCGTCGGGTTTTCTGCTTCCGGATCACCGCCGAACATGTTACCGATCATGGCCAGGGCCACCGTGGGATCGAGTACTTTGAGCGAGATGATTTCAAACTGGGGCACCTCGCCTTCCAGTTCACGAATCGTTTCCTGGATGATCCGGTGCGCCGATGGGGGCGCCCGGGCAATGATCTTATTGGTGGTCGCATCAAGTGTCATGTTGATGTCCGGTAGTCCCTGGAGCAACGTTTGTAGCACCTCGTACGTTGTATCGGGGTTGGCGACCTGGATGGGATGAGTCATTAACTGGGGTTGCTCGGTAGGCGTCTGGGTACTCGCCGTGGCACCTGGGTCGATGTCGAGTCGGATAATGAGATCCTTCAGGATAGCGAGGTTTTCCTCGCTGCCCGTCGCAAAGATACGGGTCCCCAACGGATCAACCGCCATGCTGATATTCTCGCCGCGATTCTCTTCCTCGTTGAGCCCCATTAAGACGCGTGCCACGGGCAGGATGGATTCGGCAGTGATGAATTTAAGGGTCAGCTCAGTAACCGGTTCAGTCACGGCTTGTCGCGGCTTCTCGACCGATTCGATCATGGCCTGGATGCGTCGCAATTTCCCGCCAGTCTCCTGGACAAGCAGCTGCTTGGCAGCGGGGAAGACCGATATTTTTCCCAGGGGGCCAATCAGCTTCTGGAGATCTGCCTCGGCTTCCTCGGCCGTCATCTTGTCGAGCTGGAACAGGCACTTGACGATCTCGTAATGACCACGAGATGCCAGGTCTTCCAGGGTCACGAATTCAACCCAAACGTCAGGGATCGTGTCTTCCAGGTTGACCATCAGTAGTTGCTTCTGGCGACGAATGAGCGTGAAACCCTTGGTGAGCAGGACGCCATTCATCACGTCGATCGCCTGGTCCGGCGTGTAGTAATTCTTGTCGATGTAATTGAACGTTCCCTGTAAGGGATAGTCCATCTGCAGCGAGAGCTCGGCGGTCGAGGCAAACCAGTCCAGGACGTCCTTCCAGGGTGCATAGCGGAAGTTGAAACGGACCTGGATTTTACCATCCGGTCCCACGCGGCGGGTTTCCGTGTCAGCAGGCTTCTCGGCCGGCTTGTCCGCGGTGTCGGTGTCGGCAGGGGTGTCCGTATCTGCAGGCTTGTCGGTCGGCTTTTCTGCCACCTGTTCCGCGAGCTTGACACCCGACAGCTTTTCCCAGCGACCACGCTGCTCTACCGTCAGGAGTCCACCCAGGCGTCCTTCGTATTCCGAGCGGACAGCGGCTTGTTGCTCTTTATCTCCCTGGGTTAATGCCTCACTACGTTGCGCCATCAATTTCTTGATCGACTCCTGTTGGTCCTTGGTCAGTGTCAGCACTGCCGCAACCTGCGGATCGACCAGCGAATCCATGCCCTTGCTGGCAACACGCATCTGGTTGAGAATCTCGCGTTGGGCAACGGTCAGCAACTGCATGGCCAGTTTCTCGGATTCTTCGCGGAAGGGACGCAACTTGGCTTCCTGCTCGGCAGGTGAGAGTCCGCGGATTTGTTGAACCAGGTTCACGACCTTTTCTTCACGTTGGCCAATGAACGCCAATAATTTCTCGAGCGTTTCTTCCGAGAGTTCCAGGCGTTTGATCCCCTCGTCCTCGACGGCCATCGCCAGGACGCCGACAAAGTTCGGGTCGGCGGCGGAGAGTTTCCCGTGCTGGCTGACAAATAGAGCGGTGCCTAGCAACAGAACGCAAGCGGAAAAGCGAAAAGAGATCGACCGTGTCATCTGTTCAGTACTCCATATGGAGGGTATGTCGGAAAACAGGCCTTCCGCGAAGCCGCCAAGTGTCCGTGTGAGCAGGACGTTTTGGAGGCTGGCAGGGAGCTAATTTGCCAACGGTATACTTTGTCGTAAAGTATCGCAGAGTGCGAGTTTGCGATCAACAGTTAGTTTTTTAGCACTCAATTTTCAATACAGCGTGAGCGCAAAAACAGCGTCCTTGCGCTAGAACTATCCATAGGTTATTATGATTCAACAATTAAAGTATCCAAACGTTTCGTTTTTGACACTGGGAAAAATAGGTATTTTAAGGCTTAAAGTAAGGTGTTTGCCGATTGTGGCTCTTTTCTGGCTTGGGTAATTTGGCCCTTAGGTTCTTGTAGGAAGAGTTTAGGTGCATTGAGAGTTCCATAGGGAGCAGTCGTTTGAAAGCAAGGCGAAGATGGCATGGCGAGGTCATTTATCTGCGAATAGTTTCAGTAATAACCCTCTTAATGGGGGGGGGTTGTGCTTGGGCTCAGTCTGCAGCGATGGTGGATCCGCGACCCTATGGTTTTGAGATGCCGGCAGGTCGGTTGGAGCCCGGGGCAGGAAAGCGTGTTACCACGCTCGACGATCAGGGTCGGTCTGTGATCGCCAAGGTTTATGTGACCGTTGGCGACTACCAGATACTGCTTCTGCCCGATGGGCAATTGACTGCACGACCGGTGCAGGGGACGCGATTCACGGAGCGGCCGTTCGTGGTGGACTCGCAGGACGTACTTGCAGAGCGTTTGACATCTCAGGGGCCGCTCAAGGGGTTTCGCACCAAAGCCACGGATGCTTATCTCTACGTTTACAATACGAGCGATGAATTCGAGACGGTGACGCGTCGCATCTTGGAACGCATGTTACCGGCACTGCGAGGCTACGCACGAAACCGAGACATCCCCACGGTATCTCCGCAAGTGCCCCTGGTGGTCATCATGTTTCGCGATGCGGAGCAATTCCAGGCCTATCGTCGCATGCCGAGCGGCGTGGTGGCTTATTACAACACGCTGACGAACCAGGTTGTGATGTATGAAGAATCGGGTATCCGCAAGACCAATCCGGAGATAGCTCAACAGCAATCGTTAAGCACGATTGCCCACGAGGGAGTCCATCAGATCCTGCACAACATCGGCATCCAGCAGCGATTGTCTCGCTGGCCGATGTGGGTCAGTGAAGGATTGGCAGAGTACTTTGCACCAACTTCCGTAGGTCGGGGGACACGCTGGAAGGGTGCAGGGCAGGTAAATGATCTGCGCATGTTTGAAATGGAACAATTCTTGAAAGGACAGGACAAACGCGAGTTTGATGGGCAGTGGATCCAGCAGACGGTCACAGCGCAACGCCTGACCTCGACGGGCTATGCATCGGCATGGGCATTAACCCATTACCTGGCAAAGAGTCGCCAGGAACAATTTACTGCTTACTGGAAGGAAATTATTCAGCTGGGACCCTTCCAGGGAGGTTACCCGGTTCTGCAACGTGGGATGGTTCCCAAGCACCTGGTGCTGTTTCGCAAGCACTTTGGTGGGGAGTTTCCAGGCCTGGAGGAACGGTTGTTTCGCTACTTGAGCAAGTTGCCGTACGATGATCCGTTCAAGGATTATCCGCACTATGTGGCATTGGTGCTGTTGCCCGCCGGACGCCAGCAAAAGCGGGAAGCGAACGTTTTTCATGGTACGAAATTGGCTGAAAAATGGGTGTCAGTAATCCTGGATGAGTTGACGCCAGAGCAACGTCGGGGCTCCCAGGTGAAGATTCAGAAATTTGCCAATCGCGCCCAGGCTGTGCAGTTCGCCAGGCGTTGGAAGGCAGGCCGATAGGCCCGTCAAGATGGGCTTGCATGTTCGTGTGTCGAATGCTGATGCTGGGGTCCGTGGTGATGGGACCCATGGGAATGAGGAGGTTCCAGCTGGCCCACGCCATAGGCCAGCAGGACGCCCAGCAGCAGGGCTACGGAAAGCTTTAATCGGTCATGCGAATGGAATCGCAGTTCTGGCAGGATGTCTGCCAGGGCAATGCAGAGAAAAATGCCCGCTGCTGCAGCCAGTGCCAGCCCGACGAGGGTCTGGTGAGAGCCGAGCTCACTGCCCGCGCCCAGGTAAAAGACCAGGGCACCGAGTGGGCACATCAAGGCGAATCCTGTGTTGACGGCCAAGGTCGTACGGGACGACCAGCCACCAGCCCGCATGACGCTGGTGATGGAAAGTGCATCGAGTGGTTTATGAAGCACGATGGCGACAAAGGCTCCAATTCCCAGGAGGATTCCCGGGTTTTCAGCATGGCTGCCGGCCATCACGCTGGCTGCCAGGGCAACCCCGTCAAGAATGGTGTGGAGTCCCAGTCCCAATGCCAGGCCAATCCAACTCAGGCGATGTTGATGTAAATGGCAATCTTCAGCCGAGGAAACCAGGGGGTCATGTGTGTGTTCCTCGTGAACATGCGGTTCATCTGGTGCGCCGTGCTGGTGCACATGGAAAATGCGAATCAGGAAAAACATCACCAGTAAGCCACCCAGCAGCGAGAGTGTCACGTGATGGATGTTTTCGAGTTCTGCAAGCGCGTGAGGCAGCATGTAGAGGACGGCGACGCCCAGCATTAAGCCACCGACGAAGCTCATCAGGATCTGCATGCGCGTATGCGTCAACTGGAGTAGACCCGGTAGAAATCCACCTGCCAGCGAAGCGAGGACAATCAGGATGCAGTAGATCAGCAGAACGGTCATGGGCGACATGGGAAGGTGGTTCCGGAGGAAAGGGGGTTAGTGAGTTGTATCAGAGAAGCTGACGGCCAGTTCTTTCATTCTTAATATCAACGAGTTAAGGCCATTTGCTCGCGAGCGACTGAGGTGTTGATGGAGCGTCATTTCGGTGAAGATGGCAGTGACATCAAAGCGGAGAATTTCTGCAGCAAGTCGCTGGGAAAACAGTGTAAGTAGAATTGCGATCAGGCCGCGTACTATCTGGGAATCACTATCGGCCTGGAAGGTGATTACTGAGGTTTCCGGATCCAGGTCGGCAACCAACCAGGCGTTACTGGTGCAGCCCTGGACGCGGTTGGTTTCCGTTTTGCAGGACTCCTCGATTCCATTCAGGCCATTTCCCAGTTCGATGATGTACTGGTAACGCTCTTCCCAATCGTCAAACAGGGAGAAATCTTCGATCAGGGTCTGGGCGACTTCCTGTTGGGTAGCAGGCACGCGAACTGGCCTTTCTGGTAATGAGCGGGGTACTTGTCCCGCTGGAGAGGCCACCGGGAACGTGACTTCATTGTTGCGGGCCGAGCCGGTTCTGGGAAGGTCCGCCCGATCAGTCGCCATGTTTTTTTCGCAGGCGCGGCGAGGTCCGTAAAAGCAGTTGGATACGCTCGAATTCGTCCAGCCATTCCTGGACGACGGCAATGGTCAGTTCAGCACCAGTTCCCAGTCCGGTAGGGCAGGCTGGACCCGTGGTGGCAGCCTGCATCTGGCGGTACTTGGTGAGTGTGCGATCTCCGTAACGTCCCACGAAGAGATCTTCTTCGCTAAGGAATACCACCACGGGAACACGGGCTCCGCCACAGATCTCGAGGGCTTGCTGAAGCTGGGGATCGTGGTCTCGGTCCTGGTAACGGATGTCCAGTAGCGGATTGTTTGCCTGGAAATGGTCAAAGATAGGGCACTGCTCGACGCAGTCGCCACACCAGGTACCCGCCAGGCAAAGGACACGCTGTCGACGTGTGAAACCTTGTAGCAGCAGCTGTTGTTCCGGGGTTAACGTGATGGAGTCATGGAAAGTATCCCAGCGCTGACGCTGTTGCGGCGAAGCGTAGCGATCGAGGAAATCATCGTAGGGAAGTGCCTGGTGAAATGGTTCACTGAAATCCATGGCAACTGTTTTCATGGTCAAAGGGTTTAATTGCCAGCTCGACGAAGCCCCTTGAGAGCACCCCCCACGTCACCCTGGATCTCGCCGGTAGCTCGCACCACCAGCGCTCGCAGCGGAGCATAGTAGACAATGGTTCCGGGACCGCCGTTAACGTCCCAGAAACCGGGGGCAATGCTGCGTTGGATCAATTCGACCAGGGCCGGTCCGTAATCAGGCACGCCAGCACCCCCTTGGGCGAAAACCTTGCCAGGACCGCCCAGTGAATAGCCGACCAGTGCCAGTTGATCAGCCACAGCACGCGTCGCCGCATCCGCCAGGCTGCCACCAGGGGCGTCACCACGTTTCTCGGCTTGCGCAATATCACGTTGCAACTCCTGCTGGATGCGAAGTAAGCGGCTGCGCAGTTTCACGCGGTAAGATTTAAGCGTGTCACTGGTAGCCAGTTTCGGGTGTTGGCAGATTTCCCCGTAGAGCGTCACCAACTGGCGAACAGCGTGTGCCTGCGCGTCGGGTCGCTTGGCAGTTGCTTGCTGTTTCAGATGCAGCCGCATGTCATGATTGATTTCGTGGAACGCACGTCCGGTCTGCGACGACTCCGAGGCCGCCTGGCCATCGGAAACGACGGTACCCAGTAAGAGGCTCAGGGATAATAAGGACGCTGCCATGATTTTGGTTTTCCTTCTCAAGAGACTTCCTTTTGCGGAATATAGAGGTTCCGACCCGGGAAGGCAAATAATCATTGCCCAAGGGCCTGTTTTTCCTGGCGGTCAAACCAGCGACCTGCAGCGCGGCGGTCGAGACAGAGGCCGCTGACCAGGCAGGCAACGGCGGTGGCAACGAGCGTATCGCTGAGAAAATGAGCGCCTGAGTCCATACGCTGCAGGGCGGCCAGCAGCGCAAAGAAAGTGAATAGCCAACGCCCGCGTGGTAACAGGAAAGAAAGTCCGATGGCCAGGCCCACGGCAGTTGCCGTGTGGCCAGAGGGAAATGATTCGAGTTGGTGACCGCTCAGTTGTGGGATACGTTCACCGGAGAGCCAGGGGGACAGCCCGTGAAACGTGGACCACACCGATCCCTGTAGGTCGTAGGTGTGAGGGCGCTGTCGGGCGATTGTCCACTTCAAGAGTAACGCTGTCAGGCCGGAACCAGCAGCACAGGCGATTACCCGAGGTAGCCGGTGCCGCAGTTGGGGAGCCAGCACCGCCACCGTAATCACGATGAACAAGACTCCCCAGCCGTGGGCAAAGACTTCGGCAATACGGACCAGATCACGCAGGTCTCCAGGTAATTGGATATCACGCAGATAGCGTGCTAGCGAGATATCCAGTGTGAAAGCAGGCAGGGCCAGCAGGGCGAAAGCCAGGGCGCCGAGGTAAGGCCAGCGGGTGCGTTCGAGCGCAGTGCTTGTGGGGCCGGAAGTAGCCGACGTGTCTGGATGGTTCATGGCTCCTGCGAGAATACCAAGATTGCAGGGGAGGGCAAACAGCAGATGAGCGGCCCGGTTTGGTTCTGACAGGGAAACTGGCGTTGTCCCGCCGAGAAGGCTGTTTTAGACTCCCCTTTGAGGAAATCGACTGGCTGGCGTGTTTCTCTAGTGGGACACTCAAAGGGTCGGTTTTCAACGGTTGATTTCGGCTGGCTGGTGTCGTCACCATGGAAGGTGCGTTTGATGATTCGTAATCGGTATCATTTGTTCATTATTGGTGCGGTCACCGGGTTGGTTTTTTTCACCAACCTGGGTGGACCACGTCTGTGGGATCGTGATGAGCCGCGCAACGCCGGCTGTGCGGCTGAAATGTTACAGCGTGGCGATTGGGTGACGCCGGTTTTTAACGATGAGTTGCGGACCCATAAGCCGGTCTTGCTTTACTGGCTGATGATGTCCGCTTATGCCGTTTTCGGCGTGAATGAATTTGCGGCTAGGTTCTGGTCGGCTGCACTGGGAACCGGCACCGTGTTACTAACTTATTTTATTGGTCAGCACTTGTTTCATCGTCGGGTTGGCTTGTGGGCAGCCGTGATACTTGCCAGCAGCCTGATGTTTGGAGTGGCTTCCCGAGCGGCCACTCCCGATGCGGTGCTGGTCTTCTTTTCGACCGCTGCGCTGGCAGTCTACGTGTGGGGTAATTTTCATCGTGCTGGCGAAGATGTTGGCCAATCCGGGGTGCGTTGCAACTGGTTGCCGGCAACTGTGCTAACAACATCCTGTTTTCCGACTAGTCGTCCTGTGATCCTGGGAATGTACGCGTTGCTGGCAATAGGTGTGTTGGCCAAGGGCCCGGTGGCGGTGATACTGCCGATGGCGGTGATCGGGATGTTCATGTTGATCCAGCGCTGGCCCGCCGCCGAGCCGTCCACTGCGATCAACGTTAATGAGAGAGTGTCAGGGATTCGTCGAGGGATCCAGAATCTAATGGTCTTTATTCGGTTCTTTTCTCCGCGGCATTTTTTGCGGACGCTCTGGGCGATGCGTCCGCTCCAGGTGTTGCTGCTGCTGGCGTTTATCGCGTTGCCCTGGTATGTCTGGGTTGGGATACGTACCGATGGCGCCTGGTTGAGAGGTTTCCTGCTGGAACACAATCTGCATCGTGCGATGGAGCCGATGGAGGGTCATGCTGGTTCGTTTCTGTACTACCCGGTTGCGGCCCTGGTGGGTTTTTTTCCGTGGTCGATTTTTGCCATTCCGATGCTGCTCTGTGCCGGGCGGCGTGTTGGCCGTGACCAGGCCGGCCAGGCCGGCTATGTCTTTCTGCTTTGCTGGGTTGGTGTCTATATTGGTCTGTTCTCCTTGGCGCAAACGAAGCTGCCCAGCTACATCACGCCCTGTTACCCGGGGTTGGCCGTGCTGACGGCGGCCTATATTTTCCACTGGCGGCGGCAATCGTCACGGGCTGCTGCGGGCTGGACCTACGCTTCCATGGGTTCTCTGCTGCTGGTTGGTGCGGCCATCCTGGTGGGAATCCCGTTGGTTGCGGAAAGGTATTTGCCTGGCGCCGAATGGATCGGTTGGTTCGGGATGATCCTGGTCGCGGGTGGGTTCATTGGAGCGGTCCTGATCAGTACGGATCGCATAAAGATGGCCAGTTGGACGGTGGCGACGACGGCCGTGGCCTTTGCCGCGGCGTCTTTCGGGTATGTCTCGATCGTGGTCGACGCGCATCAGCATTCAGATCAGCTGTTGAACCTGATCGGTCGCCATCACGAGGCCCCGGTGGTGGGAGCCTTGGGAGCCATGGAGCCCAGTTGGGTTTTCTACCTGGGCCAGCCGATTCACGTGCTGCATGCGAACGGAAAGTCGATTCAGCAGCCGTTTGCCAGCGAGGGTCGCTGGGCGCCGCGAGCGACAGTGCCTGTCCTGGAGTTCCTGGAGCAGGGTTCGAACCACGTGGTGATCATGACAGAGCGAGCCTTTGCATCGGTTCAGGAACAGTTGCCGGTCGGAGTTGGGGAACTGGGTGAGATCAGGTACTTCCTGAAAAAAGAACGCTTGTTGGCCATCGGCCATCGATTGCCTGTTGAAGTGCAGGTGGCCAGGAAACCCACGGATCGCGCAAAAGACCGTTAGGGAGGCTTGCGTCTGACCGTTTTTCCTTGGCAGGTCAGTTGGCAGCCGTTACAAACCCTTTACAGAGCTTTCTGGATCCCGTGCTAAAATGAAGGCAGGTTCTTAGCCCAGGATCCCGGTTCGGTATCAGGAAGGGACAGTCTAGTATGGCAGCGATCAAGATTTTGACCGTGGAAGATGACGATGCGATTCGACGGGGAATCGTGGAAGTGCTGCAGTGCGCGGGCTACGAGGTACTGGAAGCTGCCTGTGGAGACCGTGGAATAGAAATGGCGGTGCAGCAGTCTTACGACCTGTTATTGCTGGACCTGATGCTGCCAGGCAAGACAGGTATCGAGATCCTGGCCGAGGTGCGCAAGACCCGCCCTACACAGCCGGTAATTATCCTGACAGCGCGTGGAGAAGAAAGGGATCGTGTGGAGGGTCTGAAAACCGGTGCGGATGATTATGTCGTTAAGCCCTTTAGCGTCAAGGAACTGCTGGCCCGGGTGGAAGCGGTTTTGCGACGCTCTCCCGACCGACCGCTGGACCTTGACCAGGTAGTCTTTGTCGGTGGCCGGATTGATTTCAATCGTCATGAAGTGACCTGCGACGACGGACAGCGATCTGACCTGTCAGAACGGGAATTGGAATTACTGCGTTACCTGGTGAATCATCAGGGCCGAGCCATCAGTCGCGATGAGTTGCTGGCCAACGTCTGGCGTATTACCCCCCAGGGTATTTCCACGCGTACCATTGATATGCACATCGCCCGATTGCGTGAGAAACTGCGTGACGATTCGTCGGAGCCCAGGGTCCTGGTGACCGTACGTGGCAAGGGTTATATGTTTGCGGACCAGGAGTAGCGTGATGTTGCGAAAACCGTGGCAAATCTGGTTATTGTTCGGGTCCTGCCTTGCCATCGTAATTCCGGCAATGGGTTGGCTTACATGGAATGCCCTGGACCTGGACGTGGAGATCCAGCAGTCGCGTGAACGACTTCGGGACGAACAACAACAGGCAGCTCTCTTTGAACAGGTCAGTAACAGCTTGCGATTGATGGACTGGCGATTGACCCCGTTGGTGGCGGAAGAAGCAATTCGTCCCTACCACGATTATCTTTCCTTGCAGCCGCTCGATACGGCTGCTGCCCACCCGGGTGACAGCAAAAATACGGGGAAGGGGAAATCCAATCCTGATCAGTCGAAGGACCCTGCTGAAAAAACAGCCGGGGGGCCGGCCCTGCAACGGCCCTCGCCGCTGTTGCTGCAACCTGCGGATTTCGTGAAACTGCATTTCCAGGTGACGCCTGACGGGGAGTGGTCATCTCCCCAGGTACCACCCGGCGAGGTGGCAACCCTGGCTCGGCAGTATGGTCTTACGGAACAGGTGTTGAAGGATCGGACCCAGTTGTTGGACCAACTGCAGGAAGTCACTCGCTTTGAACAATTATTGGCAATGGTTCCGGAGGCCATGTTGCCCAGGTACGTGGCGAAGGATGTTGGCGGGAAAACACGTTCGGGTTACGCCTACGGCAATTCGTTCACGACAACGGATGAATCGAGCCAGGTCATCGACCTGGGATTGGATCAATTGAAACAACAGGTGAACCAGGCAGGTAACGAAATGCCGTCCCCGCAGGGGACGGGAAACCTGGCGGTCCAGCAGGAATCCCGGCGTCAATCGCAAGGTGCTGCACAGGGGGATCCATTTTCCGGCTCGGAGTTAGCCCAGCAGGATGTACCACGGCAACAGCCGCCGCCCCGGGAGCAGGTGCGGCAACAGCGCATCCAGCAGTCACGACAGCAACTCTGGAATCAGCGCAATATCGGGATTCAGAATTTTGCAATCAACCAAATGGCTCAGCAGCGTGCGGGAGTTTCCCTGTCCGGGATGCCGCACGTAACCGAGGGAGTCACGAGGCCTATCTGGATTGATAACCACTTGATTCTGGCCAGGCGGGTGATTTATGGTTCCCAGGTGATTGTGCAGGGATGTTGGCTGGACTGGGAAAAACTACGTGAAGTCCTGTTGGCTGATATTTCGGATTACTTGCGCCGCGTAAAACTAGTGCCGGTGAACGATGAACGGGAGGTCTTTCCGGAACGGATGTTGGCCACCTTGCCGGTGGAACTGGTGGTGGATCCCGAGGAAGCCCGTGAACTGGCAGTGAACCCTGGGCGAGCAGGAGCGGAGACGGCGATTGCCCCCAGTTCTGCGATTCGGGGCAGCTTGCTGATCGCCTGGTGCTGTATCGTGTTGGCAGCCTGCTCGATTGCTGCGGTGCTCCAGGGAGTGGTTACGCTGAGTGAACGTCGGGGCGCCTTCGTTTCGACGGTAACCCACGAGTTGCGTACACCCCTGACGACCTTTCGTATGTATTCCGAAATGCTGGCGACAGGTATGGTGCAGGATGAAGCGAAAAAACGTAGTTACCTTGAGACACTGCAAGTCGAGGCGGAACGCCTTTCGCACCTGGTGGAAAACGTGCTCCAGTATGCGCGACTTGAACGCGGTAAACGCGGAACCCAGAGAGAGGCAATCGAGGTCAGGGATTTATGGCAACGGGTCGTGTCACGGCTGACTGATCGAGCCCAGCAGGTTGAGATGCAACTGGTGGCTGATTTTTCCGTTGATGCAGAAGATGCTGTAATGCGGACCGATCCAGCAGCCGTGGAGCAGATCCTGTTCAATCTAGTTGATAATGCCTGCAAGTATGCGCGGTCCGAGACAGATGCGACCATCGAAGTGAACTGGTTGACTCGGGATCCGCACGTCGAGATCAGGGTGACAGACCGCGGCCCAGGGATCCCGCCAGAAAAGGTTCGTCACCTGTTTCGACCGTTCTCGAAGTCGGTTCATGACCCAGCGAACACGGCTCCTGGTGTGGGCCTGGGGTTGGCCCTCTGTCGGCAGCTGGCACAGGCGTTGGGAGGTCAGTTGCGGTACGAGTCGGCGGGTGGGCAGGGGGCTACGTTCGTGTTGATGGTACCACTCCAGAAAGATTGAATCGCCAGGGGAATTGCCGAAATTTCCTCTCCTGCGGGAGGAAGCCGGATTACCTATTTTTACTGGCTGATATAACTTGTCACCGCCAGGGCCTGCCCGGCTGATCCGGGCCTGGGAAAGCGCTGGGAATAACTTGCGTTCGTGGATCCGATTTGTTCTGGTTTAGGAATCAGGCCGTGAGGCTCGGCCTGGGTAAGCTCTCTTCATGCTTCTTTTTCGGAACAGAGAAAGGCAGGTGAGATGATGGCCAATCGGCGTCGAGGTACGTTTTTACGATTAGCAGGTCGTCGACAGGGAACAGCTAAACCGTCGACCGATTATTATGTGCGTCTCCAGGGAATGGAGACGTTGGAAACTCGACTTGTCTTGTCGACCCTGGGACCCTTTCCCCGGATTGTGCAGCCAACGGCGGTGCTCGGAGGTGGTGACTCACGCGTGGTGGAAGGGACGGCAACCGACCAGTTTCACTCGGTGGGAATTATCGGCGATCGCTTTGGTGGTTTCTGTAGCGGTACGCTGGTTTCACCAGTTCACGTGGCAACGGCAGCTCACTGTGCGGTCGGAATAGAATCACAGGATGGCCGCTTTAGCGTCGAAGGCACGACCTATGAGACGAGGGCGATTCACGTACATCCCCGTTATAACGATTTCACACTGGACAACGATATCGCCATCTTTCACCTGGAACGACCGGTTTCCCAGGTAGTCCCAAGTCCCATCTTTCGGGGTGTCCCCCGCGTTGGCCAGTTGCTGACGCTGGTTGGTTATGGTGCCGGGGGGACCGGTGAGTCCGGTCACAATGGAGACTTCGGGACGAAGCGTGTTGGCGTGACTCCAATCGATGGTGTGGAGGAAAGCTTGATCACCTGGCGTTTTGACGATGCTACGGAAAGCAATACGGCCCCGGGTGATTCGGGGGGAGCGGCATTTCTAACCGTCGATTCACAGTATTACCTGGCCGGTATTACCTCGGGTGGTGACCGCTGGGATGCTGGCTTTGGAGATAACTCGTTCGATACCCGGGTCGATAGTTTTGCGGACTGGATTGATCAGACGTCGGACCAGGCCACGTCGGATCCTTCCGGGGAGTTGGGCGAAGAGGAGGACGAGACCTCGAATGACAGTAGCGGTGACCAGCTTGGTGATGAGGAGGTGGGTGATAGTTCCAACGAGGATCCAGGTGACGATACCCAGGATGACCCGTTGGTCGATGATGAGACGACCGATGAGACGACCGATAAGCCGGATCCGCCCGCGGTGGATCAGGATGATCATGCTGACGTCATCGGTCCTGAAGCTACTGAGATCCTTCTCGTGGATGGAATAGGAGTCAGCCAGGGTGTCCTGGAGATGGCCGGAGATCGGGATGTTTTCCAGGTGGTACTTGCCGAGAGTGGCCTGGCAATCATGGGGGCAACCAGCGTTGATGGGCGACTTGATACGTACCTGCGAGTTTATGATGAGTCCGGTAGCCTGATTGCTGAAAATGATGATGCTGGCGGCAGCTTTAATAGCCAGGTGCAAATGGAACTAGAGGCTGGATCTTATTTCCTGGACGTGGGAGCCTACGCCGATTGGGGCATCGGTAATTACGAGGTGCAGGTGGAGATGCTTGCTCCTGATTCCGGTTTGGTGCCGGAAACGGAACTGGTGACACTGAATCCCGAGGGGCCAACCAGGTTGTCGGGTGAAATTGTCTCGCCAGGAGAGATTAGCAGTTACTCGTTCGTGGCAACCAAGAGCGGTCGCATGACAATTCGGACGAATCGACTTTCTCGCGGTATGGACACGATGCTCACCGCCTACGATTCCCAGGGGAATGAATTGGCTTTTAATGACGACTGGCGTGGACTGAAAAGTCGCGTGAGGATTTCAGTGGAAGCTGGCGAAACCTATCGAGTTGACGTGGCTGGTTATCGTGATAGTACGGGATCCTATCGCCTGGCCATGAAGACCAGGGATGCCGTCGACCCATGGTTCGTGCCCGGTGCGGAAAACTTTCACTTTGATGTAACCACCCAGGATGTCGAATCGACAATCCAGGATAGCCTGGATATCGCCAGTGAAGTCGTGGACACGATCCAGGATGAGGTCTCCGTAGTAGCGGAGTCCGAGGTCGTGGAAGGGGTTTGGACAGGGACCGAGGAATGGGCGCAATCCACGGGAGACTGGGGTGAGGGTCTGATGTTTGATATCGGTCATCACGTCGATACGGTCCTGGATCTTGATGTGGACTGGCTGGGTTGGTGGGAGAATACCTGGTTCTAGTCATTGTTGATTCTGATCTTGGTTGCCGCTGAAGATGTTGTACGTCAGGTTGCATTGTGCAAGCTCCCCGGTTTAAATGAATCGCTCGCAGGAACCTGTTTGTCCGAAGAGCGTACCCCATGAGCCAGCTAACGCAATTGTCGCACCCGGTCGTGCAACATCATCTGGCGGCCCTGCGTAATGTAGAGACGCAACCGGCGGAGTTTCGTCGCTTGGTCCGTGGATTGACGACGTTACTTGCATGCGCGGCCACGGAGGATCTCGCGTTGCAGGATTGCACGGTACAAACGCCCCTGGTCAGCATGACCGGTCAGCAACTTTCCCAGAGAATTGGTCTCGTGCCGATCTTGAGAGCCGGAGTGGGTATGGTCGACCCCTTCCTGGAATTGGTTCCCTCGGCAGAAGTGTGGCACCTGGGGCTCTACCGGGATGAAGAGACGGCGCAACCGGTTCACTATTATGACAAGTTGCCGGCGGACAACCCCGTGGATGTAGCGTTCGTGGTCGATCCCATGCTGGCAACCGGTGGATCGGCAGTGGCAGCGTTAACGACGTTGGCCAACTGGGGAGTGACGGATCTGCGGCTGCTGTCACTGATTGCGGCTCCGGAAGGTGTCGAGGAAGTGCAGGGGCAATTCCCGGACGTGGCGATTACCGTGTGCGTGGTGGACGAGTGCCTCAACGAGCAGAAATTTATTGTGCCAGGCCTGGGAGATGCGGGGGATCGCATCTTTAATACACAAGGGTCCGACTAGTCGACGGTTAACCAGGTGAATCAAGATGACACAACGTCTGATCAGCTTTGGCGGTTTGTTTGTGCTGATGGGACTGGCCTGGTTGATGAGTTCCAGCCGCAAACGTATTAATCTTCGCCTGGTGGTAGGTGGACTTTTGCTGCAGTTCGTGCTGGCGCTGGTCATCCTGCGCACGCCACCTGGGCAATGGCTGTTCGCGGGGATTGGAGAGGCATTCGATCATTTTATTGGCTTTGTTGATCATGGTGGCGCGTTTGTTTTTGGTGACGCTGCCACCCAGCAGGCGGTTGGCGAGGGGAAACCTCTGCCAGACGATTCTCCGCTGGTCAGGTTCTATTTTGCCCTGCGAGTGCTGCCGACAATTATTGTGTTCGCCTCGCTGATGGGAATCTTTTATTATCTGGGCATTATGCAATGGGTCGTCAATACGCTGGCCCGTCTCATGCAGATCACCTTGAAGACATCGGGAGCCGAGAGTTTAGCCGCTGCGGCCAACGTGTTTGTAGGGCATACAGAAGCTCCTCTCGTGGTTCGCCCCTATATTAGCGGGATGACGATGTCCGAGTTGAATGCCATGATGGTCGGTGGTTTTGCGACGATTACCGGTGGATTACTGGCCGCTTATGCCGGCATGGGAATCGATGCCGGACACCTGGTGACGGCCTCGGTGATCTCGGCACCCGCGGCCTTGTTGATTGCCAAGATCATGCAGCCTGAAGTAGAGGTTCCGCAAACCTCCGGCAACACCGCGGTCGACGTTCCGCGGCAGGGCGTTAACGTGATCGAGGCTGCTGCGATCGGTGCCTCCGATGGAATGAAATTGGCGGCCAATGTGGCGGTCATGTTGATTGCCTTCCTGGCATTGATCGCCATGATTAACGCAGGCGTCGGCTGGCTTGGCTCGTGGTTCGACCAGGAGTGGAGTCTCGAGATGGTGATGGGGGTGCTCTTTGCGCCGATTGCCTGGGTCATGGGAATTCCCTGGCATGAGTGTCATCATGCGGGTGAACTGCTGGGTTTGAAAATCGTTACGAATGAATTTATTGCTTATGATCGGTTGGGGCAGTGGATCAACGGTGGCTCCGAACTTCTGTTGAGTAAGCGAAGCCAGGACATCATGATCTACGCACTTTCCGGGTTCTCGAATTTTGGAGCGATCGGAATCCAGCTTGGTGGTATCGGAGGATTGGCGCCAGATCGACGTTCCGACCTGGCCAAGCTTGGCCTGAGAGCCATGATCGGTGGTGCCTTGGCTTGCTGCATGACCGCCTGCATTGCGGGTGTTTTGCTAGTCGATTAGTCTCTTTTGAGACTGGCTCAGGGCGTCGGTCCACCGGGTAAAAGATCTGCCAGTTCCACGGTTTGGACGTAGCCCACGTCGTTCACCTGCTTGTCGACATCGATCAGAAAGATCGTGAGTTGGGGGCAGAATTCAAGCAGTACCTGGCGACATGCGCCGCAAGGTAAGACGCCACCCGAACTGGCGATGGCGATGGCCTGGAAGTCGCGGTGCCCAGCGGCGACAGCATTTCCCAGGGCCACGCGTTCTGCGCAATTGGTCAGCCCGTAGGAACGGTTTTCCAGGTTGCAGCCAGGAGAAATATGGCCACTGGCCGTCTGCAGTGCAGCCCCCACCATGAATTGTGAGTAGGGTGCATGTGCTTGCGAACGGGCTTCCAGGGCGGCCTGGCAAAGCGGATCAGGAAGGTCGCTGGACATGGTTTAACGCTCCGGTGAACAGGGTATATGCGAGATGATCAACTCGTTAGACGAGATGGGGTTCGGCTCGATGGAGATCGCTTCCAGGGTCATACGAGAGACGAGTTCCCGTTCTGCTTCCCGGGCAAAAACGCGGGCCAGTCGTTGACCCGGTTCGACGAGGTCACCGACGCCTACGTGTAGTTCCAGTCCCACGCCGTGGTCAATCGGTGCATTCATGATGCGTCGGCCACCACCCAGTTCAATGATCGCCTGCCCGAGTTGTTCCGAGTTGATGGCGGTCACGTATCCACCAGATGGAACTTGCAAATCACTGGCTACGGCCAGCGGGCGGTCGGCTTCCGGGTCGCCACCCTGGGCCAGGATCATTTGCACGAACTTCTCGTACGCTCGGCCAGAGCCCAGGTGCTCGGAGACCAGGGTGTCAGCCTCCGTGGGATCGGTGACTGAGCCACTGGTGATCAGTAGCTCCGCTGCGAATCGGAGCGACAGGGTTGTGAGGTCATCGGGTCCCTCGCCCTGCAGTAAAGCGATCGCTTCCTGGACCTCCAGGGCATTGCCGATCATCCGACCCACCGGTTGGTTCATGTCCGTCAGGAAGGCAGAGGTTGTGAGCCCCATTCGCTGTCCGGTGGCGACCAGTGATTCGGCCAGCGACCGGCCCTGCTCGATTGTTTTCATGAAGGTACCATTACCGCACTTCACATCCAGGACCAGGGCGTCCAGGTTTTCTGCCAGTTTCTTGCTCATGATACTGGCGGTGATCAGGGGAATCGAGGCAATGGTCGAAGTTACGTCACGTAATGCATACAGTTTCTTGTCAGCAGGCGCCAGTTCATCACTGGCACCGGTAATGACGCAACCCACGGAATCGGTAACGTGCTGGATCTCCGCCAGGTCCAGGTCGGTGCGGAAGCCGGGAATCGATTCCAGCTTGTCCAGCGTGCCACCCGTGATGCCAAGGCCGCGACCGGAAAGCATGGGAACCTGGCAGTCACAGCATGCCAAGAGGGGAGCCAGGACCAGGGAAACCTTGTCACCGATGCCGCCGGTGGAATGCTTGTCCACACGGAGCAGATTGCCCGGTGGCCAGGCAATTGTGGTTCCCGAGTTGAGCATGCACTCGGTGAGGTGGGTGGTTTCGTTCTCGGTCATGCCTCGGCAGTAGATAGCCATGGCCAGGGCTGCCATCTGGTAATCGGCAATGGTATCGTTGGCAAAGCCCGTGACAAAAAACTCGATTTCCCCGGCGGAGAGTTCCAGGCCGTCTCGCTTGTGCGCGATAATCAGGGCGGGATTGGTTTGCATAATCGTTTTGCCCGCTATCGGCTGCGGCGCTGCGATGCGAATTTGGCATCGCGCAGCGAAAATCTTTGCCGGGTTCTTGTCAGCCTAGTTCCGGAATCGGACGGCCACGGTCTACCACGATGGGCACCGGGCGTCCCTGGGGATTGACCCAGTGGCTGTCCAGATCCACGTCCAGGTGGCGAAATGTCGTGGCGGCGATATCCTGGGGACGGACAATCTCGCTGGCAGGGCTGCCACCTCGCGAATCCGTACTGCCGATCACTTGCCCATGCGACAGTCCTCCGCCAGCCATGACCATCGACATGACGTTGGTCCAGTGATCGCGTCCCAGTTCCTTGTTGATGACCGGGGAGCGGCCAAATTCACCCATCATCATGACCAGTGTTTCATCAAGTAAACCGCGTTGTTCCAGGTCGGTAATCAATACATGCAGCGTTCGGTCGACGCGAGGCAGCAGAGGCTTGAGGCCCTTTTCAATACCGCCCCAGCGGACATTGTCTCCATGATGATCGAAATAACCCCAGGCACCGCTGACAAGGACAAAGGTCACGCCAGATTCTACCAGGCGGCGAGCTAAGAGCGCCTTTTCCCCGATGCTCTCACGTCCGTAAGCTTCGCGAGTGGCATCTGACTCCTGGGAGATGTCAAACGCTTCCTGGACCTTTCCGGAAACGACCATCTGGTAAGCTTCTCGGGTGTACTGATCCACCTGCTGGAGTGTTGTGTTCTGATCCAGTTGTTGCTGGAGTTGTTGGAATTGCTCACGCAGTTTCGCACGATCCTGGAGGCGAGGAGCTTCGATGCCCTTGGGTAGTGCGAATTTCCCTGCCAGTTCGGCTCCCTTGACCGGGGCATGTTGCCGACCCATGTGTCCTGCTTCCCAGACGTCAGACGTCCAGCTGTTCGCCAGCCCGACGAAGCCTGGGAAAACCGGATCGTTGGGCCCACGAAACTTGGCAGCGACAGATCCCATGGAAGGATACCCACCACCGTCACGGCCATCATTGGTGCGGCGTGCGTAAGGGTTGCCGGCTTGCATGGTAATCGGGGTATGGTTGCTGGCACTACAGTCGACAGAACGAATAATGGAGAGCTTGTCGGCGATGGACGCCTGCAAGGGCAAGTGCTCGGAGAATCGTACCCCGGGCAGTTGCGTTGGAATGGTTCCGAAAGGGCCACGAATCTCCTGCGGAGCGGACGGCTTGGGATCCCACATGTCCAGGTGACTAGGGCCTCCCGATAGCCAGAACAGGATCACGGCCTTGCGTTCCTTGCCCGTGCGGATTTTCGGTGCGGCGGCAGTACTGGGTGCTCCCAGGAAATGATTTAATGCCAGGCCGCTACAGCCTGCCATGCCAGCCTGCAGGAACCAACGACGTGACCCAACGGTAATCGGACTCGTAGCGTTCTTGGGAAGTTGCATGGACATGGCCGTGATTCCATCAGGTGCAGGAATGGTAAAAGCGTTTAAGGCAGCAACAGCGGTACCATGATAATGTATTTCGGACAGCCGGGACAATAAAGAATTGTGGCTTGGGTGGCTATCCTGGTTATTGGCAGAATCACGGGTATTTCGAGTGTTACTCGGTTGTTGACTTCTGCGACTTGGTCTCGATCGTGATTTTAGCTGCCTGGAGCAGGTGGGTATAGTCACGGGTGATGGCCAGGATTTCCTGCAGGTAAGGGCCAGTCTGAAGCTCTGCAGGTGGATCCGCTGCAGCAGCTTCCGAAGGTGGCTCTGTGGTGGAGGTGGCAAAACCTTGTTGGTATTTTTGCTGATCCAACGGGATGCTTTTCGCCTGCCGGTTTTCATGAAAGCGTTGGAACCGTTTCTCCAGGTCCTGCATCTCGGCTGAATTCTGTCGGCGGGCCTGGGAACTGGTGGTTAGTTGCTTGATCAATGTGGGGTTGGTGAAAAGGTAGGGAGTGAACTTGATTGCGCTAATCGTGTCAAATGGCACCGTGTAATCAAGTTGAGATTCACCTGTTGCTGCCGAGTTCGTGAACGAGGGCAGAACGATGTCCGGGAGGACTCCTCGCAATTGAGTGGTCTCGCCGTTGGGTCGGTAGAATTTCTGGGTCGTGAGTTTCAGGGCACCCAGTTCCGCTCGCTTTGCCGAGGGCCGGAATAACTGGCGGTTCAAATCCAGTAATTGCTGGACGGTGCCCTTGCCGTGTGTTGAGGTGTCTCCCAGGATGATCCCTCGTCGATAATCCTGGATGGTACCGGCCACGATTTCACTGGCGCTGGCGCTGAGGCGACTGGTCAGAACAACGAGCGGTCCCGACCATGCCGTACCCGCTTCTGTATCCAGCATCAGTGTGACGCGTTGATGACTGTCCTTGATCTGCACGACAGGGCCTTGGTCGATGAACAAGCCGGTCAGGTGGACGGCCTCCAGGAGACTGCCACCGCCGTTCTTGCGGAGGTCCAGCAGGACCACGTCGACCTGTTGATTTTTGAAGTTTTCCAGGATGCGGCGAACGTCGCGTGTGCAGCTTTTATAGTTAGGCGCGTTCTTTCGAGCAGCTTCGGTGTCGACGTAGAAACTTGGCAAGCGGACGATGCCCACGCGAGTTGCCTTGCCGTCCGAATCTTCGGGAACTTCCAGGACGGCACCGCTGGCTTCCGCGTCCTGGAGCTTAACCTTCGTGCGTGTTAGTTGGTGAATGGTGAGCTTGCTGCCGTCCGCGGGTAGGACTCCCAGGCGAACCAGGGTTCCCTCGGGACCACGAATCAGGTTGACGATTTCACGTAGTGTTTTGTCAGTAACGTCCAGGAGTTCACCCTTTTCACCCTGGCCGATGCTAACGATGCGATCCCTGCGGCGTAGTTTTCCCTGCTGCGCAGCACTTCCGCCGGGAATGAGTTTGCGGATAGCAACAAAGCCCAGGTGCTGCTCGAGCGTCGCACCGATTCCCTGGTAGTTGAGACGCATGCGGATTTGCAGGCTTTCGTAGGATGGCGGGGAGAGATAGGTGCTGTGTGGATCAAAACTGCGAGTTAGTGATGACAAGAACATCTCCAGCAGGTCATCGGCCGTGGTATGGGCGATGCGTTGTGCAAACTGGTGGTAACCCCGCTTGACCTGTTCGTGCGCAACGGGGCCCTGGGGGTTTTGAGCGTCCAGCAGCAGCAGGTCATACTTGATTTGTCGCCGCCAACGATCAGCCGCTTCGTCGGCATTCTTCGGGTGGTTAACGAGGCTGGCATCCTGGTGGATAAGCTCGTCCCGGGAAAAATCAAAGGGGCGTGTCAGAAACTCATCTACCAGCATCGTGCGTTGTTGTACACGTTCACGAAAACGGTGGAAAATGGTATAGGCAATCGAGAGATCGTTGTTGGCCAGTTGGTTGTCAACGCGAGCTGCTGTCTTCATGAAGAAGGCAATGTCGGCCTGGTTGAAATAGAGCTTGCGCGGGTCCAGTCGCTCCAGGAAAAGTCTGAGGGTACGGGTGCCGATCTGATCGTCCAGGGCGTGTCGACCAAGATGCTGGCTTTCCAGTAGCGTGGTGACCAGCACGGTCACCTGCCGATCACGAGCCCGGGGACGGGCTGGCAACTCGGCACTGCTGGCTGGTGCAGCGGCCTGCCAGGCAAGCAGGGCCATCGCGATGATCTGTAAATAACGACGGAGAAACATCAGGTAAGGCCCTTGATGGAAATAATGAGGGGTCGATAGTTCAGCTGGTGACTACATGTTAGCAGGTGGCCAGGTGTCGGCTGCAAGCAATTCGTGTTGGTAAATAATAAGTCGTCAACGACCATCACTGACCTGTAGCGTAGATTGCTCGATCGAGGGTAGTCAGTCGTCACGAGCAGAACCCCGAACCCACGGTTTCACCGGTTCTATAGCAAGATTTGCCCAGTAGTTCGTGTTGTGTCAGTTGATGGGTTTGCAGGTATTGTACGAAACTTTTTACCCGCCAGAGTGTTTTAAAGTCCCGGGCCGACAGGAATCGGCTTGCTGGCGTAAGGTTTCTGGTAGATGGTTCGGGGAGATGGATCTATGAAACAGGTAGCCAAGGTAAGTCTGTTCGTTTTGCATTTAACAGGCGTCGTGTTATGCCTGGTTTGTACGGTCATCACGATCGATGGTGTCGTTCCCGTGATTCCTCGTTACACGGCGTTGGGCGGGTGGTTGAGTCACCTCGATTTCGATCCCATGCATGTCATGTGGTTAACCACGTGGAGCTTGGCTCTGGCAGCGTTGCCGGCAATCGGGCTGTTCTCTTTCAAGACTCCAGTAAGACAGCTGTCGAATGATCGGCGTGCACGAGTGAGGAAGTCGAGGTTGGTCAGGCAGCCGGCAATCAGAAATGATCCCGATGAACTGGTGATTTCCTGGGTGGGTGATGAGAACCATGTAGATGATCTGTCGCTCGTGGGAATGCAGTCAAACATGTTTCACTAGGCTGGCGATGCAAATAGCTTAGAGGCTCCAGTCCAATCCTTCAGCTAGCTGGTTAAGATTCAGGCAGCCGTCAGCGGTAACGATGACCATGTCCTCGACACGCACTCCGCCCAGGGACCTGCGGTAGAGTCCTGGCTCGATGGTGAGGGCGTCGCCGCAGATCAGGTCGGGGCCGCCGAAGTCCAGCAAGGGGGGTTCATGGACCTCGAGTCCGATGCCATGGCCCGTGCCGTGAGTCATGGCGCAGTAGTCATCGTTATCCTCTTCCCCGGGAAGGCCTACCTGGTAGCCATGCTGCCTAATGGCATCAATGGTAGCCTGGTGGACAGCTTGTGCATTGCTTCCTTCCCGGGTTGCCGCGGTGCCGGCAGCCTTGGCAGCCACCACGGCAGCATGCATGTCGGCAATCTCATCGTGGATGGTGCCGTGTACGACCGTGCGGGTGCAGTCGCCGTGGTAGAGGGTTTGGCGATTACGGGGGAAGATGTCGATAATGACCGGTTGTTCAGTCCTTAGAATGCCGGTTCCAAGATTGTGGCAGTCGGCCGCAGCAGGACCTCCCGCAACGATCGACGCCGGATTGGAATAGCCACGTTCCAGGAGCCACAGATCGACTGCAGAGCGTATGCGTTCGGAGGTCAGGGGAGCGCCGTCAAGAAGCAGCTCCCCGTTTTTGTCAGCCTGGCTGTTGGCAACCAGTTCACAGGCCATCTGCATGGCACCTTCGGTCGCTTGTTGAGCTTCCTGTAACCAGGCAATTTCCTGGTCGTCCTTGGCTCGCCGTTCTCGAACTCCTCTCTCCAGGTCGCATTCAACGGACAGTCCCCGTTCCTGCAGGTGGTGGGCGTAGATGAGGGGCAGGGAACGGTCCGTGATGACATGCCGTCTTCCCGTGCGGTGGATGAACTCGGCAAGGGCTTGCGCGGTGGCCGTTTCGCGGTCACCGGAAAGTCCGCCGTCGGGAGCGTAATCGGCAGGGCAGGCGACCTGGTCGACACGAGCGTTTTGACTCGCGCGCTGCATCTCAATATCTCGCAGTATCAGGGTGCTGGAGGGTGTTCCCTCGGCTGTCGGTAATTCGACCAGGGCAGCCGGGTCTCCGACGAGGAATCGGATGCGATGATAGAGGGACAGGTTGGTGGCCGGGATGCCGGCCATGACGATGGCTACTTCAGCTTGCGAGTGATTCATGTGGCGATTGTTTCTTGGAACAGGGGACACAGTCATGTGATCGGGCAATAGGGGAATTGTAATCCATTTACCTCGATCTTCTAGCACGGGTGAGTTGTCCGTTTTTTGATCGGGACCCGCGAGCAACCTCAAATGTGGTAAATTGGAGGAGGCCGCTGTTTCAACCAGAGGGAAAATGCCAGGGAGGAAACGGAAGTCGTGAACAGACGAGCTGGTAAACTGGTCGTGGTAGTGTTGATGCTCCTGGTGAACCCGGTCCTGGTAGGACAGGAGTGGTCGCGGTTTCGTGGTCCTAACGGTTCGGGAATCAGCCCGGCGGCTGACCTGCCGGAAAAATGGAAGCCCAGTGATTACCACTGGAAACAGTCGTTGCCGGGGCGCGGCCATTCCTCCCCGGTGCTGTGGGGAAATCGCCTGTTTCTCACGAGTGGTAAGGAAGAAACGGGACAGCGATTTGTTACCTGCCTGGAGAGCCGGACGGGGAAAGTGCTGTGGCAACGGGTGTTTGCTGCCGAGCCGCATCGCAAGCACAATTTAAACAGTTATGCCTCGGCCACGCCGGTGGTAGACGGCCAGCGGCTCTATGTTTCCTGGGGAACCCCGGAAAAGGTCACGATGTTGGCCTTGAATCACCAGGGTAAGACGGTCTGGCAACGTGATCTCGGACCCTACCAGGGTGGGCATGGTTATGGAGTTTCACCGGTACGGACCGGCAAGGTGTTGGTTTTACCCAATGACCAGGCTGGTAAGAGTAGTTTGATCGGCCTGGATGCAGTTAGCGGCAGGACGCTCTGGGATATTCAGCGGGAAAGCAAGTCTGCTTACGCGACACCTTGTGTTTTCCAGGGGGCTGATGGTGCCAAGGAGTTGATTTTCACGAACTGGGAACAGGGGATTACAGCCATCGATCCGCAGACAGGAAAAGTGAACTGGGCTGCAGACGTCTTTGATAAGTCACATGTTGAATCCTCGATCGGTTCCCCGGTGCTCGCTGGCAACCTGGTACTGGGGGTTTGTGGCTGGCTAGGCCATGGGAACGAGGTGGTGGCAGTACGTCCACCCGTTGATCGTACGGGCAAAGCAGCGGTGGCCTATCGAATTACCCGGGGCGCTCCACTGTGTACGACACCACTGGTCCGTGACGAACTGTTGTTCCTTTGGTCGGATAACGGGATTGTCAGTTGTGCTGACAGTGCCACGGGGAAATTGTATTGGACCAAGCGAATCGGCAAGATGTTTTACGCCTCTCCGATCTGCGTTGGCAAGCGAATTTATAACGTGGATGTGGATGGAACCGTGGTTGTGCTGGCGGCCTCGAAGCAATACGAGTTGCTGAGCCGAAACGATCTGGGAGAAGCCAGCCATAGTACGCCGGCAGTGGCTGGGGGCGTGATCTACTTTCGTACCCTGTCCCAGGTGTTGGCCCTGGGGCAAGGTCCGGCAAGATCGCCGGTGGGGAACAAGTGATAGGTTACTTCTTCTGGACCGGTAGCTTGACGCCCCAGATCACTCCGCGTGTACGGTTTTTCTTGACCGGGGACTGCTTGGCGGCCTGGGCTGCTCCGGGCGCCACGGCCACCAGACGGTAGGTTCCCTTGTTTGACCTGGCAATACGCGTTAACTGTGCTTTGCCCTTTTCCGGGACTTCCATTCCCAGCGTAAAGATAGGGGTGGGGCGATTGTGAGGTTGTGTCAGTTTGGTCGTCGTGTTATCGGTAAAGGCACCATCACCGAGGATGTAAATTGCATCGGGGTGTAAGGAAAGCGCCATCTGCATGGCCGCCTCTCCGCGCGTATGCAGACAAAGCTCTACCGTGTACAGCCATTGGTGTAACCGTTCCTTGTTCTTGCGAGTTGCTGGAACAAGCTGGGAAACCGGCGATGGCCAGAATAGCGGGTAAGCGGTATCGCTAAAGAAGATGACGTAAAAATACTGGTCCTTGTCCATTTGTTCGACCGTCTTTGCCAACTCGTTGAGCGCGGTATGGAACCGTCCTCTTGTCATGCTGTTGGAATTATCAACAACGAAGACAAAACGTCGCCCCTTGGACTTGGAACCAAAGAAACTAGCCGTCATTTTTCCCACCTTGTCGGTGAGAGATTCCATGGCAGATCCGCTGTCTGAAAAGATAGCGTTGATCTGGCTGACCGAGTCAGATTCAATCACCTCGGGACCAAGGTCGCCGGTATCCGCAATACTGGAGGCGAGGGTTAATTCGCTCATGTCAGATTCGTTGACCTGGGGAGAATCAAACGAAGGAGATAGCTCCTCCATGTTTTCCAGCTCTTCCGCGAGGTCTACCTCGGCCATCTGTTCCAGCGGTTCGTTCGTATCCTGGCTGCCAGCGATGATGGCAAAATCAGCCGTGGCGGGGATCGCGATGGTGATCAGTCCCAGGATCAGGAAGATGATCAGGTGAACGATCATGCTGATCGCCCAGGCCGGTACCTGGCGAGAGCCTAGCCACGATGAACCAGTGTCACTGTCCCCAGGTTCCGAGTCGTCCGAACGGTCCTGTTGCGGAGAGGACGGTTTTTGCGAGGCGTTACCAGCGTCACGTTTGGGGGTAGCAAGCGAGGTGGCGGCGGGTAATGCCTTCTTCGAGGCCCGAGCAGCTTTTGGAGCCGTTGTGTTTTTGGTGGTTTTAGGCCGCGCCGTCGACGTCGCTGCCGCCTCGGTAGGAGCTGCGGCCGGCGGTTTCTCCTGGGCAGCCTTTTTAGCTTCTGCTAACTGGGCCTCGAGTTCACGCTTGGCTTGTTCCAATTGGTTAACGCGTTGTTCGGCATTAGCGGCCGCCTTGCTGGCGGTGTTTCCAGGAGTAGGTTGGGTGGGATCCATCAGAAACGCTTTAACTATTTAAAATGGAATAAGATCGTCAGTGAGAATCGAATAGTAGTCCGGCAATGGAACCAGGCCTGTTCTCGGCAGCCGTCATGCCAACAATAAACTGTCCCACTTTATTAGTTTACCAGAAAATAGAGCTCCGGGTCTATTTGAACGGTTTCCCGAGAGTGATATGCCGCAGTGAAACCACTTCATTTTGTTTTTATTTAGGTTGATGACATTGAGTGGATTTTCACCAAAATATTGTGAAATTACGATAATTTGCGAGACTAACCAGATGCGGACAGGTTTACAGATACAGGTCACTTGGCCTGGGAAACACTTGCGGGCAGCGGCAGGTACGCAGCGGCAGGTATTAGAACAATATTGCAGCTGCACTGGGTTTCACCGAATTAAGCGGATACACTAGACAACGTGGTGTGGAATTTTAAGTCATCGCATGTGGTTGCTATGATCACCTGAATGATCAGTGAGCCACGGGCATTTAAAACCGTTTGGGAGAGAAGATTTATGAAGAAGTTAAATATCCTCACAATGGCTGCCGTGGCAGTCATGATGATTGCTGGGACAGCAACGGCACAGCGAGCAGAACAACCGCCTCGAGAAGAGCGCGCGCAACCACAACGACCGGAAGGTCAGGCCCCAGGTCGTGAAGGCCGTGGAGCCCAGGGCCGCGAAGGTCAGGGTCGTGGAGCCCAGGGCCGCGAAGCCCAAGGCCGCGAAGGTCAGGGCCGTGAAGGTCAGGGCCGTGAAGGTCAGGGCCGTGGAGCCCAGGGCCGTGGAGCCCAGGGTGGCGCACAAGGTCGTGGAACCCAGGGACGTGGAGCTCAAGGTGGGCAGCGGATGCCGCGTTTGCCTATCATCCAAGCTCTGGATGCTGATCAAAATGGTGAAATCTCTGCAAAAGAAATCGCCAATGCCGTGGCCGCTTTGAAAAAGATCGATGCTAACGGTGATGGTAAATTGACGTTGGAAGAGATGATGCCTGCCGGTATCGGTCGTGGTGGCCAGGGACGCGGTGCCCAGGGACGTGGCGGCGAAGGCCAACCTCAAGGACGAGGAGCCCAGGGACGTGGCGGCGAAGGCCAACCCCAGGGACGAGGAGCCCAGGGACGTGGCGGCGAAGGCCAACCCCAGGGCCGTGGTGCCCAGGGTCGCGGTGGTGAAGGTCAACCCCAGGGACGTGGCGCCGGTGGTAATACCGCTGAGGTGGTTTCCCGGATCATGGCCAATGATAAGAATGGCGACGGCAAAATCGACAAGGATGAACTTCCTGAGCGTATGCAACGGATCCTTGAGCGAGCTGACACAAACAAGGATGGAGCCCTGGAAAAGGGTGAAATCGAAAAGATGCTGCAAAATATTGGCCGTGGGGGCGGAGGCCGTCAAGGCGGTGGCGAACGACCCGCAAGACCGGCTAATGGTGAGCGCCCTCAGCGTCCAGGTAGTAACTAGGTCGTTATCGATCGAGATACCTGGTGACGTGAGTGATTTATAGCGAGTCGGCGAGAGAGCTTTTTGGAATCTTTCGCCGGCTCGTCTTTTTATGACTGCAGCTGGAAAAACGTGGGGCCTGGGAAAGATGAGCGTAGTGTCAAGGTGGGGAGATGGCATCCGGGAGATCGGTTGGCTGGTGAGCGGCATCATGGCCATAGTCTTTAGCTGTTGCGCAGGATCGGTCGTAGCGGCTCCGGTCGAGGAGGCGTCAACGGTCGAACAGGAAGCTTATTGGCAGCAGGTATACAGTGGTCGACGGATAATCAAGATCGAACTGCTGTTGAGCAGTATGGCCTGGAATGAGATGCAGCCTGCCGGGGGAGGCCGTGGTGATGGAACGCAGTTCCCTTATGCAAGTGGAACTTTGACCATCGACGGCAAAAAGTTGGAGCGTGTGGGTATGCGGTTCAAAGGGAACTCTTCCTATCGTTTTTCTCAGCGAGGTTTTCGGCGGCCATTTAAGATCGATACCAATCGCTTTACCAAGGGGTTGAAATGGTTTGGGAAGACCAAGTTAAACCTTTCGAATTCCTTCAAGGATAGTACTTTTCTTAGGGAGAAGCTTGGTTACGAGATGTTTCATGCCGCTGGGTTGCCGACACCCGGGGTGGGGTGGGCGCATGTTTGGTTGACCATTGACGGGCAACTGCAGAAACAAGACCTGGGGCTGTACGTGCTGGTGGAGCAGGTAGACGACGACTGGGTTGAACAGCATTATGGAAATGCATCGGCGAACAGTCTGCTGATGAAACCTGAAGGAATGTTCGAGTGGCCATACCTGGGTAAGGATCTCAAGGCTTACGAACGTTACGAGATCAAGGAGGGGGAGAAGAATACGAAATTGCTACAGCGCTTTGCTGACTTCCTCCAGTTCTCGGAGGAGAGTAGCCCGGAGCAGTTTAATCGTCGCGTCGATACCTTCCTGGACCTGGATAACTGGGCCCAGTATTTCGCAGCGAACACGCTGCTGGTGAATATCGACAGCCTCGTCGCCATGCCCCATAACTATTACCTGTTGGTGGACCAGGCGGATGGCTTGATCAAGATTCTTCCCTGGGATTTGAACGAGGCGTTTGGGTTGTTTACGATCGGCGCAAGTCCGGAAGATCTCGTGCGCTGGGATGTCAGGCGTCCCCTGGTGGTTCAGAATCGTCTGCTGGAGCGACTTTTCGATTTGCCAGATTTTCAGCAGCGTTACCAGAAATCAGTGCGTAATCTTCTGGACGGTGCCTTTGGGTCGACAGAGGTCAGTCGGCGTGTGGCCGCGTTGCGACCTGGTCTGGAGGCTGTCCTGAAGAAGGCTGGTATGACCGAGCAAGTGCGACAGATGCAGCTTTCCATCGACGGATCCGAGCAATCCGAGGGAGGGGATCGGCGAGGTCCCATCGGCTTGAACTATTTCGTGCGGGAACGGGCGGCATCCGTGGAGAGACAGTTAGCCGGTACCGAGATGGGAGTTCGGCTTGAGCAGCGTCGCGGCCGTGGTGGGCCGTCCATGGGGCCACCACCAGGCAGGGGCATGATTCCCGGTATCGCCGTGATCGAAACGTTGGACGTTGATCGAAATGGAATTCTAACGCAAGAAGAAATTGAACAGGCGGTGGTCAGACTCAAGAAGTTAGATCGCAATGGTGATGGTAAATTGTCCCCATCCGAGTATGAAATGCAGCGTGGACCCGGTGGCGAGAGGCCGGGTTTTCCAGGGCCTCCGCGATGAGTTGCGTGGCGGATTGACGTTGTCAGTGGCCGATTCCTCTGGAACAATAGATGAATGATTTGCATTAGGTTAGGGGATAGGGTTGCTCGGGCCAAAAGGAGCCGAGATGTGTCCACGCTGAGCTTGGTAGGGAGTATGTCGAAGAGAGGTACCGTAGACGTGATCAAGTATTGGCCTGGTTAATCGCCCGGAGAGGCTTGAAAATGACTGGTTTAAATCATAGCGAAAAGGGGTAACACGGGATGGGGCAATTGCGGGAAATTCTGAATATGGAAGCAGCAGGTGATGGGCCCTTTGACGTGAACGCTCTGCAGCGGCTGGCTATCTTTTTGCTGCTGGCCGGGGTGATCGGGCTTTACTTGAGATTCGTCTATAACCGTTGCAGCCGCAGCCTTTCCGATACGGATTCGACGGCTCGGGTGTTTCCGTTGTTGACGATCGTAACCGCTGCTGTGATTGCCGTGGTCAAGTCTTCCCTGGCACTGTCGCTGGGACTCGTCGGCGCCTTGTCAATTGTTCGTTTCCGCGCTGCGATCAAGGAGCCGGAAGAGCTGGTTTATCTTTTTCTCAGTATCGCGCTTGGGCTTTGCCTGGGAACAGAACAACTCTGGTTGGCACTGCTGCTGGTTGCCGTGGTTACGGTATTTGCCGTGGTGATGCGATACGCTACCATCGAGAAGCGAAGTGGTCGCCTGCTGCTGACGCTAACAGCCAGTGCGGAGCAGTTCGAGGACCTGGCGGGCAGCCTGTTGCCTCAACTGGAATCGTCGATAGCCAATGTCGTTATCCAGCGATTTGACCTGCAGGAGGACGAGGGCCAATTGCGAGTCGTCCTGGGGAAAGCGGATGCTGCCCAGGAAAAATCGCTGTTAACGACATTGCAGCGGGATTTGCCTGGCTACCAGATCTCACTGGTTAATCTTGATGTTCTCTAGGAGAGCATGGCGATTCTAAGGGAGCGCAGGTAAATGGCTGGATCGCTGGAGAACTCGCTGCCGCTGCAGAAGCAATGGGAGCCACCGTTGCAATTGACCGAGACGGCGTCCGTAGATCCCACGTTTGCCGGCAGGCGGGAAATAAAGTACGTCCTGGATCGCTCGAACCTGGACCTGGCGCGGGAACTGATGGAAAGTCGTTTTGAACGGGTCGTTTTCAATCGCCCTGTTTCTGTCGTGAGAAGTATTTATTTTGATACCGAGCAACTGGCTACCTGCCATGCCAATCTTGATGGCGTCGGGCGTCGCAACAAGGTACGACTGCGCTGGTATGACCAGCCATTGCCGGATGAGCAGGTTTATTTCGAAGTAAAGTGGCGAAGGAGCCTGGTGACTGGCAAGTTTCGAACTCCACTGAAGTTGCAGCGACCGTTGGCGGATCTCAGTTACCATGAACTGAGACGCGGACTGCAGGCTGTTTTACCCAATAACAGCCAGGCCCTGGCTCGTATCTATGATCAGCCGATCGTCCTGGTGGAATACCAGCGAGAACATTTCATGTGCCAGGAGTTGGGCTTGCGGATGACGCTGGATTACGACCTGGTGTTTTACGACCAGGCTGGCACGATGCGACCGAAACTGGGAATGGGTGTTTCGTTGCCCAGCCTGGCGCTGATTGAAGCCAAGAGTGTTCCACCGGCACCTCGCGACTTGTCTCGCCTGTTGCATCCCCTCGGCCAGAGGGTGTCGCGGTGTTCAAAGTACGTGCACGGCTGTGTTCAGGTAGGTAGGATTCCGGGATCGTCCACTTGGTAAACGACCTGGAACACTCAATCAGAGTGCTTAACCGGACCAGCCAGTCCAGTCGGCCTCGAGATTATTAAAACGCCCAATCCGTTCGAGGTCACGGAGCAGTTCCGTGGGGGTTTGGTACCGGTCGGATGGTTTCTTGGCGAGCATGCGGGCAACGGCATCCTGGAATTTTTCGTTGATTGACAGTTGGAATTCCTTGGGCGGTGTGGGGGCGTCTTCCCGGACCATGCGGACCAGTTCCGGTAAAGACGAGCTTTCGAAGGGAGGACGTCCTGCCATCAAGGCATAAAGAGTTGCCCCCAGGCCATAAATGTCGGAACGGGTATCGACCGGGTCAGCATCGCGAGTTCTTTCCGGTGCCATGTACGGTACTTCGCCGATGAGTTGTCCGGGCGCGGTGATCTGCTGCGAGAAATTACCTTCCAACGCCTTGGCTAACATCAAGTCAGCAAGCAGGCAAGCGCGGTCGGCGTGACGTCGCATGATGTTGGTTGGAGTTACGTTGCGATGGATGATCTTCTGTTCGTAAGCGGCATCCAGGGCGCGTCCGATCTGGACACCGATGCGCCATGTTTCTCGCCAGTCCAGCATGCCTTCAATCCCCATGCGACTGATCAGTTCCGTCAGGCTCTCGCCGTCAATGAATTGCATGGCCGCCCAGCAGAAGGGGCCGGTTTTACCCGCATGGTAAAGCGAGACCAGGTGGTCGTGCTTGATGGGCAGCATGGTTTTCATGGCCCGTACGAAACGGTCCCGTTGCTCGTCGCTATGGTTGGCATCGGGAGTCAGTACCTTGACGGCCACCACGCGATCCTGCTCGGTATCCTGGGCCTTGAAGATCATGCCGGTATTGCCCTTGGCAAGGATCTTGTCCAGCCGGTAGTGAGCAAATGTTTCGCCTACCAGGTCAGCCAGTTGTGGAGCAGCTTGGGGAGTAGGGGCAGCGGCAGCCACGGGAGCGATGGTCGGTTGGTCATCTGGAAGATTCGCATCCAGTTGGTAACGCATGGTCGTGTCACCAACAGAGAAGGTATCCCCGGTATCGAGTTCCTGGCGAGAAACCTTGTTCCCGTTCATGAACGTTCCCCCAGCACTATCGTTGTCCAGTAGCGTGATCGTGCCGCCGTCGACAACCACTCGGCAATGAACTCGGGATACCCGTGGGTCATTGATCTGGGTGTCACTGGTCTGGCTGCGACCAATGACAAGCGTTTGGCCTTCTTCGATTTGGAAACTGCGACCACGATCGGGTCCGCCGATAATAACAAGGAATGGCACGGCTCAAGACTCCATTGGCTGAAGAAACAAGGTGTTTGTTAGCGAGCTTTGGAGTCGGCCGAGGCAATTCAGTTGCTGTCCGATTCCATGGTTGAAGCACCGACTAGAGAAAACGAATGTCTGTGGGTGCCTGTTCCTGTTGTAACACACGGATCATGCAATTACGAGTATATCAGTGTCGCTGCGCAGAGGTTTCTGGTGACGCTGGACGACGGTTTGGCTGCTGGCTAAGACCTAGTTTCATACCCTGCATTCGGTACAATCAGAAGCAATTACCCAGCAGTCCTTGGTTTTGTAGAGGGATTCGTTTTATGATGCTTCGCCGGATGATAACGGAGTTCTTCAGGCTGTCGTGTTTCTTGTTGAGTTCCAGCCTGATCCTGGTGCAATCCCAAGTCGTGATCGCGGACGGTCCCCGCGATAACATCCCAGGCAAGGTGCGGCGGGTTCCACCACTCGGAGTTGAAGTGTCGGAGGCGGATCGTGCATCACTTGAAAAAGGTCTGCGTGAACTGGCGTCGCAAATCGTGACTATTCGTAAGCACCCGGATGCCGACGTGCGGCGTTTGCTGCCCGATGTGGAAATCTATCATCGGGCCGTGGATAATGCCCTACGATACCAGGAGTTTTTTCGAGCAGCAGATGTCAAGAAAGGGAAAGATGTATTGTCGACGGGGCTGGATCGTGCGCGGTTGCTGGCTGCAGGTAAGTCACCATGGACCCGTGCCACGGGACTGGTGGTGCGAGGTTATCGCTCGCGAATCGACCACACGGTGCAACCCTATGGGCTCGTCGTGCCACCCGGTTATCAGTTTACCGCGTCCCGGCCTCATCGCCTGGACGTCTGGTTCCATGGACGTGGTGAGACGTTGAGCGAGGTTAGCTTTATCGACCAGCGGGCGAAGACCGTGGGCCAGTATGCGCCGCGTGATACGATCGTACTGCATCCCTACGGTAGATATTCCAATGCCTTCAAGTTCGCTGGTGAAACAGATGTCCTGGAAGCACTGGAATCGGTTGGTGCAAGGTACCGGGTGGATGAGGATCGTATCGCGATGCGTGGCTTTTCCATGGGAGGGGCTGCCTGTTGGCAGTTTGCCGTTCATTACGCGGACCGTTGGTTCGCCGCCAATCCGGGGGCAGGCTTTTCTGAAACTCCCGAGTTCTTGCGATTCTTCCAGAAGGAGACGCTGACGCCGACCTGGTACGAACGAAAACTCTGGCATTGGTATGACTGTACGGATTATGCCCTGAACCTGTTCCATTGTCCCACCGTGGCCTATAGCGGTGAACTGGATATCCAGAAGCAAGCAGCGGATATCATGGCGACTGCCCTGGCCCGAGAAAAGATTGACCTGGTGCACCTGATTGGGCCGCAGGCAAAACATCGAATCCATCCTGATACCAAGCCCGAGATTGCCCGCCGCCTGGATAGCTTGGCAAAAGGCGGTCGACAATTGAACCCGCTCAACGTTCACCTGGTTACCTACACGTTGAAATATAATCAAATGCATTGGGTTACCCTGGATGCCATGAAGAAACACTGGGAACGTGCCCAGGTGGATGCGGAAGTGATCAATGACACCTCGCTCCAGGTTGCGACCCATAATGCCACAGCATTGACGCTTTCGATGCATCCTGGCACTGCCAGGTTTCGGTTGCGTGAACCGGTTTCCATCATGATTGATGGGCAAGAGCTCAGTGGCCCCAGGCCGGGAAGTGACCGCTCATGGTATTGTTCGCTGGTCCGCAAGGGCGAGCGGTGGATCCGGGGTAAACCCGACGCAAAAGGGTTGCACAAACGTCATGGGCTCCAGGGTCCGATCGACGATGCCTTGATGGATTCGTTCATTTTTGTACTTCCCAGTGGAAAGAGTAACCATCCATTGGTCGAGTCCTGGGTTCAGTCGGAAATGAAGCGAGCCGTCGAACACTGGCGACGACATTTTCGCGGAGACGCGAGGGTCAAGGTGGATACGGCGGTGACGCCGGAAGAGATTGCCACCGCCAACCTGGTGCTCTGGGGTGACCCTCAAAGTAACCAACTGCTGAAGCGAATTGCAGCGGCCCTGCCGATCACCTGGTCATCCACTCAGGTTCGCGTTGGGGAAAGAAACTATGATGCGAAACATCATGTACCGATCATGGTTTATCCGAACCCATTGAATCCGCAGCGTTATGTTGTTCTCAATAGCAGTTTTACCTACCGAGATTACGCCTATTTGAATAATGCCCGCCAGGTCCCCATGTTGCCGGACTGGGCCATCGTAGACCTACGCTCGCCACCGACCTCGCAGTATCCTGGCAAGGTGGTTGGTGCCGCTTTCTTCGGGGAAAGCTGGGAACTTTTGCCGCCGGGAGAAAAATAACCGAGCCCCCCGCTGAACCTGTGTGTTCAAGTGGTTAGAGCGATCAGGATGGTTTACCTGGTGAAGGACTGGAGGGCTGACAAGCATGAAGACAAGAGGTTGGAGAAATCGCGTGGGTAAGTGTCGATTCGTGCTTTCGCTGAGCGGTATGCTGTTTTGGTCAAGTGTTGTCCTGGCACAGCAACCCCGACCGAGGGATCCGCTCGAGTCACTCTTGAAGCAGGTGCGGCAGCAACAAGAGGTCGAGTTCGCAAAACCGTTGGCCAGCTTCCCGGCCACACCCCAGGGGGCCCAGACGATTGAACGTTATGCGAAAGCCGGCTATCCAGCCAGCAAGGAACTGGCTATCTATTCGCTCGATTGGGAACCGACACTGGCCGCTGCCAGGACCCGTGCAAGGCGAGAGCAACGTCCGATATTCTTTATCATGGTGACGAACTTCAGTGGGCCAACAAATTTCTATAGTGGCCATTGCTGAGCGAGTGCGGACCATATGAGGGGGAGTTCCCTCTCGCATCCGGATGTCGTGTCGACGCTGCGCCCATTTATCATGGTTTCCTGGAATGGAACCTCGACACGGGATTTTCCCGAGGATGTGGGCACGCTTTATCGGCAGGCAAATCTTCCCCGTGATGGTGGGCCCATCCGGTTGTTCGTACTGAATCCAGCTGGAAAACTGGAAGCATCTTTTTTCCCCTTTGCTGGTCAGAGTCCGGCAACCCTGGGATTTGACCAGCAGCGGATGGGAACATTTCTCAAGCAGGAGATCCAAAAAGCATCCGCAGGGATGGACCTGTCGACGACCCGGATGGCGAGTCGACAACTAAAATTACCCAGCCTGGCAATCTCGGAAACATCTACCGTTTCACGAATGCCTGCTGGTGTGCGAATCCTGTTGTCGCTGGAACATCCTTTTAGTAATTCCTACCGGGTTCCCGTGATAGAAACCGTGGCTGCCAACCTCGCGGAGGAAAAGGTTCTACTGTATCCGCAGGTGTCCAGGCAGGTATCCGCGCAGTCGTTGAAACGCTGGCTGGAACAACTCTATCCCCCCGGAATGATGGAACGATCCGGTCGGATTCTCGATGTCCAGGGAGAATTGCTCTTGAAGCCGTCAGGAGAGGACGATCAGAATCGCTACGCGATTCTCCAGGGGACGGTTTACTTCACGTTCGATGATGCCCGCAAGACGCGTTACGAGGGTAGTGTGGCGATTGCCTTTCGCTATGCGAAAAATGCTGACCAAATGAAGTCGTTTCGAGGTGTTTACCGAGGTCTTTTTCCCAAGCAAGACAAGTACGGTAAGGGAGAAGCCAAGATTCTCATGCAGGCCGTACTGGAATCGTTACCGCAGTTACCAGATAGTCAGAGAGTCGGTGAATAGCTCGGCAAGGCTTTCCTCGGTGGCCTCCACGGGTGACAGTTTAGTTACGCGGTGTTGAGGTAACGTGCCCTCGATCAGTGCGGGGATATCTTCCTTGCCATAACCAACCGCTGCCAGCCCATTTGGCATCTCCAGGGTTTGCATGATCTCGATCACCCGATTTGCCAAAACCTCGCCAGCATCCCCGGGGTCGACATGGGCAATATCGGCACCGAGTGCAGCAGCGGCACGCAAGTGTCGGGAAGGATCAGCCGCAGCCGTGAAGCGGGCCACGGCCGGTGTGTGGAGAATGACAGAAATGCCGTGAGGTACGATCGGGTGGTCCACGCTGTAGCCGGGGGGCTGGTAGTCCCGAACCATGCCGGCCACGGGATAGGACATGCCGTGGGGTAAGTGCACACCCGCATTGCCGAATCCGATGCCGGCGATTGCCGCTGCCAGCATCATTTGTCCGCGGGCTTCTTCGTCGCTGGTATCTGCCACTGCCCGGACCAGGTATTCCTGGAGAATTTCGAGAGCTCGCAGGGCCCAGATGTCACTCACGGGATTCGAACCCTGGTAGGCAGGTCTCTCCAGGGGGCGAGCTGGTTTGGGGCGGGAAGTAAAGGGAATAGCGGTATACGATTCCAGTGCGTGACTAAGGACATCCAGGCCGGTGGCGGCTGCCACGGCCGGTGGCAGCGTGGCCGTGTTGTCGGAATCAACAATACCCAGCGTCGGTTTCAAGTAGCGATGTGCGATCCCGGTTTTGGCCTTCTTGTCCAGGTAGTCAAAGATGGCCACCCCGGTGGTTTCGCTGCCGGTTCCCGCCGTGGTAGGTACGGCGATCAAGGGCTTGAGGGGGCCGGGGACCGGTTGGCCCTGGCCAATGGGTGCATTGACGTAATCAAAGAAATCGGACACCGGATAGGTGGCGTACAGGTTAGCGGCTTTGGCGGTGTCGATGGTACTGCCACCCCCGACAGCCACGAAAGAATCGTACTTTCCATCGCAGGCAATTTCGGCCGCGCGACGGAAGCTGACGTCCGTTGGTTCAACGGAAACCTCGTCGAACACGTCGAAATTAATATTGGCGGCTTTAAGGGACTCCAGCGTTGTGGTGCCCGCCGGCAGGGAGGCTAACTGGGGATCCAGGACCACGAGGGTACGTTTGACCTGCAGGTCCTGCAGATCCATGCCAATCTCGCGCGTGATTCCAGCGCCAAAGCGGATGTTCGAGGCTGCCATTTGGAATGCGGTATCGTTTGTCATGGTGCTACGTTTTAACTCCTCCGAAAACGAGAATCTGCCAGGGACGGCGGCTTCTATTCAAAGATGTGTGTCCAGCCATCCCAGGACGCGTCGGGACATGTCCAGCATGTGTAATCGCTCGGTAACCGCATGCGCTTCCCGGGGATAAACCACCAGTTCAACCGGTACTTCCTGGTCCTTGAGGGCGCGGAAAAACGTATAGGCTTGTTCGACAGGGACGTCCTGGTCACGCTCGCCGTGCAGTATTAATGTAGGGGTCTGGATGTCATGTGCATACGAAATGGGAGAAAACTGTTCGAATTTTCCCGAGCGTTCGTAGGGATCTGCCTGGTAGTACATGGCATCCCAGGCAGACAGGCAACTCTTGCCGTGAAAACTGGACCAGTGAGAGATTCCCGCGCCCATCACAGCCGCTTTAAATCGTTGGTCCTGGGAAACGGCCCAGGCGGAAATGAAACCTCCGTAAGACCAGCCGGCTACAGCCAGGCAATCGGCATCAGCAATGCCCGCATCGACCAGGCTATCGATGCCCAGTAGCATGTCCTCGAAATCCTTGCCGCCCATGTCGCCGAGATTGCTTTCGGAGAACTCCAATCCCCAGCCTACGGAGCCCCGGTAGTTCGGGAGGAAAACGGCATAGCCGGCGTTGGCCAGTAGTTGGCACCAGCCGAAACTCGTGTAAAAGCGAGAACCACTGACACCCGTGGGCCCACCGTGTACCCACATGACCAGGGGATAGGCCTTTCCCGGTTCGTAGTTCGTAGGTTTGATCAGGATACCTTGCATGGGCCAGTCATCAGCACCCTGCCAGTGATGAAACGAGGTCTCCCCAGACAGCAAGGTATCTGCCAGGGGATGAAGATTAGTTAATTGCTTCCAGTCAAGTTGGTCCCCCTGTAATTGCCCAATCCAGAGATCGCGTGGATGGGCCAGGTCCTCCTTGACGAGTGCGATGGTGTTGTCAGCAGCAACCGAGAAGCGGGGCCAATGAGCCTCGGCGACGGCCGCCTCTTCCCACCAGAGTGAAGTGGCTGTTTCTTCGGTGATATTGAAACGATGGATTCCCGTGCCACCCCGTTCGTGGCCAATGGCTAGTAACTGGCGACTGTCCTGCATCCAGTGATACCAGCCGAAACTGGCAATCGTTCCTGCGCTCAGATGGTTTGCCTCACCACCCTCGGCTGCGATCGTCAAGAGGTCACCGGAGGAACAGCCTCGGTCACTCCAGGTTGCAGAAAGAAATGCGACATGGCTGCCATCGGGAGACCAGCCGGGCAGTGATACCTGCCGTGCGGAACTCCATAATTCGCAGAGGTCATCCTGGGGCGAAAAAGAGACCAGCCGATTGGAATACCAGGCAGATTCGTAAGGGACATCGGAAACCGTGGCCGCCATCTGTTGGCTGTCGGGATGCCAGCAGAACTCCCAGACCTGGAGTTGTTCCGGGGAAATGCAGTGTACGGACTTGTCGTCGATGCGTACGGTCCAGGCTCGTACGTAGTGTGGGTTTTGCTCGAAGACAATCGCATCGTCTTTCTTGCAACGTCGCGATTGTTCTTCTTCGCTAAAGCTGTCCTTGAGAAGGAAGCCCAGTTGCTGACCGTCAGGCGACCACTGGAGAGCATTTAAACCGCGAGGCGTGGGGATGATTCCCTTGAGGGTTGTGAGTACCCTGGCTTCTCCACCATGAGGATCGATCAGGAATATCTGTTTTTGTTTTTCAGCTAGGCGGTTCGAGAGGAATGCCAGTTGTTTGCCATCGGGAGACCAGCGGGGAAGGGTGTCGGTACGTGGTCCACTGGTTAATTGGCGTATCTCTCCAGTCGCGACATCGCAAAGCCAAATCGTGGCGTGAACGGAAACGCCGTCAGGCTTGAAAGGCTTGCCCCGTACAAAGGCAATGGTTTTGCCATCGGGAGACAGTTGGGCATCTCCGATGTTCTCGAATTTCAAGACGTCTTCCGGGGTGAGTGGCTGACGATTAGGCATGAGCGTAGATTCCTGGAAAGCGACGGGTCCAGAGCGGCAGGTGGTGGTCTATGCGGGCAGTTTAGGACAGTGTGCGGCCCAGTGAAACCTGTTGCCCCGCTATTTTCTTTGGGAAAGTGGAGCCCACGACGCATCACGTTTTAAAGGTGTCCCGGTCGGCTCGCAGAGGCCCTTGAATCGACGTAAACTGGCAACCAAGGAGAAACGATAACGTGATCTATCACACCCTGGGACGTAGTGGACTGGAAGTTTCGGCAATTAGTCTTGGCACGGGTGGCCCCAGTCGTATCGGCCAGCGCACCCATGCCGACGAGTCGCGATCCCACCAGGTAATCCAGCGTGCCCTGGACCTGGGTATTAATCTTCTCGATACAGCTCCTGCCTATGGTGATAGCGAGGCGATCCTGGGACGCGCTTTGAAAGGGATTGACCGGGAGCGTTACTACCTGGCAACGAAATTTACTCCGGATCCCGGTGAACAAGGCAAGTTGGTTGATGGGGATGCAGTCGTGGCCAGTTGTGAGCGAAGCCTGCAACGTCTGCAAACCGACGTGATCGACCTGTTCCAGTTTCACGGCTTGGTTCCAGGAAACTATCACGAGGCCGTGGAACGATTGTACCCCACGGTTCAGCGACTCCAGGAGCAAGGGAAAATCCGCTTTATCGGTGTGACGGAATACTTTTATCGTGATCCGGGTCACGAGATGCTAAAGGCGGCACTGCGAGATGACCTGTGGGATGCGCTGATGGTGAAGTATGGCATCTTGAACATGAGCGCCGAGCGGGAAGTCCTGCCACAGGCCAGGGCCCAGAACGTGGGAGTCATTAACATGTCCGCCGTGCGTGTTAAAATGACACGCCCCGAGAAGCTGGCCGAGATGATTGCCAAATGGAAAAGCCAGGGACTACTTGCGGAAGACAGCCTTCCCCTGGAGGCTCCATTGGATTTTCTAATTCATGATGATGTTCGTTCGATCGTCGATGCGGGCTACCGGTTTGGTGCTTCAGACGAAGCGGTTTCCACTGTATTGATCGGAACAGGAAACATGGAACACCTGGAAGCGAACGTGGCCAGCGTGTTGGGGCCGCCATTACCCGAGGAAGATGTGCGGCAACTCCGTGAGTTGTTTGGCCAGATTGTTCAGTCCGAGGAGCCGTGATTCGGCGAGATCTCAGGCAGTTGCGCCACCGAGGATGGTGCGAACTTTCTGGCAGGCGTATTGGATGTCTTCATCCGACATTTCCACGGCATCCAGGTAGATGTAGCCCTCCTCGGCATGATGGGCTCGTGCGACTACCGTCGGATCTCCTTCGGCTAATGCCGTGGTCAGGGAACGCGCCGTATGCCCGGTGACCTGTTCGTCAGGGGCCAGTCGTGCCCGGGAGAATGGGCAACCATTGGGATCGGGATCAATACCCAGGGAAAGCCCCGGAATGTCCTGCAACAGGGAAATGATTAAGGCCACACGTCGGTCCTGTTCAGCGGTCCAGGCGCCCACGTCCTGCTGCATGCGATATTCGAGGGCGGCCATGGCTCCAAAAATCGCTTCCTTGCCAGCTTTCATACCGCGTCCGATCCCCCGGTTCTGCAGGTACACGGCCTCCACTAACTCGCGGCGACCCGCCACCACGCCCGCGGTGGTCGAACAAAGGAACTTGTGAGCGCTGGCAATGACCAGGTCACTGCCGCAACCAATTAGTTCCTGGAACCGTAGATCCTGGGCGGCGCCATCAACAATTACGGGGACGCCGGCTGCATGCGCCATGGGAACCAGTTCTGACAAGGGAATCCAGCCATGCTGCACCGTATGATGAGACTCCACGGCGACAACGGCAGCAACGTGATCTCGGTTCAGCTCGAGTTCCATCGATTCAGGGGGGCAGCGATTGATCGTGCCGACCTCGATGACCTCAGCGCCAGCCAGCCGAATCGCCTGGGTTACGGGAGCTCCGTAGTTGACGCAATGTCCTTTTTGAATCAGGACGCGATGAGGCATCCCGGTGGGATCGGGCAACTGGAGCACCTTGCCAAGATGGTTTCCTGTCATGCAGGCTGCCACGCAGGTACTGATGCCGGCGGACGTGCAGGCCGTGACGCAGCCGAACTCGGCACCGGTCGCCTCGGCGATGATGCGGCCGGCAGCTGCCTGGAGGGCGTCCAGTTCATAGAAATTGCCAAGTGATTCGGAAACGATGGGTGCAATTTCCGGCAGCACCGCAGCACCCCCGAGTGCGGTCATCTTGCCACAGGCATTAATGACACGGCGCAGTCCGTAATGTTCGTTGAGATTCACGAGGTGAGTTTCCTTTTGAGAAGCGAGCGGTTGCGTTCTGTCCGATTTTCGCATCGAATAAGTGCAGTTGCAAGGTTGTCGATCAATTTGTTAATTCTGGACACACGAGGGTGGATTTCGGATGAAATGGGATATCTTGATTCGTGGCGGTGAGGTCGTTGATCCGTCACAGCAGTTGCGAGCGGTCAGGGACGTGGCTATCCAGGGGGGGCTGATAGCGGAAATCGGGGAAGATTTGCCAGCTTCCGAGGCAAGTTGCCTGGTGGATGCTCGTGGTTTGCTGGTCACGCCCGGACTGATAGACCTGCACGTCCACGTCTATCATCGGCACGTGCCGATCTCGGTGGAGCCTGATTCGCTTTGCCCAGCTGGTGGCGTGACCACGATGCTGGACGCAGGGAGCGCGGGATCATTTAATTTCGAGGGGTTTCGACGTGATATTATTGAACGGGCTGAAACTCAAATCCTGGGGCTGGTCAATCTTTCCTGTACCGGATTGATCACGGCCAAGGGAAGAAACGATCCGGAAGCCATTATCGGTGAACTCATGGATCGACGTTACGCGGACCCCAAGGGGGTCGTGCAGACGATTCGAGATAATCCGGGGGTTGCCGTGGGTGTGAAAATCCGTGCGGGGAAACACCTGATCGGAGAAGGTCAGCAGGGTTGGGACAATTTCATGGAAGCCGTGGGGGCAGCGCGTGAATCCGGAACCTGGCTCATGGTCCATATCGGGGAAAGCCCGATGCCGATCCCGGAGATGCTGGAACACATGCAGGCCGGAGATTGTATTACCCACTGTTTCAAGGGGGGTAGTGAACGGATCCTGGATCCGGAGGGTACGTTGTTTCCCGCAGTTCGTGAAGCGGCCGACCGCGGCGTCGTCTTTGACGTCGGACACGGGGCAGGTAGCTTTGAGTGGGATGTTGTCGAGGCAGCCATCGAGCAGGGATTTGAACCTACCACGATCAGTACGGATATCCATGTGAAAAACCTGCATGGACCGGTGTATGATATGCCAACCACGATGTCCAAGTTCCTGCACCTTGGTGTGCCACTGGAACGTGTCATGGAAATGGCCACGACACGCCCGGCCCAGGTGCTGGGACTGGAAGATCGAATCGGCACTTTGAAAGTGGGTACCGTTGCGGATGTTGCGGTGCTCCAGGTACATGAGGGAGATTTCGTGTTGTCTGACAGTTATGGCCAGACGCGAATGGGGCACCAGCTTCTGAATGCCGTCGGCACGGTGCGCCGCGGCGAAATGGTGCCTGGCGGCGGCGGACTCCGGATGCGGCACCTGTCCCCATGATAGTAGTCTTATGACAATGGAAACCTGGTACGTAGCGGCAGTTGTTTTCCTGGGCACCCTGGTCCGTTCGACCTTTGGGTTTGGAGATGCCCTGGTGGCCATGCCCCTGTTAACTTTCGTGGTCTCGATGCAGGTGGCCACACCCGTGGTCGCCGTGGCGTCGGCCGTGGTAGCGATCTGGGTTACCATTCAAGATTGGCACAAGGTCAAGGTGGGCAGCGCCTGGCGATTGGCTGCTTCCTCCTGCATCGGAATTCCACTGGGTGTTTACTTGCTTGTGCAGATGCCTGAAGTGGTCGTCAAGGGTGTGCTGGCTGCGGTCATCATCGGCTTTGCCGGCTATCGGCTGTTAAGTCCACGACTGTTGCGCTTGAATAATGATCGCTGGGCCTTTGGTTTTGGATTTACCGCTGGGTTGCTGGGAGGCGCTTACAATGCCCAGGGCCCGCCGATTGTTATCTATGGCGTTATGCAAGGTTGGTCAGCCACTTCCTTTCGAGCCACGATGCAGGGTTTTTTTGTCCCCACCACGATGGTGTTACTGGTGTGCCATTGGCAGGCCGGACTGTGGACCCGGGAAGTAGGCCTGGATGTGTTGGTGGCCCTGCCGTTCGTGGTACTGGCTATCCCGATCGGTAAATATTTCAATCGGCGATTAGAGCAGGGTCGCTTCGAACGTTACGTGGATCTCCTGTTGCTGGTGATTGGAATCGCCCTGCTGGTAAATATCGTGCTGGCGGTTGCCAGTTCCTGAACTGCCCGAGAACGTCTGGAAAGATTTGAGTTTCTGGGCTTCGGTAGTGTCGCCAGCGTCCGTGGCCCGGTAGAATTCTTTGCAGGCGTCGCGGCTGCGTGGTGTGGCCGGCAAGACGTATTTTGGGTCCAGATATCCGGAGATCGTGGATGATGAAGAAACAATTGCTGGCCGTCGTGTTATTGGCAGTGGCTGTGGTCGGGTGTTCGCCAGATCCCGCTGAGACTCCATCAAATGCTGGAGCGAGTGCAGGCAGCGAAAACAAGAAGGAGATCCTGGTGCCAACAAAAGTCCGTGTCTACGTGGGAACCTATACGAACGGTGACAGCGAGGGAATCTATCAGTTCGACCTGGATCTAAAAACGGGTAAGGCAACGTCGCCTGCGCTGGCCGCGGAAGCGAAGAATCCTTCGTTCGTGGCAATTCATCCCAATGGCAAGTACCTGTATTCGGTGAGCGAGATCGCTGACTTTGAAGGCGAGAAAACAGGTGGCGTCAGTGCCTACTCAATTGCCGCTGAAACCGGCGCGCTCACCTTGCTGAATGCGACGGCTTCCGGTGGTCGAGGGCCCTGTCACCTGGTGACGGACGACGCCGGCAAGAATGTCCTCGTGGCGAATTACGGTGAAGGGAGTATCGCCTGTATCCCCATTAAAGAAGATGGATCATTGGCAGATGCTTCTGCCGTGGTGCAACATGAAGGGTCGAGTGTTAACAAGCAACGACAGGCAGGCCCGCATGCTCATTCAATCAATCTCGATGCAGCCAATGGCTTTGCTTTTGCAGCGGACCTGGGTCTGGATAAGGTCCTGGTTTACGGCTTCGACGGTGAGAAAGGGACCCTGGATGCCGCGGCAGCAGCGGATGCAGACGTGGCACCAGGTTCAGGGCCGCGTCACTTTGCCTTTCATCCTGGTGGTAAGTACGCTTACGTTATCAATGAAATGCTTTGTACCGTAACGGGTTTTTCCTACGAGGCAGCCAGTGGCAAGTTGACAGAAATCCAGACGCTTTCGACCTTGCCCGGAGAGGTGGAGGAAGGCTTTTCCACGGCAGAGATCGTCGCCCATCCATCTGGAAGATTTCTCTATGGGTCTAACCGCGGTCACGATTCAATCGTGATGTACGCAGTTGATGAGGCCACGGGTAAGTTGACGTACCTGGGCAATGAATCCACGCAAGGAAAGACGCCCCGTAATTTTGCCCTGGATCCTACCGGTAGCTACCTGCTGGCAGAGAACCAGGGTTCCGGTACGATCGTGTTGTTCTCGATCGACCAGGACTCGGGGAAATTGACGGCTACCGGAGATGTTGTGGAAGTGGCCAATCCCGTTTGTATCCGGATGGTACCGCTTTTTGACGAGTAAAAAGAGCGGAGTCCATGAGAGCGGACCGCGCTCATGTGAAGTGAGGCGGCCCGCTGCAGGGAATGATGCGGTTGGCGTGTGCGATCCAGGGGATCGCTCTCCAACCCAGGTGTCTTCGGGTACAACCGACATGAGTTAGTTTGATTAACACGAATAAGTCCATTGCGGGAATTCGCATCCCTGGCGGTGCGAAAGCCAACGGTCGATAAATCACTTATAAGCCATGGGAGACGAAGATGAGACGTTCCTTGATAAACATGACAAGCGTGCTGTTAACGCTGGTACTGGTGGTTGCGATTGCGGCCGAAGAACCGAAGGGGCATCGTCGCATTGAATTGCAGGATGGGGATACGCTTGTTTTCTGCGGGGACAGTATTACTCACCAGTGTCTCTATAGCCAATACGTGGAAACGTTTTTTTACACGCGTTACCCGGAACGACGTATTCGTTTCCACAACGCCTCGGTGGGGGGAGACCGGGTCGGGGACGCTTTGGCGCGGTTTCATATCGACATTGCACCCTACAAGCCCAAGTACGTGACGATCCTGCTGGGGATGAATGATGGAACGTACCAGCATTTTAATCATGATGTTTTCAAGACCTATGAAACCGGCATGGAAAAGTTGCTGGATCAGATCTCCGGATTGTCCGCGACGGCGATCCCCATGACGCCCACGATGTTTGATTTGCGTGCGGCAGCAATGAATCCTCGCCGCAAGGCAAGAATGCCACAGTACAAGTATTACAACGGCGTACTGGCTTTTTACGGCGCCTGGTTGCGCGATCGTGCTGCGGAACGGGGCCTGGGATTTGTTGATATGTATGGACCCTTGAATGCCATTACGATTCAGCAACGTAAAAAAGATGCCAACTTTACCTTGATTCGCGACGCCGTGCACCCCGATGCACCCGGCCAGGTCGTGATGGCCTTTGCGATTCTCAATGACATGCACGTCAACCGGCGTGTTTCCGCGATCATGGCATCCCAGGGAAAGAATGGCTGGAAGGTCCGAGGTGATAACAGTGAGGTCAGTAACGTCGTTTCTGACGAGGGACAATTGGCTTTCGATTTTCAGGCCAAGAGCCTGCCCTGGGTTTTGCCTCCCGATGCCGCGCTTGGTTACGAGTTGACGATTGCGGGACACAAGATGAGTAGCGAACGGTTGCGTGTCGCGACCTTGCCGACAGGCGATTATGACGTCAAGATCGATGGTCAACTGGTCGGGACCTGGTCCAACCTGACACTTGCCAAGCAAGTTGAATTGCAGGGCAACGAGAAGACTCCCCAGTACCAGCAGGCATTAAAGGTCGCTCTGCTTAACCAGGAGCGGAACGAGAAAGCCATTCGTCCACTGCGTAACACCTTTCGGGGATTGCGGGATCACTACCGTAAGGGAACGGACAAGAGTGCCCCGGACGAATTCGCGGCTTTCCTGGAGAAATTCAAGGTGCAGGTTGCTGAACTCGAAAAACTGGCCCACGAGTACGAGGATCAGATCTACGCTGCGGCGCAACCCCGTCAGCATCATTACGAGATTCGGCTGGCCGAGTAAAAAGCCTGCGGCATCAAGGTTTTGATGCCGCTGCTTTGATACGTAGTATGCGTCGCCCGTGATAGGTCCGTCCGTGCATGTCCACGGTGCGAACTTGCAGCATATGGGTTCCAGGTTCAATGCCCTTGGGTAGCCTGGCGTGCCACAGGTGAGGACAGGCTTTCGGAGCCGGGAGGTCACGCCAAGCCTTTGTTTTGTTGGCTCGGCCGGCGGCGGAAAGTGCTGCAAATTCCGGGTCACCAATTACCTTTCGTTCCATCAGCGTCCAGGAATCTTCTTTTCCCAATCGCATCTCAACCGTTGATCGTTCGGAACCGTTGAAGACATTGACGTAAATATCTGTCTTTTCAGCCTGGTCAGCGGTAATGACTTCAGGGGCCTGGATCCGCATCTGGTAGTCAGCCGGTTGCGAGGCAGCCTTGAAGTCCAGTGAATACTTATGACCATCAAAGGAAAGGATGGAATATCCGTTGGGGGCTCCATCAGCCATCATGGTGTGGGGGATCCCTCTCGCATCCGGTGCTCCTGACCACCAACTTCCACTGACCGTGACATTGATCACATGATGATGGGGTTCGGGACCCTGCCAACCATCTTCACGGGTAATAAAGCGATGTTCGTGGTGATGCGTATGGCCCGAGATCGACATGCAGAACGGGCGTTTCTCGATCAGGCGATAGAGACCCTGGCGATCATTGGTGTCGATCAGTGGTACATGCATCATGATGACCACCAGTTGCTTTTCAGGAATCAAGGCCAGGTCCCGTTTCACAAACGCTAATTGTTTTGCGCCCAGGCCGGCACGGTAAGAGCCCTTTTCGCCAGGCTTGGTGACGATCCACTCGATGTTGTCCAGTACCAGGAAGTGAACCGAACCATGGTCAAAGGAATAGTAGGAGGGGCCAAAGTGGCTCTCGAATGTCTCGTCGCTGTAGCGATCATGCGTTGCCTTGAGATTGATGTCGTGGTTTCCGATCACGTTGTACCAGGGTATGCCCAGTAACCCGATCGAACGAGCCTGGGACTCAAAGAGTGACAGGTCGTCGAACAGGATGTCTCCCAACGTCACGCCGAGCGAAGCATCGGTTCCCACGAGTTCCTCGATGACATCGTGCGCAATGTAGTCAATTTCCTGCTGGTTGCGAGGCTGGGGGTCACCAAACATGATGGCGCGAAACTGGTCCGGTTCTTCCTGGGGATAGAGCGGAAAGTCTACCGACTTGGGGAGGGGGCCTGTTGGTGGCACGCCTGCGTATCTTAATCCGGCAGGGGAACCGTGAGGCTTATGGATGTAATAGAACACCGGATTATTGTTCTTGTTCAGGGGGGTGCGCCAGCCGCGAGGTTTGATCACGAACAGGATCGTATCGTTGTCGATCGGTAATTGATAACGGCCGTGTGCATCTGTCTGGGTAATCTGGGTTCCGTTCGAAACGCGGATACCCGCCAAGGTCTTCTCACCTTGATCAAATCGCTGGTTGCCGTTGGCGTCGTGATAGACAATCCCCGTGGCCATCGGGTCGCCCTCGTTTTGCCTCGCAATAGAACTGGATGCCGTCAGGCAAATGATGGCAGTAAAGGAACCACCCAGGAGGATAAGCAAGGCGAGTAAACGTAGACGCATGGTGACGCTCCCATCGTGGTCAGTACAGGATTGGACTGTTCAACGGAAGCTATTCTAACGTCAACGCCAACGGTTCCATAGTCACCAGCCAGGGGCGTGGCACCAGACAATAGAAACACTATTTTTTGCGAGGACTTGGGGTCGCCTTGCGTGGGGAGGCTGAAGATCCGGCGCGAGAACCTGTGGCAGGTCGTGAAGGAGCGGCTTGGCGGGTGCTGGAGCGGCTTGGCGTGGCGGACTTGCGTGCCGGCGCGGTGCGAGCCGGCGTACTGCGCGTCGTGGTTGGTACCTTGCTGCGCGTCGTGGAGGAACGCGTGACCGGCCGACGTGCCGGCGTGGTCGACTTGCGAACCGGCGCTGTGCGAGCTGGCGCACTGCGAGTCGTGGTCGGTACCTTGCTGCGCGTCGTAGAGGAACGGCTGGAACTGGCAGGCAAGGGGCCTACGATGGGCCTGCTGGAGGAACGGTTTGGTGAAGGACGTGCTCCGGAAGAACGCGTAATCGGCTGACGTGCCGGCGTGGTCGACTTGCGAACCGGCGCTGTGCGGGCTGGCGCTGTGCGAGTTGTAGTTGGTACCTTGCTGCGCGTCGTGGAAGAACGCGTGACCGGCTGACGTGCTGGGGCGGTCGACTTGCGAACCGGTGCGGTGCGAGCCGGCGTACTGCGCGTCGTGGAGGAACGGCTGGAACTGGCAGGCAAGGGACCCACGATGGGTCTGCTGGAGGAACGGCCTGGTGAAGGACGTGGTGTGGAAGAACGCGTGACCGGCTGACGTGCCGGCGTGGTCGACTTGCGAACCGGCGCTGTGTGGACTGGCGCTGTGCGAGTTGTAGTCGGTACCTTGCTGCGCGTCGTGGTGGAAGGTGCACTGCGTTTGGGCTGCGCGGGGGTAGCTCGAACTGGAATGCGAGAAGGTGGCGTCTTGACGGTGGTGGGTGCCGGACGCGTGACCCTGCCATTAGTTTTTGCTGCAGGCTTCTTGGTAACAGGCAACGGTCCCACGATCGGAGCGGGTGTCTTGGTGACAATTGCGGGACGGGTGACCCTGCCATTGGCCTTTTTCTCAGGAGCCGGGCGAGTGACTACTGGTCGCGCCGGTTTTTTTGTCGGCGTC
>Ga0163108_10000018_pt1 | contig 102348 bp, 90 predicted proteins | sample Fk1155metaG_FD_109644 | JGI IMG/M metagenome (GOLD analysis project Ga0163108, IMG submission 109644) | Marine microbial communities from the Central Pacific Ocean - Fk160115 155m metaG | ecosystem: Environmental > Aquatic > Marine > Oceanic > Photic zone | place: The Central Pacific Ocean...
GTGACAGACTCGCCGGACTCAGCGACTTTCTCGACGGCCTGGTCAACTTCTGAAGTTTGACCATCCTGTAAAGGGGTTTCCTCCAACATTGGATTCTCAACTATTTCCTGATTCAACATATCTGACAATTGCACAATTGACAGTGGTAGCAATTTAATCGCCTGCTGTAACGCAGGCGTCATAATTAGCTTGTGGGCGACCTTTTGTTGGAGTTTTACTTGAAGAGACATCACATTAACCAAAGCAATTCGTTAAACTCAGGACGCTATCACTTCTCTTGCATAACTTAATCCAAGCGAAAATCTGAGCCGAGATATATGCGTTTTACGTCTTCATCAACTGCCAACGACGACGGCGTGCCACTCCGGAATATAATCCCATCGTGCACTATATAAGCTCTATCCGTAATACGTAGCGTTTCCCTGACATTGTGGTCTGTTATAAGAACCCCGATACCGCGTTCCTTGAGATGAAAGATAATATTTTGAATATCGGTCACGGCAATAGGGTCAATTCCAGCAAATGGTTCATCAAGCAGCATAAATTGAGGAGAGACCGCTAAAGCCCTAGTAATCTCCACTCTCCGACGTTCACCACCAGACAAAGTATACGCAGGTGACTTAGCGAGACTGGTTAAATTTAGTTCCGCCAATAATTCTTGAGCGCGATCCTCTCGCGCTGAAACGGTCATGTCGAGCGTCTCCAAAATTGCCATAACGTTCTGTTCTACCGTTAGCCCACGAAAAATTGACGGTTCTTGAGGAAGATAACCGAGCCCTTTTCGAGCCCGGATATACATTGGATCCCGAGTAATGATTTCGCCGTTCAAATCGACATCACCAAACTCCGGTGTCGTTAATCCAACCAGCAAATAAAAGGTTGTCGTCTTTCCAGCCCCATTCGGACCCAGTAGGCCAACAACTTCTCCAGAGTCGACCTTAAGATTCACATCTTTAACGACAGTTCTACCGCCGTAAGATTTCGTTAGGTGTTGCGCTTGAAGAGTAGCCATTCAATTAAATTGAGGTTCCGGGCACATTTCAGTTCTTGTCGATTGAGTTCGCACTTCACCGTTGCCATCAACCGTGATCGTCTCGATGGCTCTAAAGAATGTCAGCGTCTGACCCAAGGTTTCTCGACACTCCGTAATCATATCCTCAAGTATTTGCACTGGTGTGCCATGCATGACATATCGGCCGCTGTCCGTAAAGTACGTCAGGCGCCCACCGGTCGCAATGCGTCGATTCAATAAGAGTTTTACTGTTTCATACGCTTCAGCTCGATCCATGGAGCCCCGCTTCTCGCCCATGTACATCTCGACTTTAGCAGCCGTCAGGTCGCCGTAAGGTCCGTTGACGTGTGCCGTGTCTGTATAGGTTGTACGACGAAATTCTTCTTCGTAATGCATGTCATGCGCTGAGGCAATCGTTGTGGCTGCCTCCAATTCATCAGTTTCAGGATTTATCTCCTCAAGAATAAACGTCGACCGAGCGCCACCAGACGCCTTTAAGTCGGCCGTCCGTTCGTCCAGCTCAATACTATCTGCTTGTACCGTTGTCTCGCCTTGCCAGAGTCTCGCATGCCCAGTATAAAGAGCCAGTCCTGTATTTCCGTCATAGAGAAGTTCGTCACTCGTCACGTAAACAGGATCGTCTGACGATACAAGTCCTGGCATCTTTGCTGCAGTTGCAGCTCCTTCACTTTCATTTTCAGCAGCCGTCAATATACTCGTAACACCGCCACTCGCTTTGAGTCCGGCCCCGTTCATCAGCAAATCAATAGTGGCCGCCTCAACAGAACTTCGTGTATCCACAACTCTCGCCGGGCTTCTAGAAGTCTCAGCCTCCTGCAGTGTAATCATTCCGACGGACACAGCATATATTGCCGTTTCCGAAACAGCTTCAGTCGTGCCATCTCGAAATCTGACATTCCCTGCAAATTGCGCCGTCTGAAGCCCCTCACTACCACCGGTGAGCATGGTTTCAAGCGTGTCAGACGCGACAACTCGATCCACAGACAGATCTTCAAAAACCACATTCCCTATAAAACGAGCCTTCTCGATTATGCCAATGCCTCCCCGTAAGCTCGTTTCAAGCCTGGTCGACCTTATAACGCGATCCACCCTCGATTCCAGCGAGCCTTCCCTACTCACTTCTCGGTACTCCACATCATTCGTAAATGCTGCTTCTGTTAAACCTTCCTCTTCATTTCCCACTGTACTCATTACACCCGCCAGAATACGCCGGACTGGTCTTTGGGTGTCGGTGGGCAATTCGACGTCAACACCACCCTGGACGTCTAAATTTGTCAGGAGTACTCCATCAGAGCCAAAGCTGACATCAATTAGTTGGCCACTAACACGCTGGCCAGTTTCACCAGCCTCGCCTTTCATTTTTATGCTCGCATTCCCGCGTAAAGAAGCGTCCCGTAAAACCCCTCCTGGACCTCCATAGAGCAAATCAATGTCTTGTGCCTGCATTTCCTCAAATTTTGCCGGATGCCCAACCTTACTGGTAATGCTTCCACCACCTCTAAGCTCCACCTGCTTCAAGGTGCTCGTTGTTTCGTCGAAATACGCGAGGACCGTCTCGGCGGCCGTCAGTTGACCCTCTTGATCAATTCGCACATTCCGTTCAAACAATATCCAGTCTTCATTTTGAGACATGCTTGCCGTATCAGAGGTTGCATCGACGCTTCCCCCTGGCCCCATCGCCATGACCACTCTTGCTTGACTTAATAAGTGAAGCAGCGCCCGTTCTTCGTTATAAATACCACCAACACTAGAACCTGACAGGCGACCACGAGAAAAAGTAACTGGTCCATCCATTCGCAAAAGATTTTCGGCCTCATCATAATGTGCTTGTTCGGTGTCAATTTCGAGACCATCAACCGTTACGAGGTGCACTTCACCAAATAATTCGATCGTCTCGTTATCTTGGCCAATCACTGCCTCTTTGCCCGTAATTACAAAATTACGGTCCTCTTCACCTCTTTCCACCGCCACCCTGACCTTGACAAGGCGTGTTGACCCGTCTTCGTAAGTGAGTTGCCGTTCAGCCTCAACGGTCATATCTCGAACATCACCCTTAGCCTGGGTAACCACAGCTTCAGTGCTTTCCATCACAGCGTCGGGCTCTAGTTGCTCATTCAACGATGGATCTTCAACAGGTGCTCTTTCGCGCACCGCAAAAAACACTGTCGCGCCAAACACTATTATGAATAATCCGATCGCAACTCGAGTTGGTCGTTGCCAGCCTCTCATGCTACTCATTCCCTCTAACCATCAACACTATCGAGGTTCCTGCACATCAGCAATAGATAACTCGGTCGTGGTTTCTCCACGAAAGTGGTTCTCTACCAGTGAAAAAGCGATATTGACACGATCTCTATGTTCTTTCAAAAATTTGAGCCACCCTGCACCACGCCAAGCCACGGCCCGAAAAATACGTCCACCCTGTTTGACCGACATCTTTAAATGCTTTTCTTTCAGCAGATAAGGACCATCCGATATCGCCACCTCAGTTGCTGTAAACACCGGTTTCTGATTGGACGACCCAAATGGCTCAAAGAGCTTAAGGTCTTTGATAACTTGACTCGTAATCTGCTCAAATGGCAGCTCTCCATCTATAGACAACCGCGGCACAAGGTCATCTGGACTCAACACTTCATTCGCATACTTCGTCAACATTGAGCGAAACTCAGCAATGCGGGCCGTTTTCATCGTTAAGCCAGCAGCTTGCCGATGACCACCAAACTGGGTGAATACACTTTCGCATTTCTCAAGCGCACTCAAGAGGTCAAAGCCAGGAATACTACGACCTGATCCGTAAGACACATCACCATCCATTGACAACACCACTGTCGGCTTATTAAAACGCTCGACCAAGCGCGATGCCACAATACCAATTACGCCACGGTGCCATTGCTCGCCAGATACAACCAACGCATTGTGTGAACCAATATCTGGGGTTTTTTCTACAAGTCGTCTCGCACTCAAAAAAAGGTCGCTTTCTTCCTTTCGCCGTTTAATGTTTTCAACGTCGAGTTGTTGCGCCAATGCGAGCGCCTCGGCTTCATCCGCCTGCCCTTTGGCCAAAAGTAACTGCACCGCAATTTCTGGCGTGGCCATACGGCCCGCAGCATTCAAACGTGGCGCGATGCCAAACGAGACTAAAAAGCTGTCCACAGTTCTATTTTTGGCTCCGACAACATCAAGCAGGGCTTGCAACCCAACAGCGTGTCGTCCATTCGACAGTTCTTCCAAGCCGGCCTTGGCGATGATTCTGTTTTCGCCGACTAAAGGCACGACATCAGCCAACGTACCTATCGCTGCAATTTTTAAGAATCCCTTTAACCAATTTTTTCGACCACTGCGTTCACCTAAAGCTTGAACAAGTTTCAAGGCCACCCCTACGCCAGCTAAATTCTTATCGGGATACGAACAGTCGCGACGTTTCGGATTAATGACGGCCAGCGCCGATGGTAACTCCTGGTCAGGTTCATGATGATCAGTAACGATAAGATCCATCCCCGCTTTTCGCGCGCACTTCGCAGCCAGCACACTGCGAATACCACAGTCAGCGGAAACGACCACGTCCACCTTTTCCACACTGAGCCGCTCTATCGTTTCAGGCGCTAATCCGTATCCATCCTTTATCCGGTCGGGAACATAGTGCATAACCCTTGCACCCAACATCTCAAGAGCTCGGCGTAACAGCACGGTTGAGGTAATTCCATCGGCATCATAATCCCCGTGGATGGCGATTCGTTCACCTGCACGAATTGCTCTAAGAATACGCTCAACTGCGATCGACATGTCTGCCAGAGCGAACGGATCATGAAGTTCCGTTAATGTCGGATGCAAGAATCGGTGTGCTGCGGCCACATCACGAAAGCCACGCTGAACCAGTAGCCGAGCCCCAATTGGACTAATCCCTAGCTCCCTAGACAAGACGTCCACACTTGCCGCCTCGCAGGTTACATGCTCCCAGCGTTGTTGCCGCATAATACTGTTTAGTGAGGGCCTACGTTGAACCCACTACCGCGCTGAGAAACTTCGCGAGGTTGTGGTGTTAACTATTACTTAAGCCGACGTTACCCATTCGTCGGAATTTCTCGTATCTTTTTGCTAGGCGCGTTTCAATGCTATCGCGATCCAGCTCATCAAGAGTAGCCGAGAGAACCTTATCAACAAGGACTGCAGCCTGTTTTTGATCCGCATGGGCGCCACCACACGGCTCATTAATAATGGTGTCCACTACCCCAAGCTCTAACAGTTCCGGGGCGCTAATCTTCAACGCCTTCGCAGCTTCCACTTTCTGATTCGCATCGCGCCAGAGAATAGCAGCACAGCCTTCGGGAGGAATCACGCTATAGATGGCAAACTCTTGCATCAATATACTGTCGCCAATCGCAAGTCCAAGTGCTCCACCACTACCGCCTTCTCCTACGATCGACACAACGACAGGCACTTTGAGTCTGGACATGTCACGTAAATTACGCGCAATCGCCTCGGCAACCCCTCGCTCTTCAGATTCGACACCAGGATAAGCCGCTGGAGTATCGATAAACACGATAATCGGCTTCTTAAACTTTTCGGCTAGCTTCATTAATCGAAGAGCCTTCCGATAACCTTCCGGTCTCGCATATCCAAAATTTCGGTAGATCTTATCCTTGATGTCACTACTGCCCTTTTGATGACCCACGACCAGCACAGGTCTCCCTTTATAATCAGCGAATCCTGTAACAATGGCGTGGTCATCCGCGAACGCCCGGTCTCCATGCAACTCAACAAAATTATCAAAGAGATTTTTAATATAGGTAAGGGTGGTCGGTCGATTTGGATGCCGTGCAACCATCACCCGTTGCCAAGGGGTTAATGACTTGTAGACTTCGTCTCGAACAACAGCGACTCGGCTCCGCAATGCTTCAATTTCGCCTTGTCGCTGAGTCGTCACCGGCAACAACTCTAACGCTTCGATTTCCTTTAACAGGACTCCGATAGGCTCTTCAAAATCCAGTATCTCTATTCCCATAAAAACCGCTGGTTCTAGTTTAAAGAAACAGTGCCTTTTCCGCACACATTTTCGATAGCCTCAATAAGTTGCAAGGATGGCTTAATCCGCACCTGATCCAAGTCTGCCAAAACTTTTAATACTTCACCATTGTGGGGCACCTGCAACTCAACTGAAATGGCCCGATCACCATTATGTGTAGAGAATATCTTAGCTAGCTCTTCAAATGTTTTCCGATCATGCCGCGGAGCTGTAAGTTGCACTGTGATCTCCTTGAACACGTTCGTGTCCAACTCTTCTATCAAGGAAATGTCACTCGCAATCATTTTCGTAGTTTCATCATCCCGCTCAAATTTGCCACGAACAACCACCATCGTATCGTTCGTGGTCAAGGCATGACATTTTCGAAAGGCTTCCGGGAACACAACGACCTCAAGGCCAGCAGACTGGTCCGTTAAGGTAAAGACCGCCATCGCGTCACCCCGGCGAGTCTTCAGTTGACGGGCTGCCGTCACGATACCGCCAACACATACACTTGGTGATGAAACACCTAATTCAGCAATCGGATAAATTCCCTTCATTGTCAAAACACTCGTATATCGGTCTAATGGATGCCCGCTAAAATACAGTCCAAGCGATTCTTTCTCATACGACAACTTCTGAATTTCTGACCACGATGCGACATTAGGCAGTTCAATGCCATTCTCGAAATTACTGTCACCATTAAGATCATCGAACAATTGGGACTGGCCTAGTTCGCGATCTTTTTGTGATCGGTTGCCGTGTTCAACTGCACGATCAATCATCGCGAACAGCTTCGAACGATCCTTTGATACATCAGCCTCTGAGCTCCCCCTTTGTACAAGAGAATCCAGCGCGCCTGCCTTGACCAACCCTTCAAGCACGCGTTTATTTACGAGTCGCAGATCGACGTTTTCGCAGAGCGAATGAAGCGACCTAATCTGCTGAGTCTCCGCTCGACAGGCCAGAATTGACATAATCGCCAATTCGCCGACATTCTTAATTGCGCCTAGTCCAAAACGGATGCCTTCGCTGTCGACGGTAAACCGCACATCGCTCACGTTAAGGTCTGGCGCAAGAATCGGTACAGCCATGTCACGACATTCGCCCAAATACACGCCAAGTTTGTCAGTATTTTGGGACTCACTTGTCAGCAAGGCAGCCATAAAGTACCAGGGGTAGTTAGCCTTCAAATACGCAGTCTGATATGCGAGCAGTGCATACGCTGTCGAATGAGATTTATTGAATCCGTAGCCCGCAAAATACTCCATCAGCTCAAAAATCTTCTTGGCTTTATTTTTTGGAAGTTTTCGTTCAGTCGCTCCTTCAATAAACCGATCACGCTGTGCCTTCATGACGCGAGCATCCTTTTTGCCCATCGCCTTGCGTAAGAGATCAGCCTCACCCATGCTAAAACCAGCCAGATCTGACGCAATTCTCATGACCTGTTCCTGGTACGCGATGACACCATAGGTGTCGCTTAAAATCGGCTCCAACTCAGGCACTTCGTATTCAATGGCTACCTTGCCATGCTTCCGGGCTATAAAATCATCGATCACGCCACCCCGCAGGGGTCCAGGACGATATAAAGCGTTCAGCGCAATAAGATCGTCTATTCGCTGCGGTTTCGCTTTTCGCAAAACCTCTCTCATTCCAGAACTTTCAAACTGAAAGATTCCCAAAGTTCTTCCATCGGCAAATAACTGATAGGTCTTGTAATCATCGAGTGGAATATCCTCCAGTGCTAAATCGATACTCTCCTGCTGACGGATGGTTTCCACTGCATCGTTCAACAATGTGAGGGTACGCAAGCCTAAGAAATCCATCTTTAAGAGACCAATTCGCTCAATCTCTTTCATGGCCCACTGCGTTGTGATTTCATCTTTTTGGTTCTTATAGAGCGGCACAAATTCCGTTAACGGTTTCGGGGCAATCACAACACCAGCCGCATGCACTGAAGCATGTCTCGTCATGCCTTCTAACCGTTTTGCAACACTCAATAACTCCGTCACCCGCGGGTCACGTTGCATCAACTCTTTAAGTGGGGCACTTTCGTTTTCCGCACGTTCAAGCGTCATATCAAGCGTGGGAGGAATTTGTTTCGCCACGCGATCCACGTCAGCATAGGAAATATCAAGGGCTCGACCAACGTCACGAACGGCAGCACGGGCCTTCATTGTGCCAAACGTAATAATCTGCGCTACATTCTCTCGACCGTACTTCTGCGTAACGTAATCAATCACTTCCCCACGACGTCGTTCGCAAAAATCAATGTCAATATCAGGCAGCGAAACACGTTCTGGATTTAAAAATCGCTCAAAAATTAGGCCAAATTCAAGCGGATCCACGTCGGTTATCTTGAGGCAGTACGCGACGAGGCTTCCTGCTGCCGATCCCCGACCTGGTCCGACCGGGATGCCACGCTCTCGAGCATATCGAATGAAGTCCCAGACAATCAGGAAGTATCCTGGATAGCGCATCCGCTGAATCACATCGATTTCGTAAGCCAAACGAGCTTCGTAGGCATCTAACGAATTTTGCAGCGATCCTTCCTCTGCAAGCTCCAGTAGTCGCTCTCGACGTTGATTGAAGCCTTCCCGTACGACACGTTCAAAATACTCGTCAAGGCTGGAGGAATCTGGAACACTAAAATTCGGCAGGTGATTACTTGATTCGGACAGATCTACATTACAACGCTCTGCGATTTTTACCGTATTAAGTAGAGCTTCTGGCGTCTCGCGGAAAACGGCCGCCATTTCCTGAGGAGTTTTTAAATAAAATTGGTCGCCGTGGTACCGAAGGCGTTTCTCGTCCCCAACTACTTTTCCCGTGCCAATACAGAGCAACACATCATGTGGGCGAGAATCGCCCTGGCGCAAATAGTGGACATCATTCGTACCCACGATCGGTAAGTCCAATTCTCGAGCAATTCTGGGTACACCCATATTCACGGTTTTCTGCTCGTCGATGCCTTGATATTGCATCTCAAGAAAAAAATTCTTGGAACCGAGAATCTCTCGGTAAGTCGCAGCGGCCTCAACGGCCTTCTCATACTGCTCTGTTCGCAATCGAGTCGCCACTTCCCCTTTTAAGCAGCTACTCAAGCCAATCAAGCCGGCGGCATGCTGACTAAGCAAATCTTTATCAATCCGAGGTTTGTAATAAAACCCCTCTGTATATCCAGACGAGACGAGCTTAATGAGATTGTGGTAGCCGGTCTTATTCTCGGCCAGCAGGACTAGATGATTCGCCGTTTCACCCGGGGTTCCGCTTTTGGTTGTACGACTCCCGGGTGCGACATACACCTCACAACCCAGGATCGGCTTAATGTCACGTTTTCGGGCTTGATCATGGAACTGAATCGAGGAAAACAGGTTCCCGTGTTCGGTGACCGCTAACGCCGGCACCTTACTCTTGGCCGCTTCGTCGAGCAATTCCTCAATGCGACAAGCCCCATCAAGGAGAGAAAATTCGGTATGAAGATGAAGGTGGACGAATTCAGACATGAACAATTATCAAGATCTGTGTGTGAGGCTACGATTTAAGGGTTCTGAAATACCCTTCCTTCTCAAGCAAGCGCTTTTTAGTTCTCACGCCTCCCCTACCACTATACCCACCCAAACCACCGTCAGACCGTATCACGCGGTGACAGGGAATGGTAATCGGGTATGGATTCTGACCACAGGCATTCGCAACTGCCCTCGCAGCCGTCGGTTGACCTATTTGTTTTGCAAGTTCTTTATAGGTAACCACCTGTCCCTTGGGGATCTTCTTGAGTGCCTGCCATACCTTGATTTGAAAGTTTGTGCCTTTTAATCTCACAACTCGAATTCCTTTATTCCCATGCATTAGTTCGTAAAGAAATCAAAAACATTTGCAAGACGTGAAGACGATTTATCCTTGTAAAATTCTGTATACGAACAATTTAAACACGACACAGAAGCAAACTTCTTATTTTGCACATTAAAGATTCGTGTCTAGAAACTGCCTGCAACTCTTATTTCACCAACTTCAAATTCTGGGTGGTGACATTTTGGGCATACCCAATGTTCATGTTTCATAATCAAATTCTATCTTCGTGTTTGGAGACAAAATTAATGATTAATTTTCTACTCCGCCCCAGATGGCTTCTGCTGCTTTAACAATTAATTCAAGTTTCCCGGTTTGATCATCACGTGTTAAAGAGTTTCCCTCTTCAGTAGAAGCAAAGCCACATTGAGGTGCTATTCCTAATTGTTTGAGATCAATATATTTGGATGCTTCATCAAACTTCCTTTTGATCCAGTCTAATTCTTCTAAATTACCGTCCTTTGTTGTTATAAAACCAAGCATCACTCTTTGGTTGCCTTTTGCCATGAGTGACAGAGGTTCAAGACCACCTGCACGATCAGTATCGTACTCCATGAAAAATACGTCTACGCCCGTCTGATTAAATACAGCATCTGCTACGGCGTCATAGGCTCCCTCGGCAGCGTGAGTTGATCTGAAGTTACCCCGGCACATGTGCATCGCAATTGTCATATCAGATGGTCTGTCTTTGATTGCTTCATGCATCATCCAAGCATATCTTTGAATCAAATAGTCAGGATCGTGCCCTTTAGCTTTCGCAGCCTCGCGGTGCTTAGGATCACATAAATAAGCAAAGAAAATATCGTCCATTTGTAGGTAGCGACATCCCACATCGTAAAAAGCGGTTACAGCTTTTTTATATGCGTTAGATATATCGGAAGTGAATACTTCTATATCATCATATTCTTGAGGACTAATGTCCTCCAAAGAGGTCCTAAAATGACAGCAGGATGGACCAGGAATTGAAATCTTTGGTGTGACATTTGTATGTTGTGCCACAAATTCAAAGTGTTGTAAGTGTGGATGGTCAGCTGGAAAATCGACTTTACTATTAATTGTTGGAAATATTGGGCGTAACTTTACACCTGCAAATTGCACACCTGCATCTGGATCTCTCTCCACCATTTCCATTCCATCTAATCCATCCATAAAGTCATAATGCCAAAATGATCGACGTTGCTCACCGTCTGTTACGGCTTTTAAACCTATATTTTCCTGACTAGTTATAAGTGCTTTAATGGATTGGTTTTCTATTTCTGTTAGTTCAGATTTATCGATAATATGTTCTTCATAAAAAGACTTGCGTGCGTTCTTAACCTCATCAGATCGCAATAGACTTCCTACGTGATCTGCTCTTAACGAAACTTCCCCCATGATGTTATTTCCTTATTCCCACTCAATCGTAGACGGCGGCTTCGAGGTGATGTCGTACACAACTCGATTGACACCCTTCACCTCGTTCACAATTCTGGACGAAATAGTTCCTAAGAGTTCGTGAGGTAAAGGCACCCAATCAGCTGTCATTCCGTCTCGACTATGCACGGCACGCACGACTACGGTTGATTCGTAGGTTCGCTCGTCTCCCATTACACCAACGCTTTGAACGGGAAGAAGAACTGCGAAGGCCTGCCAGACACGTTTGTACCATCCATGTCGCTTAATTTCCTCAACTACAATGGCGTCAGCCTTGCGGGCTAACTCTAATCGTTCAGGAGTGAGCGCTCCTAACACTCGGACAGCTAACCCGGGACCAGGAAACGGCTGTCGCCAAATAAACTCCTCGTCGACCCCCATTTCAAGCCCGACCTGGCGCACTTCATCCTTAAACAACTGACGGAGCGGTTCGACCAGTTCAAAGCGCATACTGTCTGGTAAGCCGCCAACATTATGATGACTCTTAATCGGAACTGATGGCCCAATCACTGACACACTTTCTATGACATCCGGATAAAGGGTTCCTTGGGCCAGAAAATCGAAGTCGCCGATCTCTCTCGCGCGCGCCTCAAAGACTTCAATAAAGGTAGCCCCAATAATCTTGCGCTTCTGCTCAGGATCGGTGATGCCGTCAAGTCGCTCTAAAAATAAATCCGCTGCATCGACACAAACCAGCGGGAGCTTCAAGCGGTTGGTAAAACGATCTTCCACTTGCGCTGCTTCATTTAGTCGCAAGAGCCCGTTATCTACAAATACACACGTGAGGCGATCGCCAATTGCGCGATGAATCAACAAGGCCGCAACGGTTGAATCAACTCCACCGCTGAGCCCACAAAGCACCCTCCCCTGCTTTACCCGCTGTTTGATACTGGCCACAGTTTCATCGACGAACGACGTCATGGTCCAATCACCCACACAACCGCACACGCCGAACGCAAAGGCTCGAAGGATCTCAAGCCCGTGTTCCGTATGGGCCACCTCTGGATGAAATAGGAGCGCGTGAAGACGTCGCTCCCGATGCTCCATCGCCGCAACCGGAGCATTCGCACTCACCGCTGTTACGGTGAATCCTGGAGGTGCATTTGCGATCAAGTCCCCATGACTCGCCCAGACCGTCGTCTCTTTTGGAACGGCCGAGAGGAGTACTGAGTCATCGCTCCGCGTGACCGTAGCTTGACCAAATTCACGACTGGGCGCTGCCTGCACTGTGCCACCGAGAACCGCAGTCATTTCCTGCATGCCATAACAAATACCGAGAATCGGTATCTCCAAGGCAAAGATTTGAGCATCGCAATGTGGCGCATCCGGGTGAGACATTGACCGTGGGCCACCGGACAGAATAATGCCAGCTGGGTCACGATCTCGAAGTTCCTTCGTGGTGGTGTCAAAAGGCAAAATCTCAGTAAGCACTGAGAGTTCCCGCAAGCGTCTTGCAATCAGTTGCGTGTATTGGGAACCGAAATCGAGGACAACAATAGTTTGATGGGTCACGCGACTTGGACCTTAGCCACTTCGCAACCTTCCTCGTGTCTCGAGACGCTACGATTAGGCCCCTCCGGAGGTATTATAACGTGTGGCCACAACTTGCATCATGAGATGTCGAATGAACCTAGGTACCAGCCTCAGAGGGCGAGCGCGCACTTTGGCCATTGCCCTGATTACACTCATTATTTGCAGCACTTCTTTCACAGCCCAGGAAGCCGATGACCCCGTCACCCTGTTCCCGCTTGAACCGCTCTGGCAGTTATCGCTCGATGCGCCACCGCAAGTCGCTCCGACCTCGGACGGAACCCATCTGTATGTCCCACTACCAGACGAGCATTTGATTGCCCTCACCATAGGTGATGGCATGATGCAGTGGAGTGTGGACCAACGCATGACTTGGCCGGCCGTGGTTGCTGGGAATCTGCTCTTGCTTGCCGACAGCCGCGAACTACGAGGCCGCAATGTCAATACCGGCACGGAACTGTGGACGCTTAAATTCAACTCGGATATTTCAGCTCCGATTTCCTGGTTTTCCGATGGCGTCATTGTCGGCCTGGCAAATGGCGACATTCTCTCCTACCGGATCGAGAACGGCGAGCTCCTCTGGCAGCACACGTTACCGTCTCCCATCGACAGCGCCGCTACGATCAACGCCGAACTTGTTTTTCTACCCATGAGCGATGGACGCGTGGTGGCGTTAAATCTCATGACCGGTGCGCTACTCTGGGAGCGAGGCGTCAACGGAACGCCATCACCAATTTTAGCAAGTGAAGGCACCCTGTTTGTTGGGTCAACGGATAATTTTCTTTATAGTCTGAACTCGAAAGATGGGTCATTCCGATGGCGCTGGAGAACGGGTGGAGATATTGTCAGCCTTCCACTTATCGATGACCGAAGCGTTTACTTTGTTTCATTGGATAATCAGGTTCGCGCCCTTAACCGCAATAATGGTGTCCAGCGTTGGAAGCAAGGCCTGTCGTTTCGGCCTACGAGGGGGATGCATCAAACAGGAGCGCTCCTCGCCTTGAGCGGACGATCTCCCTTGCTGCAATTCTATTTTTCTGAAGACGGCGCTCCCGCAGGCACGATCAACCTTGACTCTGAAATGATCATGGAACCGTTATTCCATGGAACACCGGGACTCCGTGAAGCCACTGTGGTCTTTTTAAATGATCAGGGTAAATTGAGCGCCTGGAAGACTGCGGTCACTCCCCGCCTCGAACCATTCGAATATCTACCCGGCCAACCAAAACCGGCAGAAATTCTTGACCTAGCCATGTTTGATTTCTTTCCGGGGAGCCTTCGTTTTTCAACACTTGACCAACTCGCGGCATTCGATTATCTACCCGGATTGAATGTGGAGAATCTCCAGTTGCAAGCGTTCGAGCTCTTGGGCCAGCGGTACACGCCCCCACTCATTCAACGGTTGTCTTATCTTCCCGGTTTATCCGACATTGAGATTCCACTGGTCTCACTCGCTTGCACACCTGTTATTTCCTGGTTGGATGGACCACCTCGTCGCCTAATGCGTGTGACAACCGCACCGATGGGGCCAGACAGCAGGTAGGAGTACGCCATAACCACCAAAGTCACCTGTGGGTTCGCTGCAATGGCCGCAATCACCACGGCGACGACGATCAATGGACCCACCGACCGTTGGAATCCCAGATTGATCGTCTTAAAGCTGTAAAAACGCATCATTGTAATCATCATCAACGCTGGGACGAGGACAAGGGCCAAGACTGGAAGCGCCTCGGCCGCGGTGACCAACTCTCGCGGATACATAAAGACAGTTGAGGCCAGCAGCCCGGCCGACGCAGGACTCGGCAGACCTACGAAAAAGCGTTTATCCAGCGTCGCGCTTTGGATATTAAAACGAGCCAGTCGTGTCGTTGCGGAAGTTAGATACAAGAATCCTACCGCCCACCCAAGTTGCCCAAAAGGTGAAAGCCCCCAGGCGCATACAAGCATCGCTGGGGCAACACCAAAAGACACGATATCCGCAAGTGAATCGAGCTCAACACCAAATGCAGTTGTGGCCCCTGTCATCCTCGCGATACGCCCATCCAAAGTATCAAGAACAATGGCAATCCCAATGAATGGTGCGGCAACTACATACTCACCTCGAAAGGTATACACAAGACATCCGTAACCGCAAAACAGATTCGCGATTGTAAGCATGCTTGGCAGCACAAAAATGCCTCGACGCATCGATTGACCAGTTTGCCGTTGCTCACCCATTGTCGACAATATAACCTCACCTCACGGTCGTAACGTCATCGGAATCGTCTACCTTGGAAAATTTTGCGACCACAGTTTCACCAGCTCGAACCAACTGCCCTTCTGACACACAAATCGTGGCGGTTACCGGAACAAATAAGTCGATCCGAGATCCAAACTTCATAATACCCAATCGTTGTCCTGACAGAAGACGCATGCCTGCCTCCACACGACAAACAATCCGGCGAGCCATCACACCAACAATTTGGCGACACACCACAAATTGGCGATCATGCTTCAGCCATATTTCGTTACATTCATTCTGCGATGCCGCTTCAGAGCGGTAAGCTGGAAAAAATTTACCCGGCTTATATTCTACATTCGTAACTAATCCATGAATTGGCGACCTATTGATATGCACGTTAAGTGGAGAAAGGAAAATGCTAATCTGTCGCCAGTCTCCAGGAGGTGGAGTTTCGGTCTGAATCGCGCCAGCTACCAACACTCTGCCATCGGCCGGTGCCAGAATCGCGTCCTCATCTTCTGGTGGGTGACGACTGGGATCTCTAAAAAAGAATAAGAAGAAGAGACCCAAAAGAAACAAAGGAATCGCAACTACAAATTCCCCGAACCAGAAGAGAACCAGGCATGGTAGCCACGCCAAGGTAATAAATGGAACAACCGATCGATCAATCCCCATCACAGTGCCGTAAATTCTGAACTAACTACTCTCCAGAGGCAACTGTATCAGATCGGTGTTGCCGCACAATATCCTCGATGCGGTCTTTTATCTTTAACTTAAGTTTTTTTAGATTGGTTTGTTCGACTTGTTCTGGCTTCGAGAGGAAGTGTCTTTTCGTAAGTTCGTTGAGCCGCTCGTCCAACTTATGATGCTCGACTGACAATTCCCGCAATTCCCCATTTTTCGGCAAAAGCGCTTCTATTGATTCGGTGTCCACTGACAGCCTCCTTCACTGTAGTCACTCTGTATCCAGTCTAACCGTCTCTCCAAACGCACGCTATCACATGGAATATACCGATTCAAGAACACCCGCCAAATCCTCAATATTTGTCGCACCTTACGGTCCTGTCTTCCTTTTTCGCCTTTCCCGAGCTAATTCTGCGTCCGGCTTTCGAATATAAAGAGGGTGAATCGCATGAGGTGAAATGACCGCCTCATTCCCAGCCTGCCTCGCCAGTTGCCCAATCGCTGGAGCCAAGGAAGCCGCTTCTTGGGTGATCTCTGGGGTAATTCCAGTGCTCTCCCAAGTATTCAGATATCGCTGAGCGCCATTACCTGTTAGTCGTATCTTGGTAAGTCCAAACGTAGTCGCCCAACGTGTCGCAATATCTTCTGGCTGCCCTACCGCGTGCTCTTCCAATAATTCCCAGTTAGGAGGCGTTATAATCGTTTTTTCTGAACATCCCGGGCCAGTCGATCTCGCATTCTTTGAAATCCTATAAAGAACGGAGAATACTTCCCCACGCTGTCCGTCCATCCACACACCAATCATCTGTTCATTCTTTGCTACTGGCTCAAGCACGTCGTTGACACCATACGCATATGCAGCCAATGTTGATACCTGCACAATTGAACGTTGCTGCACTAACGCCAACGCTTGGATTGTCGCAAGGCCCACGCGCAGCCCAGTGAACGACCCCGGACCGACTGCCACTGCGTATAGCTCGATATCTTCGAGCGACAAACCGGCAATATCTAACGCGCTCGAAACATCTCCCGGCAATCGTTCTCCATGAGTCTGAGATGAGTCTCCTACATGCAGACACGCCAGCTTGCCATCGCAAAGAATTGCAACACTACCTTCACGCACCGTGGTATCAAGCGCCAAAATAACCATAGAAAGTTTAAGTTATGGCTCCCAGATTGCGTCTCGCCAGCAACTGCCGAAACTGGTCAACATCTTGACTGGACTCAGGGCGATTCCTATACTCTCAAATCAAGTAACGAGAATCACGCTTTTACCCTTCTTGACCCTCGGTATTTTACGAAGTTCTATATACTACGTGTTACTGCTAGAACTCTTCCATCAAAAGATTGGCTGTTTCCAGTGAGTCCAAAGGCTAAAAAGACGACCAGCCAGATAGGCGGCGCAACACCTGCCATGCGCCAATACTTGGACACCAAACAACAGAATCCGGATTCCATCCTGTTTTTCCGGATGGGCGATTTTTACGAAATGTTTTACGAAGACGCTTTGACGGCCTCCAGAGCTCTCGATTTAACACTAACCTCTCGAGCAAAAGACAACGACGGCTCCTCAATCCCTATGTGTGGTATTCCTCACCATGCCGCAGATACCTATGTCACACGGCTGGTAAAAAAGGGGTTCCGAGTAGCGATATGCGATCAGGTCGAAGATGCAAAAAGCGCCAAAGGGCTTATACGACGAGAGGTTGTGCGAGTCGTTTCATCTGGCACATTAACCTCGACCGACTACCTGGATGCTCGAACACCCGCGTTCTTAATGGCGCTATTTGTTTCCCAAACAAGCCAGTCAACCCGCTCCACAACCACTACCCGACAATCTGTTGCTACCAGGCATGACTCAACCTGCTTCGGAGTCGCACTATTAGATCTGTCGACCGGTGAGTTTAGTTCGACGGAATACGATGGGACTGTTGGATCCGGCGCTATTGCAGAAGAGATAGCCGTGCTACAACCTCGTGAAATTCTAGTTCCGGACAATCTTGATTTGGGGCGATTGCTCCCGGAGGTTAACATCGCTACTCCCATCACGACGGTTCAAGCCTGGACCTTCGAAACCGAACGAGCACAACAGACGCTCTTAGAGCAATTACATGTCGCGAGTTTGAACGGTTTTGGCTTTGACGGCCGTCATGCTGCCATTTCTGCAGCCGGTGCACTCATTCGATATCTTCGTGACACCCAAAAACGCGATCTCACTCATGTCCGGAGACTTACGTTTCGCCCAACTAGCGATCACCTCGTCGTTGATTCAACCACCTTGAAACATCTTGAGATCGTTAACTCCTTACAGAATCAGCGGGATGGCTCGCTATTAGACACGGTCGATTCCAGCATAACGGCGATGGGTGGTCGCCAATTACGACGTTGGCTCCTGAAGCCCTTAATTACGCTCGAACGTATCCAAGAGCGGCTAGATGCTGTTGAGGATTTCGCGTATCAAACCGTCGTGAGACTGAAACTGCGTGAACAGTTACGAGATATCGCGGATTTGGAACGCTTGGTTGGGCGTGTTGCCCTTGGGAGCGCAGGCCCTCGCGAACTACTTGCACTTCAACAATCCGCAACAACCATTCCGAAAATCCGACAGCAAGTGGACCAGTTAAAAGCTCCCTTGATACAAAGCCTTCTCGCAGAGCTTGACGATCTCACAGACATTCGCACGGTGATCGAATCAACGATCGCTAATGACCCTCCGATCCAAGTCCGCGATGGAAATGTAATTCGTGATGGTGTCGACAAGGAACTCGATGAACTGCGGACAATAAGTCAAAGTGGCCGCCAAAACATCGCGGCCATGGAGCAAGCTGAGCGTACCCGCACCGGGATTTCTACGCTCAAGATTAAATACAATCGAGTATTCGGTTATTACATCGAGGTTTCCAAAGCCAATCTTAACGCGGTGCCGGCCGACTACCACCGCAAACAAACCATTGCGAATGGCGAACGTTATATCACACCCGCTTTAAAGGAATACGAGAACAAGGTTCTCAGTGCCGACGAACAAATCACGGATCGAGAAGCGGCGTTGTATGAAGATTTATTGAAGTCTGTCGCTTCCGAAGCACCGCGCATTCAAGATACTGCTAATGCGCTCGCAAAATTAGACACCCTTGCCGCCTTCGCAGAAACAGCAACGGTATTCGACTACACGAAACCTCAAATTCAAGAGGTCGGTGACTTTGAGGCCTTGGAGGTTCGCCATCCCATGGTCGAACGCCTTCGCTCAAACGAATTTGTGCCAAATGACGTATTACTAAACGACAGCACACACCAACTCATCATCTTAACCGGCCCAAATATGGGCGGAAAATCAACTTTCTTACGACAGACGGCACTCCTACCAATACTCGCACAAGCAGGATCATTTGTACCTGCCCGGCAGGCAAAACTGTCAGTGGTCGACCGCATATTTGCGCGGGTTGGCGCCTCAGACAACATCTCACAAGGGCAATCCACCTTCATGGTCGAAATGGAGGAAACTGCGAATATTTTACATACGGCAACGTCACGCAGTCTGGTTTTACTTGATGAAGTCGGTCGTGGCACGTCGACGTTTGACGGACTCAGCATCGCATGGGCGGTCGTGGAATATCTGGCCACCCATGCATCTATTCGCCCGAGCACGTTGTTCGCAACTCACTATCACGAACTAACAGATTTAGCCGATGCGCTCCCTGGCGTCGTGAACTATCACGTTGAAGCGAGAGAATATAAGGACGAACTCACTTTTCTCAGGAAAGTAATTAAAGGACGGTCTGACCGCAGTTACGGTATTCAAGTTGCGAAATTAGCAGGGTTGCCAGATTCGGTGGTTAAGCGAGCCCGAGAGGTTCTCACTAGTCTTGAAGCCGACGAGCTCAAACGTTCTGGACGACCAGCTTTAAGCGACACCCAAAATGCACCCCAAGCGCAACTCGGCCTGTTCCGAGACGTGAAGCCAATCGATAAATTCGAACAAAAGCTTCGCGAAATCGATTTGGATCAGCTCACTCCACTGGATGCCCTTACGATTCTGACTAAACTAAAGAAGGACACGGATGGCTGAGTCGTGGCCGAAATGTTTCCACGACAAATGAGTGTGATAGCCTGCTAAACTAAATTGAAATGCGCGACAAAACTCGCTTTCTTCATACGCCAATCACATCCTTTACCGTTGATACGAATCTCACCACCGAGGAAGTCCTTAAGCGAATGGAGCGCATCTCATTCCAGGGACGCAATCTCGGCACTGCTCATCAAGTGTGGCAGAAGATGCTTTCGGATAAATGTCTGATTTTTCTTGGTATCGCTGGTGCGCTTAGTGCGGGAGGACTGCGATTAATCCTGGCACATCTTATTCGTAATAGATATGTGGATTGCGTGGTCTCTACAGGCGCTAATCTTTATCATGACCTTCACGAATGCAGAGGCCGGCGCCATTATATTGGCTCTCCTCAAGGTGATGATGTGGCACTTCAGGCTGCTCATATTGATCGGGTGTACGACACACTGGTCGACGAAGACGAATTTATCGAAAATGACGAATGGATTGCAGACTTTACTCGCACCCTGGACCCTAGACCTTATACCAGCCGAGAGTTTCTCTATCTGCTTGGAGAACATCTCTGGCACCAAACTGGCGAAGACGGAATACTCACAGCAGCCTACCAGGCAAATGTTCCGATTTTCTGCCCCGCCATTTCGGACTCATCTATCGGAATGGGAGTATCACAAGCCCGACACAAAAATAGATCCGCCGGACAACTTGATGTCATAGGCGATATTATTGAATCGTCGAATCTCGTAATCCACCTGCGACGGACCGCCTCGGTCGTGCTCGGAGGAGGTACCCCAAAGAATTTTATTAACCAGGCTTCCGTTCAAGCAGAATTCTATAGTGCTGGGCTTGAAGGTCACGCGTACGCCGTGCAAATCGTCACCGATGTTCCACATTTTGGTGGCGCATCCGGATCAACTCTCAACGAAGCACAGAGTTGGGGGAAAGTGGCAGCCGATGCTGCTCATGTAACTGTTAATACCGATGCCACCGTAGCCTTACCCCTTCTAGTCTCGGCCCTAGCAACCTCAACACAGAATGTTTTGAATGTCAGATCCTTCCCGACCTTTGACGTATCGGGGCGAACGATTACGATTAATGGTGTACCCGTTGCAGATGGTCAATATAGCAATCCGCGATGACACTGCCTTTTCATTACGATCATCAAGAACTCTTGGTCTTCGGCGGCGAAGAAGCCGAGCCCTCAGAGTTTGAGACAGCAAGGGCTGCAATTCTACCCATTCCCTTAGAACGCACGACTTCGTACGTGAAAGGAACGAAAGATGGCCCGCGAGAGATTCTTCTCGCATCATCCCAACTCGAACTTTGGGATGAAGAACTCAAGGTCGATGTTTCTTCGGTTGGACTCTGTAGTCTACCAGGCATGGACCTTCCTCACGATGATATGCAGGCCGCGCTGGACGAAATCACTAACGTTGCGTCAGAAATATTAGAGAAGGAAAAATTTCTCGTCGGTCTTGGTGGTGAACACTCCATTACACCAGCGCTTGTAGCCGCCACGACGGCTCATTATCCAAATGTGTCCATTCTCCAAATCGATGCCCATGCTGACTTAAGAGACTCCTATATGGGATCGCGATTGAGTCATGCATGCGCAATGCGCCGCTCGCTGGAATATGCAAAATGCACCCAAGTAGGAATTCGGAGTATGTCGCAAGAAGAAGCGGAAATTCTTCCGTCGCTTAATACGACTATTTTTCTTGATGCAAATATGCGCCAGCGAACGGACTGGATGAACGATGTTGTGAAATCATTAGGACAACATGTTTATATCACCATTGATTGTGATGGTCTGGAACCTGGGGTCATGCCAGCCGTTGGCACACCTGAGCCAGGCGGTCTCTCGTGGATGGAACTTCTTGGACTCTTACGTGCGGTGTTTAGTCAGCGGGAAGTGATCGCTTGTGACGTCGTTGAGTTATGCCCAATTCCTGGAGTAATTCATCCAAATTTTTTGTGCGCAAAACTCGTTTATAAACTTTTAACCTACAAATTTGCTCACCTGGATTAGGTAATTCACGTCTATTCGTTATCAGATGAATCAAGTTTATCGAGCTCGGCCTGAGCATCGGTTTGAAACAGTGACTCTGGAAATTCGGCAATGATGCGCGTGAAGGTTGCCTGAGCCTGATCAGATTGACCGGAGAGTAGATAAGTTTTTCCTAACTCAAACAACACCCCATCAACTGGAATATCCCATTCAAGTTGTTCTGAACTCTCTTCAAATATTTCAGTCGCCTCGACATATCTCCCTGAATGCATTTGAGCCGCAGCCATGCCCAGTTGGGCCATCTCACCATAAATGCCATTGCCTTCTGATTCGATCACCATTTGATAGTGTTGGATGGCTTCCTCTCGTTGACCCAAACTCGAAGCCGTCGTTGCGGCATAATAGCGCGCGACTAATCCAGCCTGGTTGCCTGGGTGGGATTCTGCCGTTTCAATAAATTGCTGAAGTGCCATCTCAGCTCTTCTCTCTCCGGAAGTATAACTTCCTGGCTGGAAGGAAGCCGGAGGTGGCAAGGCGCCTGAACCATCAGCGCTTGAGGTGTCTGGCGGTAACACAATGGGTGCTGTCGCGGTAATCATCGCCTCCGCTAACATTTGTGTGCCGGCGAACTCTTTCTCGTCCTGTAGATCTAAATACTTCACAATGACGACGAATCCCACTAAAAACGCTAGCCCGAAGAAAATAAGTGTTCGGCCATGCCCTCTCAACCGATTCTCTAAGCCCGCAAGAACAGTTGCCAGCGCGTTTTCTTTAAGGTGACGCCTATCTGACCGCTTCATAATGCTCCTTCTATATTTCCCTGTACGAATGCTGCTACCAGAAACATTATACTGAACATCTGATAATCCATTTACGCTTGCACTGAAAGATCTGAGAACTGGTGCGCGTGCCCGGATTCGAACCGGGGGCCTGCCGCTTAGGAGGCGGCTGCTCTATCCAGCTGAGCTACACGCGCATATTATCTGCAGTGGTTTCTAGAACGACGGGTAGTCAACAGCTCGCCTAATTCACTAATATTTTAAAATCGACACAATTTTTTCATCCAGTAATTTCGAACGCCCCTTTAACCCTTCCAGTTCAATCAGGAAGACTACACCTTGCACAATACCACCCAACGTTTTTATAAGCTGCACGGCCGCTTGGGCCGTCCCCCCAGTCGCCAATAAATCATCAACAATGAGAACCTTTTGCCCTTTGTCTATCGCATCGTCATGAATTTCTAAGCTACCCTCACCATATTCAAGTTCGTAACTCGTTTGGATAGTCGTAGAGGGAAGCTTGTTTGGCTTTCGAATCGGAACAAATCCGGCCCCCAAACGATCTGCTACAGCTGCGCCAAAAATAAAGCCTCTACTTTCAATCCCTACAACTAGGTCGATGGATTCATTTGCAAACGGTGTTACCAAACTGTCAAGAGATTCTCGAAGACCACTCGGATTGCGTAAGAGCGTCGTAATATCATAAAAAAGAATTCCAGGTTTTGGAAAATCTGGCACGTTGCGTATATATGATTTTAAAGTTTCCATGTATTACCTGGCGTAATTGAAAATCCATCGGCCCTTCCAGTCGGGGGTCGCTCGTCCACATTAACCGATTCCACATTGGCTCCTGGTGGTCCTACTCGAATAGCTCGTTCAAATCTTTCAATCGATGCATCTTCTCCCTCAACTTCAGCTTCGACACTGCCATCAGAGCAGTTCGCAACGAAACCCTGTAAGCCTTCTCGTAAAGCAGTTTCTTGAGCAAAAATGCGAAATCCGACATCCTGGACCTGACCACAAATATGATAACGTCGAGCTTTAAGCATGGACCCTCTGTTAATGGCTGAAGACGCAAATTATACCTGAGTGCATCCTAATTAGACACGCATACAATTCATAGATTTCTTTTCAGACTGGAACGAAGCAAAAGGCTGTACACTTAGAAATATTTGGTTTAACTCTGCGGTGGCCGCACCGCTTTCTATCACTGTAAGAATTAACACTAGCGAGCTAATATGTCACTACTTGAATTCTTCGAGTGGCTTCAAAATACATACTGGAGCACAGCAATTCGCGAATCGCTGGTGCTCTACCCTCTCATACTGACAACCCACGTGTTAGCCCTGTGCGCGTCGGTCGGCTTAATTGCAATTGTCGATCTGCGCCTGATCGGCCTCCGCTTCAGTAACGTGGTAATTTCAGAGGTAACTGCCAAGTTAATTCCTTGGGCTTTGTTTGGTTTTACTTTGATGGTTACTAGTGGCCTGTTGCTCTTTTATGCCACCCCACTAAAAGCAGCCCAAAATATCCTTTTTCAAATTAAGATGGTCGCTCTCCTTCTGGCCGGGCTTAACGCATTCTTGTTTCATGCAGCGATCTACAGAAAAACAACAACCTGGGATTCTCTCCAAATTGTTCCGTTTCGGGCCCGTCTGGCTGGTTGCGTCTCGTTGACGCTGTGGACCGTAGTACTAGTATCCGGTCGCCTGCAAGCATACAACTGGTTCAATTAAGAAAATAGTCTTTAGATATGACTCTCCTACCTCTTTTTGAATGGATTGGTTCAACAGACATCGGGTTAACTATTCGTGATTCGACATGGTTGTTTCCGATCATTCAATGCGTACATCTTCTCGCGCTTGCTATGCTTGGAGGTTCTTTGATCGTTGTTGATTTACGATTATTGGGACTGGGTCTTAAACGTCACCCAGTCACCTACCTATCACAACAGGCCTATCCTTGGTTGATAGGAAGTCTTCTGATGATGCTTGTTACCGGATTACTGATGTCCTCGTCAGACACCTTGAAGCTCTATTTCAGTCCACCTTTTTGGTGGAAAATGCAATTCCTTGCCGTCGCCATCCTTTTTACATTCACTGTGCGAAGAACTGCACTTCGGCTGGAAGACATTCAATTGGAACCATTTAAAGGTAAGACGATCGCTGTTGTCTCGCTCGTCCTTTGGTTCGGCGTGGGTTTTTCTGGACGTTGGATTGCCTTCTATTAATAGGAGACTACCCCTCTATTCGTCGACGATACCTCGAATCGCCAGGCCGTCTTCGTCATACCAATAAAGCACATGGCAGGTTTCACAAGCGTTATAAAGTCTTTCCCCAACTGCGAATACCGCTTCTACGTCCTTGTCCTCTGCGGCCTGCAGCGTCGCCTTACCAGCTTCAACCAAAGACCGTGACATAATCATCCAAGGACCTTCTCCTTTAGCCCGGTCACCAATCATCAAAAGATTTCCGGACTCAGCCAGAATCATTGCGCTATTTCTGACAACTGCCCAGTCTTCGTCATTACGCGGACGGACTTCCTCTTCGCCGTCGGCCGTAATGATGAAACCGACAGACTCCCAAACCACCTCAGCCGCAGGATCGATGACCATTTCCATTATCTGTTTAACATCTGCAACCGGTGTAAAGGGTGGCGAGAGTGGACCAATATTTCCTGAATCACATGCCACCATGAGAGTCGCGACCACCGCTAAGACTCGAACCTTGGAACCCATTTCACATATTAACGACTAGGTCAGAAAACACATCAGCCATGAATAGATCTCCGACTAACTTTCTGAACATTTTGGAAAAATATTCGCCGCGAACCACTTCAACCGAAATATTGCAAACATGGTCGGGGCGAGAGGATTTGAACCTCCGACCCCTCCGTCCCGAACGGAGTGCTCTACCAGGCTGAGCCACGCCCCGAACCCTATCCGCAATCCTATCGCTCTTTAGAGCCTAGCATTTAATGTGAGTTGCTATTACCACACTTAAAACATCTGCAACATCTACTCAGGGTGTCACTACGCTAGGAGTAAGATCTAAATACTACGCTCTATGCTTCGATTGTACCCCAGCCAGACAATCCGCTAACACCTTCTCCACAAAAGGAAAACTTTTGGCTTGTTAGAATTCTGGCGTGCGGGTCCAAGCGCGTGTAAAATCTTAAAGCCTGCTAACGTCATCCTACTAGGAAAATGTTAAAAACACGCCCATTTGATGCCGTCTTGTTGATCGCCTTCGGAGGTCCTCAGGGTGCAGATGACGTTCTTCCATTTCTTCACAACGTCTTGCGAGGGCGTAAGGTCCCAGCTGCTCGGGTACAAGAAGTTGCCAAGCATTATGACCTTTTCGATGGGATATCACCCATCACAAAACTCACGCAGATGCAGGCCGCCGCGCTTGAAAAGTCGCTAAAACATTCAGGAAACGAAATTCCGGTCTTTGTAGGAATGCGGAATTGGCATCCATTTATCGTTGACACTCTGAGTCATATGTCGAAACTTGGACTTCGAAGACCCCTAGGGTTCATTATGGCTGGCCACGGATCGTACTCAAGTTGCGAACAATATCGCCAGAACATTCTCGATGCGAGACTACAATTACAACAACGTGGTCTCGCCGATCTCAATGTTCACTATGTTTCAAGCTGGTACACCCACCCCGATTTTATCAACTGCATGGCTTCCAGAGTGCTTGACGCTAGAAAGCAACTGCCGGCCGGCCTAGCCTCTTCGGCCCGAGTGGTTTTCACAGCTCATAGCATTCCAACACGACTGGCGGATACCTCACGCTATGAGTCTCAACTTTTGGAATCTTGCACTCAGACTGCCGAGGCTGCTGATGTAAAGGATTGGAGTCTGGTATATCAAAGTCGAAGTGGCAACCCACAGGACTCTTGGCTTGGACCTGATGTGCGAGATTATTTAACCGCCGAACATTCCAAGGGACTGAATGCGGTCATTTTATGCCCCATAGGATTCGTCACCGATCATGTTGAAGTCTTATACGATCTTGATACTGAAGTCGCTACCCTCTGTCAAAACCTTCAACTACCGATGGTGCGAGCTAGCACGGCCAACGATCACCCTACATTCATTAACATGATGACCGATATGGTTCTCTCCACCTGTGCCCGTTACAAACACGGCGTTCCGCTTCCTCTCTCAACTGAAACGGAAAATCCTCATGGAGTTAGATAGAGGCCGCGCTCTTTAAACCACTGGTACACTTGCACAATGCTTGTCGAATGCGGCCATTAATTGCTGGGCAATCTCCGGCGCTTCCTGATTTTCGATTTGATGACGCTCTAACATATAGACAACTTTACCGTTTCGTAAGAGTGCTACCGAGGGTGAAGACGGCGCATAACCAGAAAAGTGTTTTCTTGCTCGCTCCGTCGCCTCAATGTCAGCACCCGCAAACACTGTGACCACAGACTCCGGCTTCACGGAATGCTGTAAGGCTAGAGCGATACCCGGTCGAGCTCTTCCGGCGGCACATCCGCACACCGAATTAACAATCACCATAACTGTACCGTTTGTGTTAGTTACTGCTGCATCGACCTCTTCGCCGGTACGACATTCTTTTACCCCAAGCTGGGTTAACTCCGCGCGAAATGGCGCAATCATGAACTCTGGATACATGGAGAAGTTTCCTTTCGACTTCAAGGGGAAAAAGCTATTTCCCTCTTCTATAGGGTACACAATCTCGTCAACATAGTTCAATTATCTGATGACCTCATAGATTCCGAACCCTGCAAACATCAACATAAAACCAAAGCAATGAAGGCTACCCTCTTCCTTTTAGATTTTCGAGACTGCGCGCGGCGCCCTTCGCCAGATCTCGTTAGGACTCTTCGAGGCTCCCTGGATCACTCAGCATCTTGCGTCTTTCTCGCCGAATGCCATAAATCAACATGATGAGAAACCCGCCCCAATTCACTGCAAGCATAATCAACATCATTATCCATGTTCGCCCACTCATGCTTCATCCGCCTCTCCACGTAAGCTAGCTGTTGCGATTTGCTTATTGAAATAGATCAGAACCGATAAGGCCATGCCCCACTGGAGGAGACAGGTTCCTACGCTTAGTGCATTGGTCGGGTCCCACCATCCATCAACCGTTGCCGCCTGGTACATCCACCACCCAAACATCGCCATGAACTCAGCCGGAACCAAATATTTCAGGATCCAGCTATAGACCTTACCAAGATTGAAATCGTTACCCGGCACGTTCACCAACTTGCTGCGAAACTTTTCTTGCCCATATATTGTCGCCAAAATCGCAACAAATAGTCCGCTAATCATGAGGGCAACCCCCCACACCCAATCCTGGTTTCTAAACATAGTCATACTCACGGCAGACGGGATTCCACCGATGGCGATCGCGCTCGCCACAAGCCGTACCGCACGCCGTCGATTGATACCTCCATCCATTAAAATTCGAGTCGCCATTTCTATCATCGCAATGAGAGAAGATAATGCGGCACAGAAGAGCGCTAGGAAAAATAGCGGCAAGAGTATAGTTCCACCCGGCACCTGATTAAACAGTTGTGGGATCCAAATAAAGGTTAAGCCTTCATTGCCTGATGCCATAGCTTTCAAGGCGTCTGCATTCGACAACACCGCAAACGTAGTCGGGACTATCGCCATGCCAGCCAAGAGCGAGGCAGAATTGTCACCAAATCCTATGGTCGTTGCATTTAATACCAAGTCATCATTGCGCCGCATATAGGTTGCGTAAGTCAGAATCATTCCCCAGCCTGCCCCAGTGGACCAGGCCGACTGCGTTAGCGCTTCAAGCCACGTTTTGTAACTTTTCAGTGCTGACAGATCAGGATTAAACAGGAACTCTAAACCGCGTTCGGCTCCTGGAAGCGTAACTGATCGAACAACCGCAACACACAGCAACACGAAAAGAATCGGAATCAATATTCGATTCGCACGTTCAATGCCTGCGACCACTCCTCGTTGAATAATGAAGGCTCCGATTCCAACAGCCAGCAAATGAAAAAATACAGGCTGCCACATTGACGTGCTGTAGATCTCCCAGTAACTACCCGGTGTTACCTCCTGAAGACTTCCGGTTAATGCCAAAACAAAATACTTTAGTGTCCAACCAGTTACCACTGTGTAATAGAACATAATCATGGTGGTTGTAACGGCAATAAAACCACCCATCCATGCGAATCGTGGACCAATTAAAGTTACAAAAGAGCCCACCACGCCTCTCCTGGCACCTCGGCCAATACCAAATTCTGCAATCATTAACGGAAGTGACCAGATAAAGAGAAAAAGTATCCAAGGAATCAGAAACGCGGCTCCGCCATTTTCAGCCGCAATACGCGGAAATCTCCATAAATTTCCAGTACCTACGGCCAGACCAAGACCGGCCAGAATTAATCCCCATCGAGAAGAAAATCTTTCACCGACAGCCAAGTTGGTTCCTCCTTGCCGAAGTAAGTGAGCTCTTCGCCGTACTCTATATCAAGAAAGCTTAAATGACGAAAGCCTCCTAGTGTTCTCTCTCACAGAAAAACCTGCCGATAAAGCTTTTATTGTAAATCCGACGAAAGCGCCTCATTATCTTCATAGTGAGGATCTCCGAGGCTGACTTTTAAAATAGAAAACCCATGAAATTCAAGGATTATTACAAGACACTCGGTTTAACCAAAAAAGCCACTAACGCTGAAGTCAAGCAAGCATACCGGAAATTTGCTCGGAAGTACCATCCAGATGTCAACCAAGGCAATACTCGAGCCGAAGCAAAGTTCAAGGAAATCGGCGAGGCTTATGAGGTCCTGGGAAACCCAGACAATCGTCGTAAATATGATGACCTTGGAGCTAACTGGCGCATGTACGAGCAGGCAAAGCCTGGATCACAAGGTCATCCCTTTACCGGTGGTAATTGGAAGGTAGATTTCCGAGGTGCTAACACTCCCGACAATATCTTCTCAGGCGGGGAAACATTCTCTGACTTTTTTAATGCTTTCTTCTCCGGTCAGACTGCACAAGGAATGTACGACACGACACATAACCAAAAAACTCGCCCGCAACAGCCACAAACAATCGCCTTAACACTCGAGGAGGCTTTTCACGGCGTGACCAAACGAGTCACCTTCCTGGAACAAGGACAAACACAATCCGTGGAGGTCCGAATTCCGCCGGGCATTAACGAAGGTGCCAAAATCCCGGTTTCGGGATTAGGTCAAAAACCTAACACACCGAAAACGAATCAGGAGTTTTATCTCCGCGCCCATCTTGAGAAACACGAGAAATTCACTCGAAAGGGCAGCAATCTTTACCTAAACGTTAAAATTCCCCTAACCACGGCTATTCTGGGTGGAACAGTCAGCTTTGACAATGTGAATAGTCGTTCTCTCCAATTAACAATTCCTGCAGGCACACAAGTTGGTCAAGTCCTTAGACTGAAGGAGAAAGGAATGCCGCTCTCGCGGAAGAAAGGCCAGCGCGGCGATCTGTATGTCACGGTGACCATTACAATGCCTCACAGTCTTACATCCGAACAGCGAAAACACTATGAGGCACTAGCTCATCTTGACGACAGCTAACCAAAAGAACTAGGTTTCGTTTATTGAGTGCTTCGGATCAACGCTAAATCTGACTCGTCGATGCGACTTATCACAGAACGGCTTCTTTTGAGAAGCTCCACACCGACATAGGGTGAATTGATCTGAACTCACAGAGCACTGTTTCCCGGTCCAATCAATAAGGGTCACATCCTTACCATCTACTCGGTATGGCCCATTCCGCCGCACCTTTATAGTGACCATAGTTTTCTTAAGTCATTTTCTGCATCGAGGATAAGAAGTCCGCATTTGACTTCGTTTTACCCATCTTGTCGAGCAAGAGTTCCATTGCTTCCACAGAGGACAGCGGGTTAAGAACCTTCCTTAACACCCACACTCGATTGAGATCATTCTTGTCGAGTAATAATTCCTCTTTTCTAGTGCCACTCTTTTGAATATCGATAGCAGGAAACACACGCTTGTCAACCAACTTACGCTCGAGATGGATTTCCATATTTCCAGTACCTTTAAATTCTTCAAAGATTACATCGTCCATTCTGGAGCCAGTATCCACGAGTGCCGTTGCCATGATCGTCAACGACCCGCCTTCCTCAATATTTCGAGCTGCACCAAAAAACCGCTTCGGCTTTTGCAACGCATTTGAATCCAAACCTCCCGAGAGTACTTTCCCTGATGGCGGAATGACCGTATTGTAAGCACGAGCAAGTCTCGTTATTGAATCCAAAAGAATAAACACATCCTTCTTATGCTCAACAAGACGTTTGGCTTTTTCTACTACCATTTCAGCCACTTGAACGTGACGTTGCGCAGGTTCATCAAAAGTGGAGGAAACAACTTCGCCATCCACCGAGCGCTGCATGTCAGTAACTTCTTCCGGTCGCTCATCAATGAGCAGAACAATTAAATAAACTCCAGGATGATTCTTGGCAATTGATTGTGCAATATTCTGAAGCAGCATGGTCTTACCAGTCCGAGGAGCCGCCACAATTAAGCCACGCTGTCCTTTTCCAATCGGCGTCATTAAATCCATGACACGAGCAGAAAGATTTTCAGAAGTTGTCTCAAGGTTCGCCCGTTCCAGCGGGTAGAGTGGCGTCAGATTTTCGAAGAAAATCTTATCTCGAGCTTGTTCAGGCGCTTCAAAATTGACAGCTTCAACCTTGATGAGTGCAAAATACCGCTCCCCTTCTTTAGGAGGCCTTATCTGTCCAGATACCGTGTCACCTGTTTGTAAATCGAACTTGCGTATTTGAGAAGGTGAGACATAGATGTCGTCTGGGCCAGGCAAATAGTTATAATCCGGCGCACGTAAAAACCCAAATCCGTCTGGGAGAACTTCTAAAACTCCCTCTGAAAAAATGAAGCCACTCTTTTCCGTTTGGGCTTTCAAGATTTGAAAGATCAGCTCTTGTTTGCGCATTCCAGTTGCACCTGTAACAGCCAGATCTTTGGCAACTTGTGTGAGTTTCTGGTTACTCATGTCCTTCAACTCACTGATATTTAAGGTGTTACCTTTCCGACTCTTGGAGGATTTGGGCCGCTCCGCGGTTCCATTCGTACCAGGTGACACTTCCGACGTCTCGTTGACTGGCGCTGATGCGCTCTTAGTATTATTTGCCATTAGAAAAACTGAACTATTGGATTTTGGTGAGGTTTGTTGTGCCGAAGTCTCGATTGCTCCGGCGGTTATTTAAAATTTTACTCAGCTTGGAGGAGACCCAAGCACAAAAAAGTATATGTTCGATTTAATCCACTGTCAACACTTCAGTTAAAGAAACCTAATTCGCACTGATGCCAAGATTATAATTGTTCGACAGAATCTTAAAGTCAGATCTCGTCCGATTGCAGGCTGGAGTACAATCAACCTCGTGCGCCGTCACATCGCACTTCTCTTGCTTCTCACGGGCCTAACCTTTTTCATAGGGTTGGGTAGCACTGTCATAACTGATTCTGACGAGGCCTACTACGCAGAAGCCGGTCGTGAAATGCTGGAGACCGGCGACTGGCTAACCCCATACTTTAATTACACTCCAAGATTCGAAAAACCTATCTTCCAGTACTGGTTAATAGCAACCAGCTATAACACCTTTGGATTTAACGAAGCCACCGCACGTTTACCTTCTGCACTGGCGGGCCTCGGGTTGGTGCTTTTAACCTACGTGGTCGGATTCCGTTGGTTCAACGTAAACGTTGCCCTGCTTGCTGGTGTTATTGTCGCAACAAATTTTGGCTATTTCTCGCTGTCACGCATGGCGTTACCCGACTTACCTTTAACATTCTTCATTATCCTCTCAACATGGGCGGGCCTTGCAGCCGCTTCCGATTGCTCTACTAATCAAGTCGGACGCTCCAGCTTTCTGACATACAGTCGTAAATGTTATTTGCTGGCTTCGGGTGCTGCAGCTGTTGGATTTCTGACAAAGGGCCCAGTCGCTATTCTTCTTCCACTACTCATTATTGGATCAATCAATCTCTGGGAACACCCGAAACGCATCCGAATTATCCAGTCACTATGGCTATCTGGCTCAAATGTCCTCACCCTGCTTCTTGCAGTCAGTCTCGGCGTGCTTATAGCAGCGCCTTGGTTTGCCATGATGGTCCAGGAACACGGTGTCGAGTATCTCTCAAGGTTCTTTATTGCTGAAAATGTTGCGCGCTTTTCAACAGAAACATTCAATCCTTCACGTCCGGCCTGGTTCTATTTCCCAATACTAGCCGGCGGGCTATTCCCCTGGTCTCCATTTTTGGGACTGTTTGCACCGATACTTAAAAACCTGATAGACAAATCGAGGCACCTCACAGCAATTGAAATTCGACTTTTGGTGTGGACGACCGTCCCATTCATTTTTTATACACTCTCAATTGGCAAGCAGCCTCGATATATTCTGCCAGTCCTACCACCTCTGGCTATTCTTTTGGCGCATATTATTCTCGAAAGACTTAATTCGAAACCACGATCAAGTTCCGATCGTCTATTTGATGGGGCCACATTATTTATAGGAATCGTCTGGATGGCTATTGGCGTATTTATCTTACGCGTTACCCCATTATTTGACTCGGTGTCTATTTCAGGTGCCACAATCGCTGGAGGCATCATTATCGCGTGTGGACTCGGTCTTGCACTATCTATGTTCTTTCGAGTTCGTCACCATGCTCCAATGTTTATTGCAATTGGTAGCATCTTGACTTTATTGTCCCTGCACTTCTCTGTTCTAACACCTTCACGGCCGAGCGCCGTTGAAAAAACCGCGTCGGCTATTTATCAGTTGCGCCAAGCAAACGAACCTCTTGGAGTCGCTGGCGTGTTTGTTCGCAACCTACCGTTTTACACGGGATTACGACAGACAAATATAGTCAACGACGACCAAGCAGTAAACTTTTTGCAATCTTCAGAACGAGTAATGTGTGTTTTGACTGATAAACAGCTTGACCGTCTTGAGTCTCGTCTAGGTCGAACCTTTTCGAGACTATTCAGCTCTACATACTTTAATACTGCAAATATCCGTATCCGATCTCTAATAAACCCTGATGCGGGTGGAGTAATTCAAACGGTGGTTGTCATAGCAAATAAATAGACTGCAGCTTAAAGGTCTTACTGGTCTTCAGGAAAGATTTTACCAGGATTAAGGATGCCATTTGGATCGAATGCTTGTTTTAATCGTTTCATAAGTGAAATAGCTTCATCCGAAAGTTCCATGCCAAGAAATGAAGCCTTCGACAAACCAATTCCATGCTCACCACTAATTGATCCTTCAAGGCGAACGACTTCGCCAAACAATGCCAGTTCAGCCTCTCGAGACTTCGATACGGCTTTCGCATCCTTTGGATCAACCATGATGTTAACGTGGATATTCCCATCACCTATATGACCAAAACAGGCGATCGTTAAGTCGAACCTTTCGCGAAGTTGTTGAATAAATTTAAAAAGCGAAGAAATTCCACTCCTGGGAACTACAACATCATGATTTATTTTTAGATCAGCGATCGTTCTCAAAGAAGGTGATAGCTCTCTGCGAACTCTCCACAATTCATTCCGCTCTTCATCATTTGTTGAACGAAGAACTTCGGTTGCACCAGCTCTAATGCATGCAGTCTTGACTAGCGCGGCTTCTTGCGCGATCGCCACCTCAGTTCCATCAACTTCAATTAACAATAGCGCGCCAGTTCCATCGGGTGCCAACGTTCGGTCCTCGAGGTATTGAGCTACTGCATCGAGAGATCTCTGATCGATTAATTCCATTGCAGCGGGAATGATGCGTTCTTGAATCAACTCAACAACGGCCTTTACTGCACAATCTATACTCGTAAATGTTGCACGCAGCGTCTCTCGCGACCGTGGTTTTGGGATTAGCCTCAATATAACCTTAGTGATAATTGCGAGGGTGCCTTCTGAACCAACTATAAGTTTCGTAAGATCATAACCAACAACATTCTTAATGGTTTTACCACCAGTCTTCACTACTTCACCGGTTGGTAGCACAGCTTCAAGTCCAAGAACATAATTCTTGGTCGTTCCGTACTTGAATGCCCTAGGCCCGCCAGCACACTCTGCCACATTGCCACCAATTACCGATTGATTAAGACTCGCAGGGTCCGGAGGGTAGAACAGTCCCACATCTTCCACTGCTCGCTGAAGATCTCCAGTAATCACATTCGGTTCAACGATTGCCAAAAGATTCATCTCGTCAATCTCAATTACTCGAGTGAATCTTTCCATAGACATCACGACTCCACCCTGAATCGGGACCGCACCACCCGTATAACCCGTGCCAGCGCCACGAACCGTCAATGGAACATGCGATTCATTACACAGCCGAGTAACGCTCGCTACTTCCGTGACAGTCCTAGGCCGCACAGCTACATCTACGGAACCTTTATTTTTTGACTTGTCTGCCGAGTACACACTTAGAGAGTCATCGTCACGGAATACATTTGCTGCTCCAAGGATCTCTTCGAGCTGAGTGAAGAACTCTAAAGACAACATCGGCAAGTGTAATGGTCGAGCAATCAGTTGATAAATTACGAATCAATTAGCGATTCGCGTATCCGTTTTAAGAAAATCGAGAATACGAGAAATCCCTTCACGTAAGCGCTCGATGGACGTAGCGTAAGAGATTCTAAGAAACCCTGGAGCATCAAATGCCTCTCCAGGCGTTACGGCTACATGTGCATCAGTTAATAATGCGTGGGCAAGATCGGCAGACGTTCGCAATCCATCGGGAGACAAGACTCCACTCATGTCTGGGAAGAGATAGAATGCTCCATCTGGTTTCACCAAACTTATACGAGCATCTTCTTGAAGCCATAATGAGGCTTGATCTCGTCGAATTCGGTAATCATTCAACATATCAGTAACACAATCTTGAGGTCCGGTGAGAGCTGATAGTGCAGCTCGCTGGGTAATTGAACATACATTCGATGTCGCATGACTTTGCACAGCTGAACAAGCTGCGATAACAGAATGTGGCCCTAAGACCCAACCACATCTCCACCCAGTCATTGCATATGCCTTCGAGGCTGTGCCGGTTATCACTGTTAGATCGCGCATCCGTTCAGTGAGCACTTTCGGTAAATTATGAGGCACATCGTCATAAATTAAACGTTCGTAACACAGGTCCAAAACTATCCAAATATCATGCTCTACAGCCGCTTCAGCAATAACCGCCAACTCCTTTTCAGAAATCAAGGCTCCGGTAGGATTTCCTGGTGAATTGACAATGATTCCACGAGTTCGAGGCGTAATCGCCGAGACAATCGCTTTAGCCTGAATCATGAATTTATCTTCGGCGAAGGTTCGAACGACGACTGGTGTTGCATCCGCGAGTTTAATTTGTTCGACTATCGTTGGCCAGCCAGGCGCATGTGTTATAACCTCATCGCCATCACCAAACAGCGCAAGCGCCACATTGTATAAAGCCTGTTTTCCTCCCGCACTAACGATGGTCTCCGATGACTCATACTCAACGCCATAATCGAAACGATACCGATCAACAATTGCCAGCTTGAGATCTTCAATCCCGCTATTTGGAGTATATTTCGTAAAGTTTTCGTTAATTGCACTGTGGGCTGCGTCCTTGGCGTGTTCAGGCGTTGGAAAATCAGGCTCTCCAGCACCTAAATCAACAACGTCGACTCCCGAACGACGTAACCGAGCTGCCTCAAGGCCAACCTTGAGCGTAGGAGAACTGCTTACCTTTGTTGTCCGCTCTGCTAACTTCAATCAAGCCGCCTTCCCTGAGAACCTAAATCAGAAAACAACATTATCAATCTAAAGCTACCATGACGAGGAGACGTAACATGGACAGCGCTAAGGCTGATGTTTTTGCTTTAAACGTTCTTCCACAACCTCGGGAACTAAACCGGAAACCGAGCCTCCAAGAGCGAACACCTCCTTCACGAGTCGTGAACTAACATATGTGTACTGCTCTGCTGGCATCATAAATACCGTCTCAGTTTCTGGGCTCAGTCTTCTGTTCATTAAGGCCATCTGTAATTCGTACTCGAAGTCAGAAATCGCACGTAACCCTCGAACGATGACCCCTATGTCTCGTCGTTTGGCATAATCAACTAAAAGACCGTCGAATGTATCCACCTCAACGTTCGGATATTCTTGAAACACTTTCCGAGTTATCTCGACACGCTCCTCAAGTGAGAACAAAGGATTCTTATCAACGTTAACCAAGAGTGCCAACACAATCTTGTCGAATATGTGCGCACCTCGAAGAATAATATCAACGTGACCGTTTGTTAGCGGATCAAAAGAACCCGGGTATACAGCAATACGCGTTCTTCCATCTTCTATCGTCATGGCAGACTTACCTCATTATCCTTAACCGCAACCTTTTGCGTTTGCAGACGATAAAACGTTAGCTGACTATCACCAGAATAAACCGATCTAGTTCGCTCCAGACCAGATATTTCCGTTGTCAACGCACGTCGAGACTGTTCAATAACCATCAATCCGTTAGGACTTAACCTGCGAGCACTAAGACTTAACGCCTTTGAAACATTCACCATATTCTCATCATACGGCGGATCGAGAAATACGAAATCGAATTCTCGAACCAGCTTCTGGCTCGCCATAACCCTCTCGAATCGACCACGAAGAACCAAACTCCGCTTTTCCACTCCACAGCGTGTCAGATTCTCTTTAATAAGGCTGACAGCACGCTGATCGAGTTCTACGAAGGCAACATCTGCGGCTCCCCGACTGAGCGCTTCTATTCCGACCGCACCAGTACCCGCATAGCCATCCAGGGCCTTAGCATCGACTATGCGGTCGCCAAGAATATTAAACAATGTCTCTCTTACGCGATCTGCTGTTGGCCGAACACCCCTAAATCGTGGTTTCGATAAGCGCCGCCCTCTCAATTCCCCTGCAATTACACGCATGATCGACCTCGCTATGTTGTCATCCAATCTTCACAAGACCAAATCTTTCAGACCATGCTTTCCGCATATTCTTTACTAAAATATGGTCTCGACTTGCAGTCTTAAGCCAAGCCGTGCTCTCAATTCGCGCTTGCTCCATAATCTCATAATCCCTGATTAAATCGCCTACACGTAAGGTCGGCACGCCAGACTGCCGCGTCCCAAAAAAATCTCCAGGACCTCTCAGTTTAAGGTCTCTTTCCGCGAGTTCGAAACCATCAGTTGTCTCGGTTAGACTACGTAACCGTTCAGCCGCAACTTCTCCTAACGGAGCCCGGTAAAGCAAAATACAATATGCTTGCTCCTCACCTCTTCCTACTCGACCACGAAGTTGATGCAATTGAGCCAACCCAAAGCGTTCAGCATGTTCGATTACCATAATAGTTGCGTTGGGCACATCCACACCAACTTCAATCACGGTTGTAGATACGAGCACATCGCACTCGCCACGAACGAACGTGCTCATGGCCTCGTCTTTGACAGCTTGACTTAAACGTCCGTGAATTAACGTTACCCTATATTTTGAGAATACTTTCGTAGCAAGATGATCAGCCATCTCAGTCGCCGCCTTCAAATCCATCTTTGACGATTGTTCAACGAGTGGATACACGACGTACGCCTGTCGACCCGCGGCAAGTTCTTTGCCAACAAATCGGTAGACTTCGTCATGTTTGGACGACGGTTTTACAATGGTCGTCACTGGTTTTCGTCCTGGAGGTAGGTCTTTAATAACAGAGACATCCAGGTCTCCATAGGCCGTCAAAGCCAGCGTGCGAGGAATAGGAGTGGCTGTCATCACTAGAACATGTGGGCTTAAACCTTTCTCTCTAAGCCTAGCTCTCTGCACGACTCCAAAACGGTGTTGCTCATCTATGACAACCAAGCCTAGACGATGAAACTTGATCGGGTTTTCTAAAAGCGCTTGTGTGCCAACGACGAGATCAATTTGCTTCTTGCTAATCTGCGTGATAATTCTTCTTCGATCTTTCGCTTGCATCGATCCAGTCAGTAAACCCGTTGAGAATCGTGATTTTGCAAGTAGATGGTTAAGGTTCTTCGCATGCTGAGCAGCAAGCAGTTCAGTTGGAGCCATAAACGCAACTTGGAAGCCATTTTCCATTGCTATAACGGCCGAAAGCAGAGCCACGATTGTTTTACCAGAACCTACATCTCCTTGAAGCAATCGATTCATGGCTTGAAACCGCTGCAGATCATGCGCTATCTCTTGCAATGCATGCTTCTGGCCTGAAGTTAGCCTAAATGGTAAGACCTCAAGCGCCACCCGGCGAGTGCGGTCATTGACCTGCATCGCCCCTTCTTTTCGATCCGGAATCAACTCCATTCGATTAGTTGCTAAACCAAGCTGAAAACAGAAAAACTCCTCGAAAATAATCCGCTGTTGCGCCGGCGTTCTAAATCGATTCAAGAGTTCTATTGATGTACCTTTCTCAGGAAAATGCACTTGTTCGAGTGCCTGACGGACAGCCGGTAGCTGAAGTCGACGTTGTAAGTCTGGCGGTAAGCCGTCTTCAAGAGTTTCGGGAAGTCTTTGTAGAGCCTCGTGGACGAAGCGTCGATACATTTTTGTTGTAATCTTGCCACTTCTTTCATACACGGGAACAATTCGTCCGGCATGTATTGTCTCTAGAGCAACGACCGATTCATCAATTTCACTCTTTAATAGTTCATAATGGGGATTAACAAATTGAAGGCCTCCTCCACGGGATCCGGTTTCAACCTTGCCAAACAAAATTACTCGTTGACGAGGTTTCAAAATCTCACTGAGAAATGCTTGATTAAACCAGGTCGCCCTTACGGCACCAGTCGAATCTTCGACAAGGAGTTCAAAAATTTTAAATTGTGGCCGCCGAGTACTGCGAATGTGTGAATTCAGAATCGTTCCAGCTATAGCCGCTGTCTTTCCCTCACGCAATTCCAACACCGTCTGAAACTGGCCCCTGTCTTCATATCTTGTTGGAAATCGATAAAGGAGATCGCCGACTGTTGTTAAGCCGGCATTGAGCAAATCAACGGCTCGGCGTGGCCCAACACCTTTCAGGTACTGTAAGGAAGCATCAAGGCCGTCACTAAAACTCATGGGTTCACATAAATGAATGCCGATTGTCGATTTATAACCGCTTCACATCAAGGGACTTGAGCTAGAAACAGCATCGCAGGCATCAATGAGTCTTTACTGCACTACAATGACCTCACCAGAGTCAACCCTCACTTCTTCAATCCTGTAGGGGAACGCATAAAACGCATCAATATCCCAGCCATCTGGATTGTTCGCGCTTCGGGTATACCTTGCAACCATTTCGCGAACTAGCGCATCTGGTAGTTCTATTCCAGCCAACTCCACACGCTCTATCTCTAGACGACCTCTTCCTGCATCACTGTAAACCGCAGCCTTCACGACCATTGGCAACTGCCCTTGCAAGTAATTCATCGGGTTTAGAAGATCATCAGTTCTAGGAACTTCAATGCGATCAAGATCTATAACGGAGGATGCGATAAACCGATTATCCTCAGCCAACGTAATCTCAATGTCGCGCATACTATCCGGTACATAGTCGCTGTCTGATAAAAATCGAGCAATCTCCTCCTCAGAAAAACGCGTCGACACTTTTAAACTACTTTCTGTTTCTCTAAGACCGTATTCCTTGATGGAAGCTATTTTCTCGGCCATGGCACTATCGCCATGTTCTTCTGATGGCACTTCTTGAGCTTGTTGCGAGTGCCCAATCAAGAACATCATGCAAAACATCACTGCGGTTTCATGCGCACGAAAAGTTCGAAGCATAAAATTGTTCCACTATTTGGGTAAAGATTGATTAATGATTGAGTGTACCACGCAATATAAAAAACACTTTTATCGACCGAAAATCTTAAATTTAAGTATGCAATTTGTTGTCAACTTCCAATTTCGTGGGAAGACCTCCACGCGCACCCAAGGCGCGACAGTTTAGTCCTGCAACAACGTTCGCATACTCGAGCAACACTGACACCTCTGCGTCAGCACCTGTAGCAAGCCAGCTAGACACAAAGCCTCCTCGAAATGCATCGCCAGCTCCAGTGGTATCAATTGCATCAACCCGAATAGCAGGTGATCGAATTTCTTTACCGTCCATCAAAGCAAGACTTCCTTCCGCTCCAAGAGTTACCACCGTTAACGTAGGATTAAATTGGGATGATAGTAGACGAATCGCCTTCCCGAGCACAGGTTCTCCAGTCAGCGATGAGGGAAATTCTTCAGCCGCAATGATAATGTCGACCGAATTTAGCAGTTCTTCGATTCCAGGTTTTACGCGTTCAACATCAATCACTGAGGGAATACCTGCTTGTTTAGCATGCTGCGCAGCCTTACTCGCAGCTCTGGTTTCACCACAATCCACCAGCAACACGCGCCCGGAAGCAACCGCTGCCAACGGCACGTCGACATCCGTCATGGCGAGTCCACGATGACGATCCCAAATAATCGTTCTATCCCCAGTACGCTGGTCTACCAAAATGCATGCGAACTGATTCGTAGTTCCAGGCACTATCTTTGAGTGAGAGACGTCAACACCAGCACGAATCAAACTGCTCCTGCTCAACTCGCCATGCTCATCTTCTCCGAAGCGACCAATGTAACTTCCTCGCCATCCCAAGGAGGCGCATGTAACTAGCGCAGTTGCAGTCTGACCCCCTGGATGTTTTACAAGCGTTTTGGCCTGTTGTTTTCCGTTAATCTTTAAAGGCCCAGGAAAGACCGCATATAAATCAATACTGTTTAAACCCAGTCCAACGACGTCGTATTGGGCGCGTCCAGTTGGAACGGGTTGAATGGGAAGTCGCATTTCAGTATGAATGCTAACAGAACGAAAGGCCTCACCTCTAAGACGTAAGGGAACAATGACTTGATATTCGCCTTTTGTTTGCATAGAGTATTGATCGCGATGGAACGGCGAATGTCCAATGCGGGGTAAGCCTCCTCGTTAATTAAGGAAAACCCGTGCAACCCTTAACAAAACGGCAGCGAGAAATTCTCGACTATCTTGACGAGTTCATTCAGCAGCACGGTTACGCTCCGAGTCTCGAAGAAATTGGTCGTCGTTTTTCGCTCTCATCATTAGCTACTGTTCACAAACATTTAACGAATCTTCAGGAAAAAGGATTCATTCGCCGCGCTTGGAATCGAAGCAGGTCTGTCGAACTCGTACCAGTGCACGTAGGAAGTCGATCGTTAGAACTCCCTTTAATGGGATATGTCGCAGCGGGCGAACCAATAGAAGCAATCACCAGCACTGAAACAATAGCAGTGCCTGAACATTTCATTGGAAAACGAGACACCTACGTACTTCGCGTCAAAGGTGACTCGATGATAGACGAGCAAATTCGTGATGGCGACTACGTCATCGTCGAAGATCGCAAGACGGCTCAAAACGGCGAAATGGTGATCGCCCTATTAAACGGCACGGAGGTTACACTTAAATCTTTATACAGAAACGGTACAACTATTCAACTTCAACCAGCCAATCCGGCCATGCAGCCAATAAATGTTAGAGAGGACGCCCTGCAGATCCAAGGCGTGGTTGTAGGGGTAATGAGAAAATACTGAACCGTAAGTCTCTTTAACCGTAAAGGCAGCATGCCGCACAACGAGGCCGTCTTAATGTCTGAAAAGAATCCTATAAATTTTACAATTGTCGCCGACGAAAACGACTCATCTCCAAGAATTTATGCAAATTTTTGCAATGTCGCACATACACCCTTCGATGTCACACTAACGTTTTGCGAGATTATGCCACTCTCCCAAAAAGACATCGAAAGCGCGAAAAACGACAAAACTGTCCGTGCACCTGTTCGAGCAGAAATTGTAGTCCCATTGCCAGTCGTGCCAACATTAATAGCTTCTTTGCAAGAACACATTCGCGCTTATAACGATTCGTCAACGCAGACTATAGAACCAGATAAACCCATTCACTAACTGCATCTGGTGAATGCCAATGCGTTCTCAGCGAAAATTTGCCCAGCACTTCCTTGAAAACACTTGGGTTAATAAATTAGTCGAGTCAATCAAACCTCAACCGTCGGACCTGATTGTGGAGATAGGTGCCGGTCGAGGCGCCCTAACTCTCGCACTGGCACCAACCGTTTATCGTCTAATCGCAATCGAAATCGACCGCGACCTAGCTAATCGCTTAGCCGAACATCTACCCGATACAGTGACACTGATATCCGAAGACTTCTTACTAGTTGATTTGCCAGCAACTATTAAACCTTATACGCAACACTCGCGACTTCGTGTCGTTGGGAATTTACCTTACAATATTTCCAGTCAGATACTTTTTCATCTACTGAAATTACAAACCTCTCGTGAACTGTTTAACGACGCAACCTTAATGCTCCAACGAGAAGTTGCTGATCGTGTGGTTGCAACAGCAGGAGACCGAAATTACGGACCTGTTGCGATTATGACTAGCGTGCATGCTGACGCCAGTCGAATAATGACCCTTCCACCAGGAGCATTTCGACCTGCGCCAAGAGTTCACTCAGCGGTCGTGCAACTCAAGTTTCGAAAACCAAGCATATCGTTATCTCAATATTGCGTATTCGAACAGCTCGTTCGGACCGTCTTTCAGAGACGTCGAAAAACTCTTTTCAATGCGCTGAAACCCTACGCGGAGTCTGTTGGTGTCGACGCGGCCAAAGTAATAGAATCATCAAAAATAGACCCTCGTCGAAGACCAGAAACACTAGAACTATATGAATATAAGGAACTTACTAAGGTAGTTATTTCGAGTACATCCTAAGGTGTGCTATATTTGGCGAAGAAAGTTTCAATAACTGTTAGATTTATTGGTTTTTTTATTATCCCGCCGTCAGGCCTTCCCAGAAGCCTGAAAAATGCAACAACCAAAACAGTAATTGATTTCATCGAGTGCTATTTCTAGAACTCGAATAGATATACATCATATTAAGTCATTGATATTAAAAGACTTAACTTGATGTATAGAAAATAATGCCCATGCCGATAAATACGATAGTAGGTGTGAATTTACGTGCACTGCCCTGAAAAGGTGCCGAAACGTGGGAATTATTACAGGCAAGGAATTAGATGGCTCGATCTGAAAAGTCGCAACGGATTAGTGAATTCGTCGGTGTAGCGCTGTTTGCCGTCGGGTTGCTATGGTTTATCTCACTGGCAACACACTCACCAACAGACTCCGTCTGGGTTTTTATTAACAACGGAATCAACAATAGTCCTGCAAACTTTATTGGCGAACTTGGAGCTTTTCTATCTTACCTATCATTTCAATCCTTCGGTTACGCTGCTTACTTGATTCCAGGTTTGTTGTCTGTTCTAGGCTGGCATTATTTTTGGTGTCTGCAAATTGACGCGATCTATACCAAATACGTAGGAATCTTAACCCTCCTTACAGCGCTAGCTTCTTTTTTGAGCATCGCTTTTGATTTTGAGGGTGGGGAAATCGTTATTTCAGCAGATTCAGCTGGCGGCTTAGTGGGAAGCTGGCTTGCAGCAAATCTCGTCAACACCCTCAATCGCCTCGGTTCAATTATTTTCATCCTTACTTTGTGCTTTTTATCAATCATTCTCTCAACGCAAGCCTCCATTGGAAGAATAGCTAACAAAGGCTGGGACACACTAAGCCGTTGGACGAATCTTTTCTCGAACTACGCTAGGGAAACATACGCAAAATACCGTCAAGGTCTCCGCGAGACTAATCAGTTAAAGAAGCGTGCTAAGCAGGATTCTTTACCGAGAATAACCATAGAGCCTACCCCTCGGTTGAAGCAAGAATCAGAAAATAGAGACGAAGAGTCCGCTGATTCCCAGCAGACTCCTCCACAGAACGGAAAGCCTTCAATTAAGAAGCAAAAACAGCCGGCTTCATCAGAACCCCTGCCACTTTCAGAAGCATCGTCAAGAGCGCCGGCAGAACGACGAAATGGCGCGTATGTCCTGCCAACGTTGAGCCTGCTCGACTCAGTGAGAATCGTGCGAAAGGTTGACGACCGCGAACTAATGGAAGGCGCTCGTTTACTGGCAGACAAATGCAAAGAGTTTAATGTGGAAGGCAAGGTGGATGAAATTCATCCTGGACCAGTTGTTACGACTTATGAATTTAAACCAGAGGCTGGAGTCAAATACTCCAAAGTGACTGGATTAACCGAAGACCTATGTCTTGCCATGCAGGCGAACTCAGTACTGATAGATCGGATACCTGGTAAATCAACAGTCGGTATTCAAATTCCGAACCAAACAAGGGAACAAATTTCTCTGCGCGAACTACTGGAATCAGACACCTATAAACGCTCCACCTCCAAGCTCACCATGGTACTTGGTAAGACCATTCACGGCGAACCATTTGTCACAGATCTGGCAACAATGCCGCACTTACTGATCGCTGGAGCAACAGGCGCAGGTAAATCAGTATCTGTTAACGCGATGATTACGAGCATACTTTATAGAGCAACACCCAAAGAGGTGCGCTTTATCATGATCGACCCAAAACGGTTGGAATTAGGAATGTACCAAGACGTGCCCCATCTTCTCACCCCAGTGGTCGTTGATCCAAAACAAGCATCTAATGCGCTCCGCTGGGCCGTTCGAGAAATGGAGGAGCGCTACAAGCTACTCGCAGCAAACGGTGTGCGAAACATTGATCAGTACAACCGAAACGCGAATAACTTGGCAAAAGAATCAAAGGAGGAAACTCCGGAACCTTTGCCCTATATTGTCGTTATCATCGATGAACTCGCCGATTTAATGATGGTCGCTAGTAACGAAGTTGAAGAGTCAATTGCCAGGCTGGCACAAATGGCGAGAGCCGTAGGCATACATTTAATTTTGGCAACACAGAGACCATCAGTCGACGTAATCACCGGCTTAATTAAAGCCAACCTGCCAGCTAGAATTTCTTTTCAGGTTTCATCCAAGATAGACTCAAGAACAATCTTGGATGGAAATGGAGCCGAACAACTCCTCGGCATGGGTGACATGTTATTCATGCCACCAACATCCTCTCGCGTTATCCGGCTACACGGACCATACATTTCAGAACAGGAATCGTCTCGGTTAGCTAGCTTTCTTCGAAAACAAGCCCAGCCCATTTACGATAAAACAATTACCGAAGAGGAAAAGAAAGCTGCGGCAATCGAATTTGAACAGGACACTCTGTACGACGAGGCCTCAAGAATTATCGTTACAAGTGGGCAAGCTTCGATCTCTTTCCTTCAGCGCCGGCTGCGCATTGGCTTTAGCCGTGCCGCACGCCTAGTCGATATGATGGAGGCTGACGGCCTCGTGTCTGCAGGAGGCGGCGGTAAAGCACGTGAAGTCCTTGTTGGTAAAGATTATTTTGATCAAATTGACGAAAAATTAAATTGATCTCCCTTTAATTATGCTGACCATGTCTCCTTGTTGTATTTACCAACCCCTGTTTCGTGTTTTCCGATTCCACAAAACAGACTGCATGTCGTCACTCTTAGTGCTACTCATTGTGATTTTATCGGTTACCACCTTACATGCAGAATCGGCACGAGACATGTACCTTGCTGCGCTTGACCGAGAGTCCTCTCTAACAGACGAAAAGCGTCCAACGCCGCCTTCACTCGAACAACTTCACAGCCTTATCAACCAGTACGAACAAATCGTTCACAAATATCCTAGAAGCGGCTACAGCGATAACGCGCTTTGGCAGGCAGCAGGACTAGCTTTCGACGCATTTCATCGATATGGAGATATAAAAGGCCGTATCAAGGGAGAACGATTCCTAGGCCTAATCAGAAGTGAATACCCTTCCAGCTCTTTGGTAACTCAAATTGATACAAAGCTTAAAACCCTTGTCTTGCCCGTCAAACATCAAACACCTAGTTCCTCCCCTACTTTTCTTAGACAGATCGAGCGAACACCGATGGCTGATTTAGTACGGGTTACCATTGAATTAGATTCAGAAGTGACTTACAACCAGGAACAACTTGACAACCCACCACGACTATTTTTTGATTTAAAAAAGACAGAGACACCCGCCGCGCTTCATAACACAACTCTGAGTTACGCCGATGATATTGTTCGAAAGATTCGACTCGGTCGACATCCCACAAGCACAACGCGCATAGTATTCGATCTCAACGAAGTTGCTACGTATAGTGTCTACCCTCGTTACAATCCGTACCGACTTGTTGTAGATTTCAAACGTAAAGACAATCAAGAGTTAGCCGCGGTAAGTCCACAACCACCACCAGCTACCCCAACAACAAATTCAGACGGAGACTTCTCACTTTCTCGCCAACTTGGCCTTGGTATCTCGCGAATCGTTATTGATCCAGGACACGGTGGGCATGATCCTGGAGCCCGTGGTTCAGGCTTAACTGAAGCTGATGTGGTTCTGGATGTTGCACTTCGCGTGAAACAACTACTGGCCAACCGACCCACAATTGATGTCATTCTCACACGTAACACTGATGTATTTATTCCACTAAAGGAACGTACTGCCATTGCGAATCGTCATGGTGCAGACCTGTTCCTCTCGATTCATGCAAACGCCAACGACAACAGAAAAGTGCGCGGAATCGAAACCTATTTCTTAAATTTTGCTTCGGATTCAGAAGCGGAATCTTTGGCGGCGCGGGAGAATTCAGCGTCGGAAGAAACCATGCGAGATCTTTCAGGACTTGTTGAAAGGATCACCCTAAACAATAAACTTGATGAGTCGAGAGATCTCGCAGAGATGGTCCAACAAACAATGCACAGTGAGTTAGTGTCCATAAATACGAAGTTGCGAAACCTTGGGGTAAAACAGGCCCCGTTCGTTGTACTTATTGGTGCAGAAATGCCGAGTGTTCTCGCTGAAATTTCGTTTCTAAGTAATCGTGCTGAGTCTCTTCTTCTCAAGACGGAGGCGTACCGTCAAGCCATAGCCCAAGGGTTAGTTCAAGCGATTCTTCGATACCAAGAATCCTTGAAGAGCTATATGGTTGCAGAACAGCCATGAATCACAGACAGCTCGGTTATTCTGATCACTGTTGCAATTAGATTCTTTGGCTACAATTAAGTAAATCGATTCGACCGTTAATCCCTTAGATTTTTGCTTCCACTTTAAAGAAGTCAGCTTGCACTTCTAAAATGTTTCAACCATATAAAAATCCCACCGATCACTAGACCAGCCATAAGGGCACTGACAACAAAGACTCCCGTAATGCCTACCGATTGCAGTAGAACATCGCCTGCAGTCGTTTCAGGCGTCAATTCATCTGGAATTTGAATAACGATCGGAGTTGTTGGCTGTAAATACATCAATTGGTCTATTTTTTCATCTATTTAATCTTGTTCCATTGCTCACTCGCGCAGGCTAACTCAACCAAAGTCCGAACTGCTACCCCAGTCGGACCTTTTTTCTGATGTGCAGAATTTTCCTCACTCCAAGCCGTTCCAGCTATATCCAAGTGCGCCCATGGTCGACCATCCGTAAAACGCTTTAAAAACATCGCTGCAGTTATCGCAGACGCTGGGCGGCCTCCGACGTTCGCTACATCGGCAATGTCACTTCGAAGTTGTTCTGAGTAATCATCAAACACGGGCATCGGCCAGACTCGGTCTCCAGCCTGATTAGCTATATCGCGAACAGTGTTGACCCAAGAGTCCGGAGCACCAAATAATCCCGAAGTAGTGTTTCCCAGTGCTACTATGCAACCACCGGTCAAGGTGGCAACATCTACCAAATGAGTCGCTCCCAATTCCATCGCATACCACAAAGCATCCGCTAGAATAAGCCGTCCCTCGGCGTCTGTATTAATAACTTCCACAGTTGTACCGCTGGCTCCATAAAGCACATCTCCAGGCTTCACCGCACGACCACTCGGCATATTTTCCGTCGTTGGCACTATGCCAATTACTCGAATCGAAGGATTCAATTGACTAATGGCGCGCATAGCGCAAATCACAGCGGCACCACCAGACATATCCTCCTTCATTCGCTCCATGGATTCAGACGGCTTGAGCGAGATTCCTCCACTGTCAAAAGTGACACCCTTGCCAATCAGAGCCAGCACGGGGCCATCCGTTACTTCCGCAGGCTCGTGACGCATTACAATGACACGTGGCGGCTCAACGCTGCCCTGAGCAACGCCAAGAAGCAAGCCCATCCCAAGCTCGCGAATAGAATCTTCATCGAGGACATCAATTTCTAAAGAGGTGCCCTTTAAAATCTCCAAAGCCTGTTCAGCAAGAATTGATGGCGATAATTGATTACCCGGTTCATTAGCTAACCGCTTCGCCAAATTGCTACATTCACCGAGTATTCGTCCTCGCGCAACTGCATTTACGATTAATTCTGAATCGTCGTGAGTTGAAATAACTTGCAATGATCGCAGTGAGGATGGTTCTTGATCGTTTTCCGCCTTGTACAGGTCCGGGCTAAATTCTCCGAGGGTTAAGCCCTCTGCCACCGCCTGTACTCCAATTTCAGTGTTAATGCTATCGGGAACAGCAAAGGCCATATCGTTTATGCGACATCGACGACCAACTAACGCTGCTGCCGAAGCTACCTGACGCAACCTGCTCACAGAAAAAGGTCTTTCTTCTCCCATGCCGATCAACAATAGACGGTCTGCACTCCATGAATCATCAATCGTTTTAACGATAAAACTTTCATGCTTCTTTCCAGTGCACTCTCCTCGGCTGAGTGCTCTTTCTACTTCACCGCCAGCAGCACGATCGAGGTCTGACAGTTCACTCGGTCCATCAGACAAACTAATCGGAACCACCAAAAGCTCCGTGGTCACTTTTTCTAAAGGTAAATTTGCACCCTTGATCGTTGATTGCAACTCTTTCACCGGTTTCCCTCTCCTCTAATACTGCCTGCACACCTGGACTCTTCATGAGAGAGTAACTCAACTTGAGTCGCTTGTCCTGAGCGCATACGGTATCCTTTGATTGCCTCAGTTTCTTTAGAAATTAACGACACAATGACGTAAACAAATTGTGGATAATTCGCCTGATTTAAATCAGTTTCAGAAGGCTGAGGCAATGAGCCCGGATGTGAGTGGTAGGCTCCAACCACTTCAAGCCCTTCGTTGCGAGCCGTTCGAATCGCTTCGAAGTGGTCGACTGGGTCCACACGATAACGGGTTGGACTCTGATAAAGATTGTGGGCCCGTGCAGATCTCACAACCTGCTCTTTCGTGCCAATTAATAATCCACAACATTCTAGAGGTGCCTCGTTCCGTGCGTGAGTCAAAAGACCTCGTCCAACGGACTCTGGCATGACAACAACATCAACCGGTGACGTTTTCACAGTAGCTAAGCCTTCTCTTTTTTCTCTGACAAGTTGTCAACAATTGTCGGAATGGCTCCAAGTTCACTAACAAATTTTGACATTTTATCGATAACCTCATTAGAGTTGACACGCTCTGGCGTTAGAAGCCACTTCCTGCCAGAAAACAGGTCTGCTCGTGCCTGCATGATGCCCCCGCTCACTTCATCAACTGAGAGTTTTCCTGAAATATAACTAAAACGATGGGGAAACTTTGCAGCCAGGCTAACATCAATACTGGGTGAAGAAGTTACAGCAGTAATCAAAGCGGTTTCATTCACATGCTCGTCCAACAGCTTTAATACATTCAAATTATCCTGAATCGATCCAGCCAAGACGACCAGCTGAGCATCAGAGAGCATCGTGAGGTCATCGGCCGAAACGTCGACTGCGTGCATTCGTTGTGCCACTTCAAGCACGCTTTTGTCATCCACACCAATAACAAGACAAGCTGGCCAACGCTGTCTCACCGCAAGAGCAATGGAGCCGCCGACGAGACGAATTCCAACGATTCCGATCCGATCAAATATCGGCTGACTCCCAGAAGCCGATGGTGACGCCATCGGTAGAAGCCGCCCCCCTTCGGGAGTCACTAAGTATGCCTCTTACTGATTATTCCCACGTCTTACCGGCTAAATTGTTCCAAACAAAGGCTGCGTTCAATCGCTGGAGCAATAATCCTTAGTTCTGCCATCAATCGATCAAATTGCTCTGGATACATGGATTGCGCCCCGTCACTTTTTGCATTGTCTGGATCACAATGAACTTCAATGATTAACCCGTCCGCGCCAGCGGCAATCGAAGCTCTTGCCATCGGGGCGACCTTGTCCCTTAAGCCAATACCATGGCTTGGATCGGAAATAATAGGTAAATGACTCAGCTGATGAATAACTGGAATCGCAGAAATATCCAATGTATTACGAGTGTAATTTTCAAACGTCCGAATTCCCCGTTCACACAAAATCACAGCTGAATTCCCGCCCGCTAAAATATATTCTGCTGACATTAACCACTCTTCGATTGTTGCGGAAAGACCTCGTTTAAGAAGCACGGGGTGGCGTCTTCGACCCAACTCTCTCAAAAGCGTGAAGTTCTGCATATTTCTAGCGCCTACTTGAAGTAGATCCGCATATTTACTTACAAGGTCAAGCTGGCCAATATCCATCACTTCTGACACCAGTTTCAGATCATGCCGATCGGCTGCCTTACGAAGCATTTTAAGCCCTTCTTCACCAAGTCCCTGAAAGCTATAGGGAGAGCTTCTGGGTTTGAAAGCCCCGCCGCGCAGGATCCTTGCACCGGATGCCTTAACGGCAGCTGCAGTCGTTTCTACTTGTTCTTCAGTCTCCGCCGAACATGGTCCGGCCATAACAATGACCTCATCGCCACCTATGCGAACGTCGCCAATTTCAACAATACTGTTCGTTCGCTGGAATGTGCGACTCGCGAGTTTGTATGGCTCAGTAATTCGAATGACCTCGTGAACACCGTCCATGACCTGAAATAAACGAGGGTCAAATTCACGATTTCCTCCCACTGCTCCAAGGATGGTCCGTAGCGAACCGGTCGAGCGATGCACATCAAATCCGAGATCATCCAGCTTCGCAACGACCTCTTCTATTTGATTCTCGGCCGCCTCTTCTTCCATAACAATCATCATGAACTTAATCTCCTCACTTTATTTCCTCTTTATCCATCCCAGAGCTCTTCTTATCATCTTCCATACGTCTGGTTTCGTCGATGATTTGTTTAAATAAACGCGTCAAACTCAATCTAGATATCGGTCCCCTGCTCACGGCATGAATATGATCAATAACCTCTTGTTCTCGAGTGGGCTGGTAGACCTCAACACCGCTTGAGTGTTTTATTTGACCGATCTCAAGTGCGCACCCTGCTCGTTCGTTCAACAGCCGAACCAGTTCTTCATCGATGCGATCAATGCGATCGCGGCATTTCACGATCTGCTCAGTATCTAACTCACTGAATTCGCCATCACGAAGTTTTTTCTTGTCAGTCATGCTCACACTCAGGTTCTCTTCTAAAATCCATCGGAAATCAGCCAGGAAATATACCTCCCAACACGATCTTCCAAGTCACCACTTTCCCCAAACTCTGCAATAACACTAACTAGGCCGCTGCCCACCACCGCGGCATCAGCCCACCGACCGACCTCTCGAATATGTTCAGGACTCGAGATCCCGAAACCAAGGGCGACTGGCATATCTGACACGGTCCGGATGCGCTGTACAAGAGCTTCTGCATCCTGCGAAAGCTCTGTTCTAACTCCAGTCACGCCAAGCCTTGAAATTCCGTACAGAAAACCTCGACTGCACTTAATGGTTTCTTTCATTCTAATGGTAGTCGTCGTTGGGCTAATCAACCCAATGGTGTCGACCTCGACCTTAGCCATCACATCAAGAAAAGACTTTCCCTCCTCCACCGGTAGATCGAGAACGAGGACACCATCAATCCCAGCCGCCCCAGCGCGTGCTCCAAATTCATCAACTCCTAACGATAGTATTGGATTTATATAAGTAAAAAGCACAATCGGTGCCTCAAGAGACGACCGCATTTTCTCCAAAGTGTTCAGCGTTGAAGTAAGAGTGGACCCAGCGGCTAACGCCCGTTCTGACGCTCGTTGAATAACAGGACCATCGGCCAGTGGATCAGAGAATGGAACACCAATCTCCAGCACATCTGCCCCTGATGCATCCAAAGTGCGTAGTATGGATTCGGTTCGTGCCACAGTGGGATCGCCAGCAGTCACATAAGTTATCAATCCCGTTCTTTCTGCTCGACGGAGAGTTTCGAAAGTCTTGTTAAGGCGTGACATCACGCCCTCCTCGACTGTCGTTCTTACTCCTCTTCTTTAGCTGTTCTGCAACTGTGTCAACATCCTTATCTCCTCGACCAGATAAATTCACAAGTAACATTCGATTGGCATCCCAGGTACTAGCGATCTCCATTGCGTAGGCAAGGGCATGAGCTGACTCAAGTGCGGGTAGAATCCCTTCAAGGCGACTAAAACTGCAAAATGCAGTTAAAGCTTCTTCATCAGAAGCCCATTTATACTCCGCTCGTCCTGTCTCTCTTAACCAAGCGTGTTCTGGTCCAACGGCTGCATAATCAAGGCCGGCGGCTATTGAATGTGTTGCCTCTATATTTCCATTGGAATCCTGCAACACATAACTTCGAGTTCCTTGCAAAACACCAGCACTGCCTCCTGCAAAACGCGCTGCATGACGCCCTGGAGCAATTCCTTCTCCTCCTGCTTCGACCCCGACTAGTTCAACGCCACTATCGTTTATGAATCCGTCAAAAATACCTAAAGCGTTACTGCCTCCGCCAACACAAGCAACCACTGTATCCGGCAAACGCCCTGTCAAAGCCTCAAACTGGACACGCGCTTCTTGTCCAATAACAGATTGAAACTCACGTACCATTAGAGGATATGGATGCGGGCCTAGAACTGAACCGAGCAAATAATACGTGTCGTGGACACTGGAAACCCAATCACGCATCGCTTCATTAATCGCATCTTTCAGAGTTCGACTACCACTATCTACCTGCTTAACCGATGCACCCAACAAACGTATCCTCTCCACATTCAGTGCTTGGCGCACCATATCTTCTGCGCCCATATAGATGTCGCACTTCAATCCCAAGAGTGCACACGCGGTGGCAGTGGCCACGCCGTGTTGGCCCGCGCCCGTTTCGGCAACAACTCGCCGTTTACCCATTCTCAAGGCCAGTAGCGCTTGACCTAACGCGTTGTTAATCTTATGAGCACCGGTATGTGAAAGATCTTCCCGTTTCAAAAAGATTCGTGCGCCCCCTATAGAGCCAGTCAAGCGTTTCGCTTCAGTCAACGGAGTTGGACGACCGACATACTCTGTTAGCAGGATTTGTAATCGAGAAATAAAATTTGGATCTTTACGTGCTTCATCGTAGGAAGCAACAAGTTCCTCAATCGGCGCTACTAACGTTTCGGGCACATAACTTCCGCCATAGACCCCATAGTAACCACGTTCATCAGGGTCCCGTTCTCCAAACTTTGGCACCGAAAACACTATCGGTTTAGTTGTCATGATTTTACTGAACCATCTAGCAGTCCTACTTCTACTGAAGCTAAAGCCTTAAAAAAACTTCTCAAGCGTGCTGGGTCCTTTCGACCGGGATATTCTTCTACTCCGGATGACACATCGACACCAAACGGTTGAACAGTCCTAACGCCCATAGCCACTGTTTCAGGACGCAGCCCACCCGATAAAATTACCTTGCGACCTCTTGCTACGCTCCTTGCATATTCCCAATCTATTGACTTACCCGTTCCACCCTTTTTAACAGGGTCATGCGCGTCTAACAGCACAGTCGCTGTCTCTGGAACATCACTCAACGCAGTCATCATTTTTCCATTTTCAACGGTTACAGCTTTAATAATTGGAAGTCCGATCGATTGGCAGTACTCGTAACTCTCACAACCGTGAAGTTGAACAGCACCAAGATGAATAATCTCAGCCACGCGACGAACGTAGGAAACCGATTGGTCAACAAATACACCTACAGGGAGAATTGAAGGTGGTAGTACACTTCTCACTATCGCTGCTTTTTTGGGATCCACAAATCGTGGACTTTCCGGCCAAAAAACCATTCCAATCGCTGACGCCCCAAATTCTACAGCCAGTTGCGCATCTTGCACGTTGGTAATTCCACATACTTTCACGTAGACCATAAACAGACTTACCTTTAAGTTGTTCCCTGCACGAATTCAGATAGCGCCAAACCTGGACTCGCAGAGCTCATTAAAGCTTCACCAATTAAAAAGCCTTTGTAGCCAAGGTCTCGCAACGCCAACACACTGGCCTGATCACCAAGACCACTTTCAGCAACTGAGACAATCGTGTGCGGTACGTGCTCAATAAGACTCTCAGAAGTTTCAACAACAACCTCTAACGTTCGTAAATTCCGATTATTGACTCCAACAATACTGGCTTCTGCTCGAATAGCCCGCTCTAGCTCACGAAGATCATGAACTTCTACGAGCGCTGCCATTCCAAGCGACTCAACACGTCGCAGAAGCTGCAGCAACATCTCCTGATCAAGCGCGGCTACTATCAGCAATGCTGCATCTGCCCCTGCTATGCATGCTTCAAGCACTTGATATTCGGAAACAATAAAATCCTTACACAGAACCGGAATGTCGACGGATTCGCTTACGGCGCGTAGATGCTCGATTGAACCATCAAAAAACGTTGGTTCGGTCAAAACCGACACAGCTGCCGCACCGTGTTTCTCATATTCACTGGCAAGGCCAATGGGATCATAACTAGCAGTTAACAGACCTTTCGACGGTGACCTTTGTTTGCATTCCGCGATCACATTAATAGTTTCTGTTCGAGATAGTCTCTCCCAGAACATTTGTCCTTTTGGAGATCTACTTCCAGCTAACGATTCCAACTCCTCGATCGAGTGTTGCCGTTCTCGAACAGATTTCGACTTTCGTGTCCCAGATATAATCGTGGCCAACAAATCCGATGGTGCCGATGACGTCATCCCTGCTCCTTATGAGAAGCCAGTCGAGATATCGTCGTCAGCTTATGCAGGGTTTCTTTTGCGGCCCCAGTGTCAATCGCTTCCGCTGCACGTTCAAAACCATGCTTTAAAGAAGAGACTTCGTCAGAGATTAATAAGGCGGCACTGGCATTTAGCAGCACAATATCTCTAGCCGCGCTCTTCTCTCCTTCTAGTACTCTCTCCGCAATCAAACTGTTTCTCTCAGCATCTCCACCCTTGAGAGATGCAAGATCCACCTTTGGACAGCCGAAATCATCAGGGTGAAGGTAAAATGTGTTCACTACTCCTTGCCTACATTCCGAAACCTTCGTGTACCCTGTAGTCGATATTTCATCAAGACCATCCGCCCCATGTACGACCCAAGCACGCTCTGAGCCAAGTAATGCTAATGAGTGCGCTAGTAGTTCTGTATGCTCAGGACGTGAGACGCCGACTAATTGACGACGTGCTCCTGCCGGATTGGTGAGCGGTCCCAGTAGATTAAATGCAGTTCTTATTCCTAGATCCTTTCTCGCCTGTGCCGCGTGTCGCATCGAGGGATGAAACTTTGGCGCAAAAAAGAAGGCTATCCCGGCTTCCCGCAAGCATTGTTCGACCTGAAGTGGATCGGCATCAATTTTGACGCCCATCTCTTCAAACAAATCAGCACTACCACATTTACTTGAAACCGATCTATTGCCATGCTTGGCCACAGTTACGCCACATGCAGCTAACACCAGAGCAGCTACAGAAGATACGTTAAAGGTATTAGATCGATCACCTCCAGTGCCGCACGTATCAAACGAACCGGTATAGGTTTCTTGAAGCTTCACTGTGTGCGTGCGCATTGTACGAGCAAGTCCCACGATCTCGTTTGGACGTTCACCCTTCATGGCTAACCCAACTAGTAACCCACCGATTTGAGCTGGGGTTGCTTTGCCATCCATTATCTGTGCCATGACAGCGGCTGCTTCGTCTGCGGTCAGATCACACCTGCGGTTCAACTTCTCCAATATTTTTGTAAACATTACAATTCCAAAAAGCTCTGTAAGAGTCGAAGTCCCGTTGTTGTTAGAATCGATTCCGGATGAAACTGAACACCGTGAATCGGCCAGGAAATATGTCTTACGGCCATTATTGAACCGTCATCGGTCGCTCGTGCTGCCACCTCAAGAGACTCCGGAAGATTTTCGTCAGAAACTACAAGTGAATGGTAGCGTGTCGCAGAAAATCCGCCCGACAGATCGCGAAAGATTCCGCGGCCATCATGATTAATTGTCGAACATTTTCCATGACGCACTTGCCGATTTCGAACTACCATGCCTCCAAACGCCACACTGATTGCCTGATGACCAAGGCATACACCTAAAACAGGTACACGTGAACCAAATCGACGAACAGCCTCAACCGAAATACCAGCATTTTCAGGACGCCCAGGACCGGGAGAGATAACTAGCCGAGCCGGATTTATCGCTTCAACCTCATCAATAGTCACTTCATCGTTACGGCGAACCATCATTTCTTCACCCAGTTGGCCCATGTACTGCACAAGGTTGTAGGTGAACGAATCGTAATTGTCGATCACTAGGGTCATATTAATTCTCGATGGGCCATCTCGATTGCTCGCAACATTGCTTTTGCCTTATCTTCAGTTTCTTTAAATTCTGACTCAGCCACCGAATCAGCAACAATGCCAGCACCGGACTGTATCGATGCGCGACCATCTCTAATCGTGATCGTCCGAATTCCTATACAGCAATCCAAATTACCTGCGAAGTCTAAATACCCAATAGCGCCAGCATAGATCCCACGGTGCGTGGGCTCTAATTGCGTAATTAGTTCCATCGCTCTAACTTTTGGTGCCCCTGATACTGTACCTGCTGGAAAACACGCAGCCAAAGCATCCAGTTGATCCTTCCCATCGGCAAGTCGGCCTTCTACCTTCGACACTAAATGCATCACATGAGAGTAGCGTTCAAGCCGCATAAATTGAGGAACCCTCACAGTTCCGTACTCGCACACTCGTCCGAGATCGTTGCGTCCCAGGTCGACCAACATCACATGTTCGGCCCTTTCCTTTTCATCTGCTTTTAGTTCTTCTCCAAAGCGTTCGTCTTCCCATGCGTCCATGCCACGCGGTCGTGTTCCGGCGATCGGATGGGTTTCAACCTTCTTGTTTTCAACTCTAACCAACATTTCTGGAGACGCACCGACGATAACCGTTCGACCCATTCGCATGAAATACATATAGGGAGATGGATTAATGTGTCGAAGTGCCCGATAAACAGTGAACGGATCGGCCGTAAGTTCAGTCTGAAAACGCCGGGAAAGCACGACCTGAAATATTTCTCCTTCAAAAATGTGGGACTGCGCAGTCTTAACCGATGACTCAAATGATTTTTGGGAGAGATTTGAAGTTATCTCAAGTTTAGCTTTCTTCAATGATTCTGATCGCGACAGTGTTCGCTCTAATTCTTTCTCTAAAAAGGTCATCTTGGCGCACGCAAACTGATAAAGCGCCGGAAGATCGTCACCTTTCGATACACGCGCGTTTGCAATAATCAGAATCCGATGCGCAACATGATCGAAAGCAAGCACCGTGTCAAAGAGCATGAAGGCGGCTTCATCATCACCATTGGATTCACTATCTAAAGACGCCTGGCGACTCCAGGCTTTCTGCAGTGATGCTTCAAACCATGGAACGGAATCGTAACCAAGATAGCCAACTGCACCACCAGTAAATCTCGGCAATTCAGGCACTACTGGAGAGCGATATTTAGTCATTAATTGTCGAAGCGTGCTCATAAATGACTCGGGTTGTTTAGATATAACACCGTTGTGCTCTACGATGGTTTGTCCTTTTCGCGATCGCACTATTAGAAAAGGGTCTTTTCCGAGAAATGAATACCGTGCGACCTGTTCACCTCCATCAACACTTTCTAAAAGAAACGCGTTATCTGAATGCTCCGCAATTTTTAGAAATGCCGAGACAGGAGTCAGCAAATCAGCCATGATTTCTTTACAGACTGGAACGAAGGTTCCCTGCGACGCCAAATCGATAAACTCTTCCAAAGTGGTCTGTTTCATGAGTCTCTCACCGTCCAATCCAAGGCCTTCATGGCTGCTTGTTCCATAACGATTGGGTTTGGCTTAGCGCCAGTCCACCATTCAGCCTGGACTTGTGCTTGAGCAATCAACATCTCCAATCCTCCTAACACGTCACAACCTTGCTGCGAAGCATCTTTCATGAGGCGAGTCTGCGTTGGGTTATAGACGAGGTCATAAACCAAGCGACCATCCAGATGATCTCGCTCCATCGGAGTCTTATTCACATTCGGAAATGTTCCAACTGGAGTTGTATTCACCAATAGGTCCCAAGTCTTAGGTAACGGCGGCCATGGCCCTGCCACGGCTTTTCCAAGTGACGCAACTGCTTTCGCATTCTCAAGGCGTCTTGCATGAACACTCACGATTGCACCAGCCTGACTCAAAGCAACTGTCACCGCTCTCGCTGCACCTCCAGCCCCTAATACAGATGCGCGAAGACCTTTTAACTTGATTCGCCGTTTAAGAGGCGCGAGAAATCCTTCGACATCCGTGTTGATTCCAGACCAGCAATCGGACTCAGCACGGATTGTGTTTACTGCCCCAATAAGCTTGGCAACGGAGTCGGTTTTTTTGACTTGCTTAAGCATAGTCTGTTTGAACGGTGCGGTAATGCTAGCTCCTTTAATGGAAAGCGCTTTTGCAAAACCTGCAAAGTCGGCCACATCATACGCTTCAAGTGGTAAGTACACCGCGTCTCGCTGTTGCTCTGCAAAACTCGCATTGTGTAGTGCTGGTGAAATGGAATGGGAAATTGGATTTCCAACAACACCAAACACCTCCGTATTGGATGTGAGCTTTCTATATCGAAACTCCTCGAGCATCTGCTCATAACCCACTTGCCCTGGTGCTGCGTTGCCAGCATAGGTCCAACGGGACCCAAAGCGAGATGCTAGAATTCGAGAAGCCAATCCAGGCACTCCCATACCGATGACTACAGCACGATCTTGATCGGTAGTTGTTTGACCAATCTCAAGCAGTGGAAGTAAATCGCACAATCGTGTGGCCGTAACGGCAATCTTAACAACGGCAGCGCCCACTCTTTGCATTGTCCGATATTGATCATGCAAATCGTGAGGAATTCCTTTAAAGTCGTGCATCGAGAGTACAACGTTTCGTCCACCCCGTTTCTTTATCACGCTCTCGAAGCCTCGATTCCATTCCATATCCACATAATCAGCGCCCGAATCAACCGCCTCAAGAAGTAGCTTACGCCGTTCCTCTTCTGAACCTCTGAATAGACCGCCATCACGAATTGAACGACAAGTAATAATAACTGGACACCGACGTCCATTTAAGGCGGCTTGCACATCTGGGTCTGGAACCGAATCCAGACGCAATTCCACTAAATCCACGTCACTTGCTGCATCTCGACGTTTTCGAAGTTCGGCCATGTTGTCGGCCATAACAGTCAGGCAAATCTGCGCTTTATGCATTCATCTAAACCAAAAAAAACCTCCACAGCAAATATGCTGAAGAGGCTTTGAACTGCTTGTGCTATATCTTTTTCAACGGTCAAACTGGCACAGTCACCCCTCCAGAACCAATGCTAAAATAGAAAAATCGCCACCAGGTTCGACAAAAACACACCGCCAGGGGATCAATTAGCGCCAGTCTCGTGGTCAGCGATGAAATCATAAATATATCCGTGTCGAAATACCTCTTGGTTCCAATAAAATGAGATTATCAAAGGCGTGCCAAGACTGTCAATCATGGCTGAAAACTGAACCAAAAACTGCTGTTTTCTCCTTGACCCATAAACACTTAGTTGACTATAACGTCCTCAGCCTCTGACTTGAACTCTATGCTATTACGCACTTTAATTACAGGCGCTTTAGTTCTAACCAGTCCCAATTGGTTGCTCGCATCAACCGATTTTATGCCCCTTCAAGAAGTTAAGGCTGGCATGACCGGTGTCGGCATTACTGTATTTGAAGGCAGTAGACGAGAAGAGTTCACTGTTCAAATCCTCGGCATTCTAAAAAATATTAATGGCCCACAAAGAAGTCTTATACTTGCTCGGCTCGCAGGAGGCCCCTTAGCTGAGACCGGAGTAATTCAGGGCATGAGTGGAAGCCCGGTCTATATTGACAATAGACTCGTTGGAGCCGTGTCACACGCCTTGGGTCAGTTCACGCAAGAGCCAATTGCAGGCATCACGCCCATCGCCGACATGATAGAAGCAGTTTCTCAAACAAACCTGAGACCACCGTCACGTCAAGTCAACCTCACTCTTCCGATTACAAATGAGAGTTTTCTTGGCGCTTTCAAGCAGTCGCTACTGCAAAACAACTCTTCTGGTTCAGGCCTTGGCAATGTGATCGGTCGAGGTGTATCTCAAGAGAGTGCAAACCGACTTGCCGCACTCCTCCGACCGATTGACACTCCTCTTGTCTTTAGTGGATTTACAGACGATTCTCTTCAATTCCTGAGTGATTCATTTTCAAGTGACAGTATCTCTCCTGTCCTTGGTGTTGGAATTGTTCAGGATGAGCAAGACAGGAAGGGTGCTACCCCTCTTCGTGCCGGCGATCCCATAGCGATCAGCCTGATCAGTGGAGACTTGTTTGTCGCTGGAACAGGTACGACCACACTGGTTGACGGTAATCGTGTTTATGCATTTGGTCATCGCTTTCAAAATCTAGGACCAACGGATTTTAGAATGCACCGCGCAGAGGTACAGGTTGTACTCCCAAGCCTTCTATCCTCTACACGAATTGCAGTCGTTGGTGAACCTATTGGAGTCTTTCAACAAGACCAGCCTACCGCAATCGCTGGCACCCTCGGTATGGATGCAAGAGTAATTCCTGTTACCGTATCTCTCACCGCTCCACATTCGAGTGTCGAACAACGTGTGATGAAATTCGATCTGGCACACGATCAACTTATGACGCCACTCCTCGCGTATATCTCAGTTTTGAGCACTTTGACGGCATATGGACGAGAAATCGGAACTGCCACTTACAGCCTGAGTGGAAGCACCACGATTGCAGATCAAAACGATGTACTCATCGACAACATCTATACCGGACCGTCATCCGCAATAAATGCTGCAACGTCAGTCGCTGGACCGCTCGCAATGCTGCTAAATAACGATTATGAAGAGGCAATCATTGAGGAGCTCTCACTTGCAATCACTGCTGTAGAAGAAGCTAAAATTGAAACAATCGAACGCGTCTGGTTAGATCAGGTCCGACTTTACCGAGGTCAAGTCGTAGACCTCAATATTACGACGCGGAACTACCGAGGAGGTGAAACTCTTCGAACCCTTCCGATCACCATTCCAACCAATAGCCCAACCAATTTGTCGTTACTGGTCTCCGGAGGCCCACAATTCACCCTTTGGGAACAACAAGAAATTCGTCCTCCAGTGCAACCACGTAATATGTCTCACTTGATTAGATTGCTAAACAATGCTCGACAAAATAATCGTATTTACGTCCGTCTATTTGGTGACGATTATGGTGCAGTGGTGCAGGGAGAACACTTCACCTCTCTTCCCCCTTCAATGCTGAATATTTATCGCTCTGACCGCAGCAGTGGCACAACGACTCCACTGACAAAGGCTACCTTTTATGAAACAGACACCTTAAGCGAGCATGCAATAGAAGGACTCCATTTGCTACATTTAGAAATCGCTACACAATAACCAGTCTTTTCAAAAACAAAAACGCTATGCGCCTTCAATTAATTCTTTGCTCACTCTTCGTTATCACATGGCAAATAACCATGAGTTTGGCAGCTGTACCGATTACATGGCATGTTTCGAGTCGCGACCAGTTTTTAAGCGGAGAACTGGAAAATCTAGCGATTCATGAAAGCGGACAGTTGATGTTAGGACCACAAATTAATGAGTTGCAGAATCCCAACACACCAATTATTTGGGCGCTCCAAGAAGCAACCGACGGAGCCCTCTGGTTAGGCACGAGTAGTAATGGTCATATTTATCGATCGAGCGACAGCCAACCAACCAACTTGACCTTTGAGGTAGAGGAGCTTGAAGTTCATGCCCTTGCTGCTGGACCCAACGGTACCGTTTATGCAGGAACGAATCCAAACGGAAAAATTTACCGGCTCGCAACCGACGGCAGCGCAGAATCAATCTTTAATCCTGAGGAAACATATATCTGGGCGCTCACTGTCGATCCCAGTGGCACCCTATATGTGGCTACAGGACAAAGCGGAGCGATTTACAAAATTACGCCGAACGGTGAGAGAGAGATCTTTTACAAGGCAACTGCAACCCATGTCATTTCGCTTGAATTTGATCCATTGGGTAATTTGATTGCTACAACAGAATCTCCAGGACAAGTCATTCGAATCGATGCAGCAGGAAATGGATTTTTGCTTCTCGAATCACCATTCACTGAAGTCCGTGCCATAACCCATGCTCCTGATGGATCTTTCTATGTCGCAGCACTCCGCGATTCAGCCGTCGACTCGATGCAAAATACAGCGATTACGACCAGCGTGCCGGAAGCCGATATCTCTGCTGCTGTAAATAGCAGCACACGTTCAACACAAACTTACAACTCGAATCTGGAAGATGCCACGGGCGCCGTGTACCACATTCTCCCAGACGGTTTGTGGGAGATCTACTGGTCCTCAACCAGCGAGATTCCCTACGATTTACTCATTGATAGTGATGGAAGCCTGCTTATAGCAACAGGCCAGGAAGGAAGAATCCTTCGTCTCTCTGGTAATCCCGTCAGAGCCACGCTCCTCGCCACTACGCCGACGCAACAGGTCACCACTTTCATGCAATCATCGAAAGGGGTAATCCATTTTGCAACTGCTAATCCTGGCAAACTCTTCGGGGTTACGAATAACCTGGCCTCCGAAGGTACATACTTTTCAGAGGTCAAAGACGCAACCAATATATCGACGTGGAGTACAGTCAAATGGCGGGCTTCTACACCAGGTGACAGTCACGTAGATATTTTTACTCGTTCTGGAAATACCAAAAACCCTGACAACAACTGGAGCGCCTGGTCCGCAGCTTATGAGCATTCGACTGGTAGCCCTATCGAAAGCCCAAAGGCGCGCTACTTCCAATGGAAGGCGGTTCTTTATAAAGGTGACCAATCCAGCTCACCTATGCTCACTTCGGTTACAGTTTCCTATCTTCCAAGAAATCTGAAGCCCCTACTCTCCTCTGTCACAGTGCATCCAGCCGGAACTGTTTTTCAAAAAGCATTTTCAAACGGAGATTTTGAAATCGCTGGCTACGATAACAACAGATTGAACGCTAAGCAGGAGATCACCCTTAAAGCTCAAGCGACAAGACAAACGACCACCCCTTTGACGGGACGTCGAGCTTATCGCAAGGGGCTGCAAACCTTCGAATGGGCAGCAACCGACCCTGATGATAACCGCCTTCTCTATCAGGTGCACTACCGTAATGAAGGGAACATGTCGTGGAATATCTTGGACGAGAATTTATGGCAACCAATTTTTGTCTGGGACACTACATCAGTTCCTGACGGTGATTATGTCATCGCCATCACAGCATCCGATGCTCTCGCCAATCTGCCTAGTGCAAGCCTGACGGCTCAACGTGAAAGCACTGTTTTCACTATCGACAACACCGCTCCTAATATCGAATTGATGCCGATTCACCAAGAACAGACGAACCTCTCCCTATCGTTCGTGGTGCAGGATGTACGTTCTTCGATTGAGCAGGTCGAGTACTCTTTGGACGCTAGTTCTTGGGTGCCAGCACATCCAAGCGACGGAATCTTTGATTCACAGCGCGAAGAATTTGAAATAACAATTACGCCACAGTCGTCAATAGCTGAAATCGTAGTCCGAGCCACGGATGCCATGAACAATACTGGCACGGCTAACGTCAAATGGCTAAGTACTGTGCCGTAAAATTCCCCGTCATACAAATCATGATCATTGCGATTATCATGCGAGCAACCATATGTTAAATGGATTATTCGTATCTGTAATTGTCGCCTCAATATTGCTCGCTGCCTTAACGGATCGCATGGAGCAAGTTAGCCAGGCTGTCTTGTCATCTGCGGGCGATGCAGTGACACTTGCGATTGGACTCGTTGGGGTAATGGCCTTCTTTCTTGGTCTAATGCGGGTCGCAGAAGATGCGGGGCTCTTGCGGCGCGTGGCTCGAGCCATTGGACCAGTAATGCGCTTACTTTTCCCAAGTGTACCAACCGACCATCCTGCAATGAGCGCCATGATACTGAACATCTCAAGTAATATGCTCGGCCTAGGCAATGCAGCAACTCCATTCGGCATTCGAGCCATGGAACAACTTGATAAGTTAAACAGCCGTAAAGGAACCGCTAGCAATGCCATGGTGCTTTTTCTAGCCATTAATACGGCTGGCTTGGCCGTGTTGCCGTCAGGTGTAATTGGTCTTAGGGCATCGCTTGGATCTGCAGACGCAGCAGGAATATTACTTCCCACATGGTTTGCGAGTGGCTGCGCAACAATCGTTGGCGTTCTGGCGGCTACATTGCTCTCACGATTACCATATTACCGAGTGTCCGAGCCTCCCACTTTACCGGCTCAACAAGAACTAAAGGACAACGCCTCCAAGTCACAAGAGGTTACCAGTATTGATGACACAGGCTTAGAAGGAAATCCATCTCGAGAGATATCAAAACGTCGGTGGGTTGTTCTCGCTTTTTGGATTACCTTTATCGGTCTTTTCATTCGTCACATACTAACTATGCCAACCGATTCGTCCGTCGACGACCTTGCTCGCAGCATTATGTCCAACTGGAGCCTGCCGGTAATAATCGCGAGCCTCATATTATATGGATGGGCGCATGGAGTTCGAGTTTATGAATCATTGATTACAGGTGCGAAGCAGGGATTCGAAGTCGCACTCCGGATTATTCCGTATTTGGTTGCCATCATCGTCGCGATTGCAATGTTTCGTGCCTCCGGTGGGATTGATTTAATGGGCGCCATGGTTGGACCGATTACCACCTTAATCCAGATGCCACCGGAAGCACTGCCAATGGCACTGCTCCGGCCGCTTTCAGGGTCTGGAGCATTTGGTATCATGGCTGAGATCATGAACACTCATGGCCCTGATTCCTTAATTGGATACATGGTCAGCACTTTTCAAGGTAGCACTGAGACAACTTTCTACACCTTGGCCGTATATTTCGGCGCTATCGGTATCGTTAAAGCTCGACACGCAGTCATTTCTTGTCTGATGGCTGACTTCGCAGGAATTTTGGCAGCAGTGTTCATTGTTAATCTCCTATTCGGATGACTTCTACACCCTTGCGATTCACTACGAATCATCGAAACCGCTCCGTCGGCAGGAAACGGACAGTCTGACACTCTGGTAAAAGGCTTCCATAACTTCGTGTAAAATAACTGTATATGTTGCGTTTCTTAACAGCAGGCGAATCTCATGGTCAAGGCTTGGTGGTTATTCTTGAAGGGATTCCCGCTGGCTTAACACTAGATTTCGACGCCATTACGAATGATCTTCGTCGTCGCCAAGGTGGTTACGGCCGTGGAAATCGCATGAAAATCGAATCCGATCGGGCCCAGATCTTATCTGGGGTCCGAGCTGGACAGACGATTGGCGGTCCTATTTCCATGCTTATTAAAAACAAGGACTGGATTAACTGGGAAAGCACCATGAGGGTTGAAGCGCCGGACAACCATGAGCCTGATGAAAAGTCACGCTCAAGACCAGTCGTTTCGAAACCTCGACCTGGCCATGCGGACCTAGCAGGAAGCTTGAAATACGCCAGACAAGATATTCGAGATATTCTCGAAAGAGCAAGCGCCAGGGAAACAGCAGCAAGAGTTGCAGCAGGGGCGATAGCTCGACAACTTCTGAAACATTTCGGAATCGAAATTATCAGTCACGTTACTAGGATAGGGAGCTTATCTATAAACGATCCTTTGGCCGTAACTTTCAAAAAAGCAAAGGCAATACCGGCTGACTCACCTCTTCGATGCTTCGATCTCGAACTAGAAAAACAGATGACTGCCACTATTGATAAGGCCCGCGCGGCTGGAGACACCTTGGGAGGCACGTTCGAGATAATCGTTCGTGGAGTTCCAGTTGGACTCGGCAGCTACGTACAATGGGATCGAAAACTTGATGGACGTTTTGCCCAAGCTTTAATGTCTATCCCTGCAATCAAATCAGTCGGTATCGGCCGAGGTCCTGCAGTAGCGGAGTTATTGGGATCGCAAGTCCACGACGAAATAGTGCTGAGTTCTACTGCAAAAGTTAGCACCAAACAGCCTTTGGGAATCACTCGTCCAACCAATAACGCGGGCGGGCTCGAAGGAGGAGTCAGCAATGGTGAAGAAATCCGCCTCTCAGCCTGCATGAAACCTATCTCAACATTAATGAAGCCTCTCAGATCGGTAGACCTCTCGACCATGACTGAGGCAGAAGCTACTGTTGAACGAAGCGATGTTTGTGCCGTACCAGCAGCAGCGGTAGTCGCGGAAGCTGTAGTTTGCCTGGTTTTGGCTGACGCTTTCATGGAAAAATTCGGTGGTGACTCTATTGCTGAGCTATCTAAGCATTTTGGAAATACAGATTCTTCCGTCGAAGTGGTGACTGGACGAGACGAATCTATGAACTAGTTTCATAGGCTGTTAACCTAAGATGCTTAGGCCTATCGTCAAACACGGTAACGTCACACTCCAACGTCCTGCAGAACTTGTTAAACATTTAACTGCTGATATTCAATCCCTTATCGACGACATGATTGAATCGATGTACGCAGCCGAAGGGATAGGGCTGGCTGCGCCTCAAATTGGAGTTGGGCTCAGGATTTTTGTGATCGATTTGTCTGGAGGAGAACAATCTTCTGAAGTCTACGTGGTCATTAATCCAAAAGTGATCGAATTCGACGGCAATCAATTAGAGCAAGAAGGTTGTCTTAGTTTGCCAGGATTCACGGCAACCGTTACTCGACCCTCACGAATACTTGTAGCAGGACTTGACCGCCACGGTAAAGAGCTACAGATTGAAGGTAGTGACTTGTTGGCTAGAGCCCTTCAACATGAGATAGATCATCTTGACGGCCGATTGTTTGTCGATCGACTAAAAGGCATCAAACGAAGTGTGATTATGCGACGAATGGATAAACTTAAACGTAAGGGCCAATGGTAATGGCGAGGATCGTATTTTTTGGAACACCAGAATTCGCTCTCCCAACGCTCTCCCGACTTGTAGAATCGTCCCATTCCGTAGTCGCAGTAGTGACCCAACCTGATCGCCCACGGGGCCGAGGGCAGAAAACGCGCACTTCCCCCATTAAGGCGTTCGCGCTTGAACATCAACTAACAGTTTTCAACCCCACACAACTTCAGGATGGTAAATTCCGACAGTTACTCTCGGACACAAAACCAGATCTTGGCGTGATTGCCGCCTATGGACAAATTTTACCTGACGAACTATTAAAACTACCTCGTTACGGATTCATTAACGTACACGCATCACTGCTACCAGATTATCGCGGTGCTGCACCGATCCAGCGAGCGATTTTGGATGGACAATCAGAGACCGGAATCACAATTATGCGTGTCGTCTCTGACCTCGATGCAGGCCCAATACTAGCTACTAACAATCGACCAATTGCACTCACAGAAAATGCCTTAGAAGTTGAGCAAGCGTTAGCGGCCATTGGGGCAAAGCTATTAACTGAAACCGTCGATCAAGTTCTTGCTGGTCAGCTAAAGGAACAACCACAGAATCATAACGCTGCAAATTACGCACACCGGCTTAAAAAAGCTGATGGATTAATCGATTGGGCGAAGCCTGCGATGTCTATTCATAACAAGATCCGGGCACTCCACCCTTGGCCTCACGGCTATACATACTGGGAACGCAATCGATACCTAATATTAGAAAGTGCTCCACCGGTGCATCCTTTTGAAAATCAGCCTAAACATTCTCCGGGACAAATCGTTGCTGTTAACTCGAGAGCTCTGGTCGTTGGTACCGGTGATTCCGTTGGTTTGTCCATTCTGAAAATTCAACCTGAAGGTCGCCGCCCTATGTCCATTCAGGACTTCGTATCTGGCTACCACATAACTCCAGATGCGCAATTTCACTCACTGGCTCCGGCATGACGAGCCCAGCTCGTAGCGCAGCATTCTATGCGTTCCGGAGTGTGACCCAGAAGAGAGCAAGTCTCCCTCAAGCTCTGAACAAAGCTCGCCACAATTTATCAGATAAGCGCGACCGCTCGTTAACTGCAGACATCGTTACAGGAACGCTACGGTGGCAAGGCATGTTAGACCATGTGATTCAAGAATGTGCGCATCGCTCAAATAGCAAGCTGGACTCTCGAATATTGGATTTATTGCGTATCAGCGCATATCAAATATTTCGACAGGACCGTGTGCCCATCGCAGCTATAGTCAACGACGCCGTCAATCTCACTCGCGAAATAAGACGCGCTCACGCGGCAGGCTTTGTCAATGCTGTACTACGAACTCTGACAAAGGTTCGGACCAATCCTCCACTACCAGCTCCGCCAGACTCAAAAGAACTTACTGCCCATGAAGAAATATCCTTCAAAGATTGGCCACAGGCGCTGCAGGAGACCACTCTGGATTATTTAAGCACAACAGAATCACACCCGCGTTGGCTCGCCGAGCGGTGGCTTATCCGTTATGGATACTCCTCTACTCTCGCTTGGGTTCGTTTCAATAATACCCCTGCGCCACTGACCCTAAGAACCAATCGCATCAAAACCGACCGAGACACACTCATAAAAGAATTAAAACAACATGCCGTTCAGGTCAGACCAGCTAATCATGCGCCTGACGGATTAATCGTTCTAGACGGCAATCCATTACATACGCCTCTTGCTCAATCCGGAAAATTTTTTTTTCAAAGTGAAACATCTCAATTAATTTCACGCCTGGCTGATGTCCATGCAGAACAAAAGGTCCTTGACACTTGCGCTGCCCCTGGAGGAAAGACCACAGCTCTTGCAGCCGATATGAACAATACTGGCTTTTTGGTCGCCACGGATATTCGAAAAGCTCGCCTAGCCTTACTTGCGAATACCATTAGTCATAGTGGTGCGACAAACATACGTCTCGCCCAAGCTGACTTCGTAGCTGGCGCCCCATTCTTAAACTCATTTGACTGCGTTGTTGTGGATGCGCCTTGCACAGGACTTGGAACGATCCGAACCGATCCAGATATTCGATGGCGATGCCAGCCAAATGACTTTCCGAAAACGACTGAAATACAGCTAGCAATTCTTGAGCAGGCTTCGCAGGCTGTTAAAAACGGCGGTAGACTTCTCTATTCGACCTGCTCAAGTGAGCCTGAAGAAAATGAAGAAGTGGTCCTTTCATTTCTTAAATTGCATCCCAAGTTTTCAATTCTTGATGCTAAATCACTCAGAGATAGCTTAAGCGTAACGTTAACATCCACCATTAACTCGTCTGGGCATTTCCGAACCTATCCATTTTTGCACGATCTTGACGCTTTCTTTGCTACTGTTCTGATTGCTGGCTAGCGATCTGAGCATTGTGTACAGCAATGACATGTTGTAAATTTTATATTTGATGGCTCTACCAGAGAAACTGTGGTCTCTTGGAAAAACGCTGATCTGGATTGCGGCCTTAGGTGCCACTTTTTTGCTTTTCGCATTTGCAGGAATGCGGATTTCTCTTAAGTCGCTTGAGGTTGTGGTCCCTGACCTGATGGGAAAACCTATTGACGAGGGCAAGACAGCAACAGAGGATCTTGGTCTTCGCATACGTATCGACACAAACCGTCGATTGCATCCCACAATTCCAGCTGGCGCGATCATGCTGCAAGATCCAAAAGGCGGAGTAGCTACGCGCCGACAACGTACAATTAATGTGTGGGTTAGTGCTGGCGCTAGTCCGAGTGAGTTACCCAGACTAATTGGTGAAACTGAAGGTACAGCCAAACTCCGTCTACGAGAAGACAAGGTTGAACTTCTCCGAATCGCTAGAATGAGGTCAGATCGATACCCTGATGGTGCGGTGGTTGCCCAAGACCCGCCCCCTGCAGCTACAAGCTCAGCAGTCTCGGTTCTGATTAACCAAGGTGAACTCACCTCAACCTATGTCATGTCTGATCTGATTGGAGCCGAGCTGGACGCAGCTACAGCCGCCCTTCGCAGTCAAGGATTTCGCGTGACTGTCACCAGCGACCATTTGTATCCCAATATTCCACCAGGTATCGTTCTGCGACAATATCCACAGGCCGGTTTTCAGATTTCTCAAGGTGAACCGATTTCACTGGAGGTGAGCCGTTGACGGTCCGTATCGCAGCTTCAATTCTTGCAGCCGATTTCTCTGCCTTGGGTGAGGCAGTCGCAACCGCGGAACAAGGAGGAGCGGACCTTATCCACGTCGATGTAATGGATGGACATTTTGTGCCAAACATTACAATAGGACCACCTGTGGTTCGTGCGATCAAGCGTGTTACTTCCCTTCCCCTTGACGTCCATCTTATGATTGCCGACCCTGCGAGATATCTAACTGCATTTGCTGAAGCTGGCGCCGACTTCTTGTCAGTCCATGTAGAAGCCACCCCCCATCTTCACGGGACACTAACCGAGATCAAGAAACTCGGCATCCGAGCTGGTGTCGCACTAAACCCATCCACACCAGCGAGCGTTCTTAACGAAATCGCTACAGAGGTGGACTTCATCCTAGTAATGTCTGTCAATCCAGGCTTTGGAGGACAGAAATTCATTCCTCGAACGTTGACGAAAATTGCCGCGATCCAAGACATTCTGGAAAATGCTAAGAATGAGGCGTCTATCGAAGTGGACGGTGGTATTAATCATTCAAATGCTGGAGATGTAGTAGGCGCCGGTGCAAATATGCTCGTAGCGGGTTCGGCTATATTCGGTTCACCGGATCCTTCTCAAGCAATTGAAATGCTTCGGTTGGCAGGAAGCTCCGGGCTACCTCCAACAGGACGAAAACAGGCGTGACCGCATCATCCTCTTCGCTTGTGCGAGTAAGGTACGCCGAGACTGACAAGATGGGCGTTGTGTACTACGCGAACTACTTCGTTTGGTTCGAAATCGGTCGAACCGATTTACTACGCAGTCTAGGTTGGAGTTATCGAGAGATGGAAGATTCAGGTATAGCTCTTCCCGTCATTGAGGCGGAATGCCAATATCGTCAATCGGCGCATTATGACGACGAGCTTGAGATTGACACCAAAGGAACCCTCTTGTCAGCCGTAAGAATTGCGTTCGATTATGAGATTGTACGACGGTCAGACAGGGTGATAAATGTCTCAGGGCGCACCGTTCATGCCGCTGTCAACAATCAAGGTCGACCTTGCCGACTTCCAGATCGAATTTGTGAAGGTCTCCAATGAAGGCGCTTGTCACCGGAGTTGCAGGATTCATCGGGTCCCAAGTTGCAGAAACATTGATTCAAGATGGTGCAGATGTAATCGGCATCGACTCATTCACCGATTATTATGCTCGCGAGATTAAGACCGCAAATCTTGAAAAGTTAAGCGCTAGCTCACGATTCAAACTCGTCGAGGGATCTATAGAAGCGGTGGATCTTTCAACTTACCTTCGTGATTGTACACATGTATTTCATTTAGCAGCACAGGCTGGGGTCCGCACGAGCTGGGGTGTGAATTTTAGCGTATACACAACTCTTAACATTAATGCTACACAGATCCTATTAGAAGCTTGTCTAAAAAGTAGGATAGAGCGCTTTGTGTATGCATCAAGCTCCTCTGTGTATGGGGAGAGAGCTCCATTGCCGATGCGTGAAGATGCGCTGCCGCTACCTATCTCACCCTACGGACTAACAAAACTAGCGGCGGAACATCTCTGCATGCTGTACCATAGAAGTTACGGTCTTCCGACCATTTCTCTTCGATATTTCACAGTTTACGGACCGCGTCAGCGCCCTGATATGGCATTTTATAGATTCTTGACAGCAGCGATAAGTAAATCTTCAATCACTCTATACGGTGATGGTCAACAGACAAGAGATTTTACGTTTGTCCAGGATGTCGTTGATGCCACCATCGCTGCCTCAAAGATTGGTCGGCCAGGCAATATATACAATATAGGCGGTGGGTCCCCCGTCACACTATCTCAATCGCTCGATTTAATTGCCTCCTGCATAGGTCGGTCGCTAGACATTAAATATGAAACGACTCAGCGTGGAGATATGCACGATACTTACGCTGATATAACGCGAGCTCGTCAAGATTTAAACTATGAACCTGCGGTTTCCCTAGCAGATGGGATTCAGGCAGAATACCAATGGATCTCGAGCACGAAGGTAATCTCGTAATGCATCGTTGGACGCACGGAAGGCCGCTATCTGGCATTCATTTTCTTGCAGCCATCATATTGGTCTCAAGTATGAACTGCGCTCCTACCGTGTACGACAATATACCTGAAGGCCATCCTGAACCCGATACGTATTTATACGAAACAGGACAAGCCGCAATGGAAGACAGGAAGTGGTTTCGTGCACGTGCACTCTTCCGACGAATTGTTGATACCTTCCCACAAAGTTCATATCGCTTCGACGCAAAAATTGAACTTGGTAGAACCTATTTTTTACAAGGTGGGCTCATTTCACTTATCGAAGCAAGAAACGAATTTCAAGAGTTTATCCGTTTTTTTCCAACCAATGCTCGAGCCGATTATGCACAATACCTGATCGGAATGACCTATTTGGAAGCAACACTTGACCCAGACCGCGATCAAACACAAACGCTAGGTGCAATTGAAGCATTTAATCTTTTTCTCGACACTTATCCAGAGAGTCAATACCGTGACGAAACACTAACAGCGCTTCGGAACGTTAAAGATCTCCAAGGAGAATCAGAATTACGCGTCGCCCGTTTCTACTATGACCATCGCTGGTGGCCCGGCACCATACAGCGCCTCCGGCCGCTTCTAAAAGACGACCCCGAATTCAGTGGCCTAGATTCTGTCTATTATTATCTTGCCGAATCTCTTGTGAGAATGAATTCAGAAGCTGAAGCATTGCCCTACTTCGAGCGGCTTATCAATGAATTTCCTAGCAGTGAGTGGACCACAGCTGCGACGGTAAGAATCGCAGAGTTAAAAAGGTCTTCACCCTAACGTCCAACACAAACTTATACACGATTTACTATGAAGGATAAAACCCCTGCTCATCTAAGGCTGGTAGCATGATGGTATTTTCGATAATAATCAAAGGCAGAACCGAGAGCCGTTAGGAGGACAACCCACAGAGCTATCTCCCCAAAGATAAAAAATTCCTGCAGATAATCTCTTCCCAAAATTAACAACACGATGGCTGCAACCTGCGCCACCATTTTAATTTTTCCTAATACAGAAGCCTCAATCGTAATACCCTTGGAATAAGCAATGCTTCTGAGTACTGTAATACCAATTTCGCGCCCTAAGATAATTACCACCATCCATGCTGGCGCCAAATCCATTTGCACGAGAGAAATAAAAGCAGCAGTTATGAGAAGCTTGTCTGCGAGAGGATCCATTAACTGACCAAGAGTCGTCACTTGATGGCGACGTCTTGCCAAATATCCATCAAGCCAGTCAGTAAAAGCCGCGACACCAAAAATAATCACGCCAATTAATTCTTTGCGGACACCGAAAATGAGTCGCCCCTCAAAATTTGTAAGCAACACAACCACAAGTAGAGGAATCAGAAAAATTCTGGCGAGAGTCAAAGAGTTTGGTAAATTCATTCGACGCATATTGCCTTTACCAGCATGTAGAGGAACAATTGTAGCCTGACAAAACATCATAACCAAGCATTCAGGTAATGTGCGAGGCTAAATATGAAAGCTATCCTGCTTGTAGGTGGTATGGGAACCCGGTTACGCCCACTCACCTTAAAGACTCCCAAGCCAGTCGTTCCAATATTTGATAGACCGTTCCTGGCTTACCAACTGGAAGCACTCGCTCAAATATCAGAAATTGACGAAGTAATCCTCAGTCTGAACTACCAGCCAGATCGCATCGAAGACTCACTGAAAGCCGATGGATCATTTCCGTTTAAGATCCGCTACGTTGTAGAACCGGCACCTTTAGGAACTGCAGGCGCAGTTAGGTATGCGAAACAATACATCGACGATAGCATTTTAGTCTTTAACGGGGATGTATTAGCTGAACTCGATCTGGCCGATGTCCTCGATAGGCACCGTCAGCACAACGCGCGAGCGACTATCGTCTTAACACAGGTTGACGATCCAACCGCCTACGGTCTCATCGAGACAGACCTTGACGGCAATGTAAAGTGCTTCCTCGAGAAGCCAGAAGCTGACCATATTACTAGTAACACAATCAATGCTGGAATATACGTTCTTGAGTCAGACACTTTGGACCGCATTCCAGAAAATACCAATTGGTCGCTGGAACGTAGCTTTTTCCCGTCCTTAATTAAAAATAAAGAGAAATTCCAAGCTTACATTTCCCACGGTTACTGGATCGACATCGGAACTCCAGAAAAATACCGACAAGTACACTGGGATATCATGGACCGACAATTCAATGTCCATCCCTTTCGCTCTTCAGAATCCGATCAAGTCGTTCTGAGTCCTGGCGCGAACATATCGGAAACAGCTCAATTAATTGGGCCCTGCTTTATCGGTGAAAACGTTACCGTTGAGTCTGGTGCTAAAATTGGACCATACGCAGTTATTAATCGTAACTGCAAGATACATGAAGGCGCCGTGCTTGAACACTCGATCATCTGGCCTCATACCACAATTGGAAGTCGCACCGTTCTTCGCCATCTAATTATTGGTCACGCCTGTAGAATTGGAAGCGACATCGAGCCTATAAAGGGCACCATTATCAAAGACGAATCCAGTATTGGCGGACCCGCTATAACGTTTTGAGTAGAGTTTAAATTAGATGTCAAAAATTAACCCTACAATTTTTAAGGCTTACGATATTCGAGGTTTATATCCAAGAGAGGTAAATGAAGAGGCATTTCGAGAAATCGGGCAAGCTTTTGTTTCCCTCTTGCAGGCTAAGCGTATCGCCGTCGGTCAAGATATGCGATTGTCGTCACCAAGTCTGGCATCAGCGTTTATTGAAGGAGCCCGAAGTCAAGGTGCCGATGTTGTAGATTACGGCCTTATCGGCACGGACATGTTGTACTACGTCACTGTGAAGGACCAGCACGATGGCGGAGCCGAAATTACAGCGTCTCACAATCCGCAAGCTTACAATGGCGTCAAACTTGTGGCCCAGAATGCAATTCCACTAAGCGGTGATTCCGGAATATCAGACATTCGAGACATTATTTCAGAACCATTAAATCTATCCACCCAGAAAGCAAAAGGCTCATACAGTAAGGCAAACCGTTTCAACGAATACGTGAATCACGTTCTTTCATTCATTGACATATCATCCATTAAACCATTTCATCTGGTCCTTGATGCTGGAAGTGGTATCGGAGGGCTTGTCGCACCATTGTTGTTTGATCGGTTGCCATGTCAGACAACTCGACTTTGTTTTGAAGTAGACGGCACATTTCCAAACCACGAAGCTAACCCATTAATCAAACAAAATAGACAGGATCTGGTTAACGCTGTGATTAGTTCTGGTGCAGACGCTGGAATTGCCTGGGATGGTGATGCGGATCGCTGTTTTTTCGTGGATGGGACTGGCGAGTTTATTTCTGGTGATTTCGTGACAGCCCTGTTGGCGGAAGCGTTTTTACTTAAGCATCCTAGATCAAAAATTATTTATGATGTTCGCGCCAGTCATGCGGTTAAAGATCTCGTTGCTCGCCATAATGGTAGTGCGCTAATGAATCGCGTCGGCCATGCTTTCTTTAAAAAGCGAATGCGTGAAGAAGACGCTGTCTTCGGTGGAGAAGTAACGGGGCACTATTACTTTCGAGAGAACTTTTATGCAGACAATGGATTTATCCCAGCGCTTTTGATTCTTGAATTAATGTCCAGGAAAAATCAGACACTACGAGAATTACTCACACCGTTGCGGGAACAGTATTTTATCTCTGGCGAAATCAACTCTACCGTTAACTCAATGAGTGAGATTCCACAAATTTTAGAGAAACTCAAAACTCATTATGCTGATGGGGCTATCGATTGCATGGATGGAGTATCCATCGCATACGATACTTGGCATTGCAATGTTCGCCCTTCAAATACCGAACCTTTGATTCGACTAAATCTTGAAGGCAATACTCCGTCAATCATGGCAACCCGTCGCGATGAAATAATTGATCTCATACGAAGTAAAGATTGATAACCGTAAACAGATGGAATCGTTATGATTAGGAATGTTTGATAAAATGCCACAGCCGTCCGATGCGGGAGTAACTCAGCGGTAGAGTCACGGCTTCCCAAGCCGTTGGTCGCGGGTTCGATCCCCGTCTCCCGCTCCATTTTCCTGGCACGAACCAAAAGGAGTTGTCGATTGTTGCCAGACTATTGAAAATGAGGCACTATTGAAGAAATTCCTCAACTCGTAATTAAAACCAGCTAATAAAGCGTTACATGCGCTCAGCACATGAATAAATTAACGAATCACAACATCGACCGGACTTTTACATCACTTACGTCTCAACCAAGAGCTAAAACCGAAAAAAAGAGCCAGCCCGAATCCATTACATTACTAGGAGCTGGAATCACCATTACAGGTGAGATCTACGCCGAAGAGCACCTAATTATAAATGGTCATGTTGACGGGATCGTGAACTTGCCTGAACATGGCGTTGCAGTGGGAATTGATGGCCAGGTGCATGGCCAGATATTTGCTCAATCGATTAAAGTTCTTGGCAGGGTTAGTGGACAGGTCACAGCTGAAGTTCTTGCTGAACTTCGAGAGAGTGCGTATATGGAAGGCCGTCTGGTAGCGCCACGTGTGGCAATCGATGACGGAGCTTATCTAAAAGCAGCCATTGATACAACACGCGCCTACATTGCATCGCAAGTCGCACGGTTTCGGGCTGGTGCTAAAGTTGGGTCTAAAAATGACACGCCTTGAGAAAGCCGCGTAACAGCCTTCCTGCCATAACAAACCTGCCTTTTTAGTAAACCAATTTATAAAAGAATAGTTTTTGCAACTCGAACAAGCCGATGCGTAAGGTCGTTCGGTTCCGCCACCAGGTCTCTGGATTAAAGTAGTCTACTGAGGTGGGATACATCGTCAACCTAACGTTTCGGTCACCAAATACACGCTGAAAAATATACAAGGCGCGCGCAGAATGAAATCTTGTTGTTACAAGAATAAGACTTCCGATGTTCGCATCGTCCACCCAATCTGCAACTAAATTGGCTTCGTCGAAAGTAGACTCAACACCTTCTTCTAGGACAACAATGGCATCATCCGGCACACCCAATTCACGCAATAGTAACAACTTGAATTCTTTCGGACTCGCAGGACTCACACTTCGCTGCCGCAGCATCTCGCTGGACTGAGGTTCGTAGCCAAGAGTCACAGCAACTCGTGGGGCATATCCATCCTTGTAAAGATCTGTCGCAACTATTTCGCGCTCCCCAAAATAACTGCCGTCCAAAATCACAATCGCATCTGAAGCCTGAATAGGATCTACTACGATCATGAGTGAGCCTAGCCACGAGAGCACCGGCACACGAGCAATGTAGAGAGACCCGAGTAACATGCAAGTCAAGAGGAATGCAGATGCTACAAATGACCTCCATCGTACTTTCAGCATGGCAACCACTTTGACCTTAACTTTCCTTTTTTAAACCGCGCAAATCCGTTATCTTGACTTTTCTGGATATGGGAACAATGTCGAGGACACATGTGCCGCATTCATGTGCGCAGCCATCTCCCCAACAATATTGGGGTGTTCGCTAGCAACGTTACGTGTTTCACTGGGGTCAATGACTAAATTGTAAAGCTCAATGCGATCGTCACCCTTCCCTTTTCGACTGAAACGTACCCCTTTCCAATCGCCCAGTCTGACAGCCTGTTTCCAGACCTGCTCGTGATATACAGACGGATGAAACTCCCAATAGAGATACTCGTGTTGCTCTTGAGGGTCTCCTTGTAACGTTGGCATGAACGATATCCCATCGAGATCTTCAGGTATCATCACACCCGCCAAATCCAAAAGTGTTGGTGTGACATCCCAGAACGCTGATATATGCTCACTCACCGTTCCAGCACTTACAGCTCCTGTCCATCGGGCTATCATCGGGACCCGAATACCACCTTCATACAAATCGAGCTTGAATCCACGCAATCCGCCGTTGCTGTTAAAGAAACGAGGGTCGGCCCCTCCCTCTTGATGTGGTCCATTATCACTACTAAAAATAATTAGCGTTTGCTCCGACAGTCCCAATTCATCTACAAGATCGACGATGCGACCAACATCTCGATCGAGTCTTGAAACCATTCCTGCAAAAGCGGCCCGTGGAGTTGGTTGCCTAATATACCGCCCTTGTCTTTCCGAAACATGCTCTTCAAAACGACCGCGATAAGGTTCCATTGAGTCATCAGGTACGTCGAGACCTGCATGTGGGATCGTGAGCGGCACATACAGGAAAAAAGGTCCATCTCGGGTCCGCTCAATAAAGCCAAGCGTCTCGTCAATCAGCAAGTCGTGACTATACAGGCCACGAGCTTCGTCTTGGTTTGCTGCTAGATGCACAATTTCTTCATTACGCCATAGGTGGTCTGGGTAGTAGGAATGCGCCTCGCGTTGACAGTTATATCCAAAAAAATAGTCAAAGCCCTGACGTGTCGGCACACCTTCGGTGTCCGGAGCTCCAAGACCCCATTTACCAATCGCTGCAGTCTCATATCCAACGTCACGCAAACGTTCTGCAAGTGTGATTCGACTATCAGGAATTGGCTGTTGTCCTTCAGGTTCAATTTCTAGATTCCCACGAATGGTGGTGTGTCCGGTGTGTAAGCCAGCCATCAATGACGCCCGAGATGGCGCACACACAGGAGCTCCCGCATAATGCTGGGTAAACACCATTCCTTCTGTTGCTAATTGATCAAGACGCGGCGTGCTGATTACCTCCTGCCCATAAACGCCAAGATCGCCATAACCAAGATCGTCTACCAATATGTAAATTATGTTCGGTCGTACAGGTTTCAGTTGGGTTTCATCCGCTGGTGGCTGTCCAGATGCACACATGACGGACAGGAGCATACTCATTAACGGGACTGCCCGTTTCGTGGAACGTAGCAGCAGGAACGCTTTGAACATGTTATTTAAGGTGAGAACTCAAAAAGGAAATCAAGCGAGCATCCCCTCTATTATTTGACGTAACGATCGTACCAATCTAGATATCGCTCGTACCGATCGCGTTGGAAGGTCGGACGTCGAATGCCGTGACTCTGCCCTGGATAAATCACTAGTTCCGTGTCACGGCCAAGGCGTCGCAATGCCTGATAGAGTTGCTCTGAATTCAGAGCTGGCACATTCCAATCTTCCTCGCCGACCATAACAAGTGTCGGAGTGGTTATCTTTTCGACCTGAAAAAACGGCGATAGATGGATCCACAGCTCCGTGTTTTGCCACGGAAGTCCCAGTTCAGCCTCCCACTGTCGCTGGTAATGATCCGTTCCATAATTGGACAAGTAATTAACCTCACTCGCTCCGGTAATCGCAGCCTGAAATCGACCAGTCTTAGTAATTACATAATTTGTGAGAATTCCACCGTAACTCCAACCTCCCACACCAAGGCGACTCGGATCGGCAACATTCCTTTCAATCACGTAATCAACCGCTGCCATGACATCGTCAAAATCTTTGTTCCCCCAATCGGCCCAAATCGCGCGAGAGAACGCAAAGCCATACCCAGAGGAACCCCTTGGATTTGCTGCCACAACCGCGTAACCTCTCGCCGCAAATAACTGCCACTCAAAACGAAATGCAGTCGAGTACTGACTGACCGGTCCACCATGTATGCGAAGTAACGTCGGCAAGCTGGTCCCGTTAAGCTGGTCAGGTGGCCGGGTCAGAAATCCGCCAATAGGGGTGCCGTCAGCGCTACTCGCCGTAAATCTTTCCACGGGTGCGAGCATGATACCTGCGAGGTGTGCATCATTCACATGCGAAATTCGAATCAGACCTAAATCGTCCACACGTGAAATTTCAGCCGGATAGGTTGGCTGACTTTCAAGAACAACCAAGCGATCACTAGACCCAAGATGAAATCTTGAAATATTGCGTTCACCGGCAACAATCCGTTCAACGTCACCTCCACTAACGGGGACCTTCGCAAGATGACGATTCCCTTCATCCTCAAGCAGAAACAGTACGTGCTGGCCATCATTCGTTATCTGCGGTGAACCACCATTACGATCCAAGTCTGATCCGAGAAACTGCGGCGACCCGCCAGTCGTGGGAATCACCGCGATATACCGTGGTGCGTACCAGATATCGGCCGGATCTCCTCCAGCCACATAGGCAACGAAGTTACCATCCGGACTAAACGTTGGAGAATTGTCACTCCCCTGTGAATCGGTCAACTGATGAAGCGGTGCATCCGCGCCAGCTTCCATAAGAAAAATATCAGTATTTGCATTCGAGTCTGGAACTGCCGTCCGATTACTGACAAACACCAATCGTGCACCATCTGGAGACCAGGCAGGAGAAACGTCATCATACGGTCCATCGGTTATCTGGATGCTTTCCTTCGTCCTGACATCAAACAAATGGAGATGTCGATATTGGTTTGTAAGATACCCTTGCCCATCGCGTTTTATTTGGAGACGAGTCACGACGATCGGTTGGAGTGTGTCGTCTTCATTTGATACACCCGGTTTAGGATCTCGCACCACCACAATTAATTTTGTTGCATCTGGCGACCAGCTAAACGCTGAGACATTACCTTCATAGTTCGTCAGACGAGTCGCCTCACCTCCCCGACGATCCAACATCCAGACTTCTGTCCCTTCGTCATCTCGTGAAGACAAGAATCCGAGATATCGACCATCTGGACTCCATCGTGGGGCTGTCTCCGAACGGTCGCTTGTGGTCAAACGAATGGCATCCTCTGCCGGATCGCTGAGAGACGACATAAAGATGTCTGTATCACTTCGATCTGCGTCAATATCGAGCTGAGACACCGTATAGGCGACCCAGTCCCCGTCAGGACTGACCCTCGGCGCCCCAACAGTGCGCAACTCAAACAAGTCGTCAATTTCTAACAACCGCGTCTGTGTTGTAGCACTGGTGGCGAAACTGCTGAACAGCACGAGTGCACAGCTTGTCAGAATGATTCTCATTGAGAATTCCTTGATATGAAAGTTGTGGTTTTATACCAACCGAGCTGCAGTTTCGAGGAAGATGTCGACATCAGACTCCGTATTGAACAAGGCTGCCCCAACACGAATCTGTCGGCCCCCTTCCCGAAAGGTCAATTGAATATTGGCTTCGTCAAACAATTGTGTGGCCACTTCGGAATCAATTGGGTTCTCAAACGCAACGATTGCTGTTTGATTACCCTCCGGGGTGACAGGCCGAAGCCCTAACTCAACCAAACCCTGTCGAACCCGTTGAGCCAATGCAACACCGTGTGCATGAATGCGGTCTATGCCAATCCGTTCCAAATACTCTAGACCTGCACCGAGTTCATAGAATGCCGCAAACGCCGGCGTCGCATACTCTAATTTCCTTGCTCCTGTATGAAATTCGTACTGATAATTTGGGAGCTCTCTTTTGACCTGCAGAAATCCACGGCGATCAGGAGGAACCCGGTCGAGAATCGATTCCCGCACAAAGCACGGAGCTATTCCATACCCGCCGAGCAACCATTTGTAGGTACCGCTTGCAAAACAGTCGATTGGTGTCTGCTGCACATCGATTGGCACCATCCCAGTAGCCTGTATCGCATCAGCATACAGGTAGGCCCTTTTTGAATGCGCCAGATCTGCTAAGCCGTCCACGTCATGCAGAAACCCATTTTGATGTGCGACCCAAGCCACCGAAATTAGTCGAGTGCGATCATCCACGAGAGGTTCAAATGCCGTTACAGGAACAGCACCAGCCACGGCCTTGGCGACCCGCAACTCAATACCAAGTTCTTGCTCAAGATGACGATAAAGGATGTATGAAGTAGAAAAATGTAACTCATCGAGCACAACATTGTCGCCCGCCTTGAGGTCGAGCGCGTGGGCGATGGTGTTTTCACCATCACTGGTTGCGGACAAAAATCCAATTTCCTGAGGACTGGCGTTGACCAGTTTGGCAAATCGATTCCTGACGGATTCCTTTTGTTCGAGCATCGCCCCAAGTGGCACGGGCTGGCGCGCCTTCGCGCGGTTGAATTGACTGACGGCTTCAGTCGCCGTACGTGGGCTCGGTGTAATGTAAGGGGCATTCAGATATGTGCCAGTTGCCACTACTGGAAAATCATCTCGCACCCCAAGAGGGTCACTACTGTCTTGAGCCTGAACGTTTTGTCCTAACGCGGTTACCGTCAAACCTGCTGATGCAGTTTCAAGAAATTCACGGCGATTTATCATCATGCCTCGCTAAACAGTCTCGAACGAAGAAACCCAGAATCTTTAGCCAAAAAGTCCGAGGCCAAAAAGGAGTCCTAGTAATAAGTTCAATAGAGCTCCTGAGACCACCAATCCCACAAAACACACTGCCCCGGCACGAAAGGTACTCTTATAATCGAGTGCCTGTCGAACGGCTACAATCATTGTGATTAGGATCCAGACAGAAATTGCAAACACTAGAACTTTGCCAAGCGTCCCATTAACGCCAAAACCAGGAAAGATTCCTATGAGAAGCAGTAGACGTGGGGATTGTGCAAATCCCATCGTCCGTAAGAGCTCCCCATGGTCCGCGCGTGTTTGAGGCTCTGGGAATAAACGAGCACCAATGAAGTAGTTTATAAAAGCCCAAACGAACCAAGAACTTAAGGCCAGAACCACCAAGATCAGAAATTCACCCACACTTGGGGTTCCTAGACCGCCCGTGTAACCAATACCCATAGCGACAGCCGACAGACATACAACAGCCATCGCCTGTCCGGTAGCACTCGTATCGGCCTCTACTTCCTCATAGATTGCGACATCAAGCTTCGCTGCTCCGGTCATTCGGCCAATGAAATTTGTCACGTCATGCCTCCTTGATTGGTCTCTGATTCACCCAAAGCATCATAGCTCACACCATCAAGCATCCAAAATCGGTAGCCTTCTATGAAGGTGATGCATTGTTCTCATTCGCTCCAGCGCCTACAATAATCGGAACTCATAGAGCGTTTCACAAAAGGCCAGGAACAACTGCCATGAACGATACTGTTTCGCTGAAAACAATTTTGCAAGAGATTGCCGAAACATTAAAGATTACCCGACCTTTAACAATCCTGGATGTTGAAACCACTGGACTTTCACCAAAGACGGACAGAATTGTCCAAATAAGCTTTTCGACCGTAACGCCCTCTCAAGAGGTGTCCAGCCATACCCGCTTGATTAACCCTGAGATGCCAATTCCCGAAGCCACGACGGCGATTCACGGTATTACCGATGCGGATGTCGAACACGAGCCCACCTTTAAAACCATTGCAAAATCTCTTGCCGAATCATTACGCGGACATGATTTTATTGGTTACAACTTCCGATTCGACCAAGGAATGTTGAATGCGGAGTTTGAACGAACCGACGTTCCGTCGCCTGTTGTTGACACGGCGGTCATAGACCCATTGCGACTGTGGCAACATCTCGAAACACGCACACTCTCAGATGCGGTCGAACGCTTTTATGGAACAAAGCCCGAAAACGCCCACCGTGCAGACGTGGACGTTGACTCCACAGCAAGGGCATTTGTCGGACAGCTCCGCACAAACAAACTTCCGCTCTCCATTCAGGACCTTCATAACATCACACAGCCACGTGGCTGGCTGGATCCTGAGGGCAAGATCATCTGGCGCGGAGGTGCAGCAAGACTTAATTTTGGTAAATATAACGGCCGGACATTACAAGAAATCAAAAATCAAGATTCAGGGTATTTCAAGTTCATCTTGAAAAAGGACTTTTCAGCCGAGGTTAAAGCGATCATCACCGCAGCAGTCGAAGATGTCTATCCCGCAGCACCATCGCACGTTGACAATGAATAAGGCGCCAGGCCTCGACACACATGAAGAACACAGTCGATTCAGAAGCGGTGCGTGTAGTTAATCTTCGTTGCCGCACCTCGTGAAAGCGTCACGAAACGATTACGAGCGTTCATTGGATCAGCTTGCCAGTCCGGGTCGTATTGCCAGTTATGAGTGTAGACGAGGAAAAAGTCACTACCTGGTGTCACAATCCAGCGTAGACGGCCAAACAAGCCGACCACGTCACTCACAGAGTCATACTGCACGTTACTCGTCACCGACGTCCAAGGGCTAACGTGCCATTCGCCTGACATGCGCACCAGGTCAGTTGAAAACTCTCCTTCGGGGAGGTTTACCTTGTCGTGACGATAATTTGAGGAGAGCGTAATTCCTTGATAGGGACGAACACTCAGATTGAGATTCGTCGAGGTTCGCCGGCCAGACCAAAACTCTCCAGCGCTAAACCCGACGTTACCAGAAACGACTCGCTGACTAGCTGTGCGGGCATCTATCCGAAAGTCACTGTAGCGGTAATCCCCTGTCGGCAAAAGTACGCCATCACTGATTTCAAAACTCTTATCGAGACGCTCAAAACTGTTATTCGCGCGAACGCCTAACCGGTCACCGCTTTCAAACTCCAGTTGGAACAAGGTGAGTTGCACCTTCCGCGTCTGTAAAACATTATCAAGTGTAAGAAGATGTTCGTAGCGAATCTCATTCTCTATCTGACGAACCTGTCCCCACCTCGCCGGTCGTGGATTCCAACTAAATGATGGCTGGAGCCGTCTAAACCCATTGCGTGGTGTAAAACCAACGGCAGGGCTATAGTCGTCTCCGAACTCGCGATAAGAAACGTGCGCACGCCAAATATCATTGGGGTAATTCAGTCGAATTCCTCGAGCTGATCGGTCCCCAGCATTCGCAGTTCCCTCTCGCTTGGGATCATTGTGCACAACATAAAACGCCTCGAACTGCAGATTTTTGTCGCCAAGAAAACTAGACGTCATCAGGTTCAGATCTGCAGCAATTGTATGGCGATCAAGTGGAGCCAGATCCTTGTTTAGGGTGCCAGTCGCCCGTCTTGTATACAGCATTCCGACGGTTGACTGACGCCAGAAATTCCGCTTTACCCGGCCAACAGTAAAGTCCTCAGTTCCTAGCTTGTCACTGCGAGCAGTCCTCACCTGAAGAAACCCAAGGTCGTATGCACCCGCCTGTCCGGTTAGTCGACTACCGAATACAATAGGCACTTCTTTTCCACCAGCCAAACCAATATTGCGACTAAAGAAGACGGAACTCCCTAAACTCGACGACGAAATATCAAAGACACTCGCGTTTTCGAGAAAGAAATCTCGCTGCTCTGGATAGTACAGTGGAAATCTCGTAAGGTTGACTCTTCGGCGATCCACTTCTGTTTCAGCAAAGTCAGTATTAATGCTAAACGCTGCTTTCAGACTAGGGGTGAGATTGTAATTCAGATCGAATCCCAAATCAGTTGGCGTGGTGGCTTCACCACTCACATCCCGCCAAGCCGCGGTGCCGTAAGGTTTCACTTCAAGACCAAGTCCCTGCGAAATGTCATGCAGTCCCGTAAGCAGCCCCGCGTGAACTGCTTGAAACATGCCTTGATTCCGACGATAACCAGACCATAGTAGTTCTTCTTGCTTCCGACGAATGGTGCGCTGAAAATTAATGCCCCACGTATCAAGCGACTGATCGAAGTTCAGTGTGCGAAACGGAATCTCAATTTCAACCGACCAGCCCATCTCACTTTGGACGGTCTTCACATTCCAGATGCCGTCCCATTCTTTCGACAAGCCCCACCTTCCACTGCTTGCACGCATTAAACCGTCACCCAATAATCCAGCCGGGTTCGTTTCAAAAAAATAGCCCGTGCGACCATCCAGGAAGGTGTCGAACATCCACATGAAGCGATCATCACCACCAAGACCCCGGTCTCGTTGTTTTTGATGACCAAGAATACGGTCTGGTTCACTGTCGTATAACATGGCGCCGATATAAAGGTAATCTTGGCTATAGACGACAAATACATCGGTTCGTTCTGTCGGTGCACCACCTTCAGAGGGTTCCTGTTGTACGAACTCACCTGCCGGTTCTGCGCGATCCCACGCAGCTTCTGCTAACACTCCATCAACTGTTATATTTTCGCCTGGCTCGAGTCGTAACGCTTGAAAGGAACGCTTTGTATTAGCGTTGCCCGGTTGGTGGGCAGCAACTGACGAGACGACAAATAATCCAAGCAGCCAAAAGACGAGAACGGCAGACGATAGACGTAGGGGTAGAAGAGTAAGACTAGTCATGTGTCACTGGTCACAAATCCGGATGTGGCGGTGACAAAAAGTCTACCAGCCCTCCTCCGCAAGAAAATTATTATATCTTGGTTTTAAAGTGAATACTCTTACGACGAGTAAGATGATAGAACCCGTACCGAGACATCGTTGAGCCCTTTCCAGAATCTCCATATCCGGTCCAAGGCAGCGCTGGATCCAAATAGTCGCATCGGTTCTGAAAAATAGTGCCGCTTTCTAGCAACCGACCGAATCGCTCAGCCCGATTGCGATCAGTCGTCCAGACCGAAGCCGTCAATCCGAAGCGAGTTTCCCTCATGCACCGAAGTGCTTCTTCATCATTCTCAACTCCCCGGACCGGCACAATCGGTCCAAAACTCTCGTCTTGCATCACTGAAGCCTCATTCGGCACATTAGAAATCAGGGTGCCTGGAAACACATTTCCACGATGTCCTGGCACCCGGCGGCCTCCTGTCAATAGGCGTGCGCCACGGTCAATTGCGTCACTCACTTGCCTCTCAACCTCTTCCAAAGCCAACCGACTCACCAAGGGACCCAAGGTCGTGGCTTCCTCTAGCGGGTCACCCGTCCTATACGCTTCAATGACCTGTTGGGCACGGTCAAGGTACTCTTCAAGATGGTGCCGATGGACATATACCCGCTCCACGGCGCAACAGGATTGCCCAGCGTTGTAACATGCACCGTCAACAGTATTAGCCACTGCAAACTTCACGTCAGCATCTTCGGCAACGTAGGCAGGGTCCTTGCCGCCAAGCTCAAGTCCCACATCAATGAATCGCTTTGCAGCTTGCTGATAGACTGCTGAACCTCCTGTCACGGACCCGGTGAATGAGACATGAGCCACACGGGGATCTGCGATAACAGCGGCTGTTGTTTCGTGACTCAAAACAAGACTTGTGACCAGACCTGTAACCTCCAGGTCTCCAAACGCTTCAGCAAAGGCTTGACCTGAAAGTGGCGTTTTGGCTGAATGCTTTAATAGCACCGTATTGCCTGCAAGCAGTGCTGGAACCACTACATTAATAGGAATAAGGAGTGGATAATTCCAAGCCGCGATATTCAAAACCACGCCATGTGGGACGTGTTCGATACGACGCTCGAAACCATCTAATTCCGGTAAAAAATCTGGCGTGAGGCTCTCTTCAGCGATCGACATCATGTATTCAGCACGCTCAAACGCCGTGTCAACTTCACGCTGAGCTTGCACAATCGGCTTGCCCATTTGTCGTGTGACATCTCGCGCAATTACTGCAGAGTTTTGCTGAAAGCGTTTAAGTCCGGCTTGGACTTGGACAATTCGCTCACCAATCGGCACCTGGCGCCAATGTTGGAACGCTACGTGGGCACCCGCAATCTTCTTCTCAAGAGTCTCGCCCTCGTCATTTTGAACGCGGCAGACAAGTGATTGATCGTAGGGATTTATGATCTCGAGCGGCATTCCCATCACTCGGGTGTTACATATGCACTCGTAATGCCGCCATCGACCACAAAACTGGATCCAGTCACAAATGATGATTCATCCGAAGCCAGATAGAGGACCGCCTGCGCAATCTCCTCAGCTTCTCCAAATCGGCCAATAGGAATATGGACGAGCCGGCGTTGTTTTTTTTCTTCTGTATCAAGTGCTTTCATCAATAATTCAGTGCGCAAGGGCCCGGGACATAAGGCGTTGACCCGTATATGCTCACGGGCATGAACGATAGCCAACTCTCGACTAAGAGCAAGCACTCCACCCTTACTAGCCGTATAGGCCAACTGGGGCGTTGCCGCGCCCATCAATGCAACAAAAGAGGCGGTATTAATAATAGAACCGCCTCCAGATCGTCGTAGTGCAGGAATCCCAAACTTACATCCCAAAAATACACTCTTCAAGTTCACATTCATGGTGAGGTCCCAAACAGCTTCGTCTGTCTGAATCGCATCATGATCGTCCTTATGCATAATGCCAGCATTATTGAAAAGCACGTCGAGCCGTCCATAGGACCGCTCTGAAATCTTTACCATCGATTCGCATCCTGATGCGGTAGACACATCAGCCTTACAAAACGTTGCAGTTCCATCCTTCTCCTCAGTCAACCTGACCGTCTCCAGCCCAGCTTTCTCGTTGAGGTCAACCACAACAACTTTCGCTCCCTCAGCAGCAAACAAAAGAGTGGTGGCTCGCCCAATTCCACTGGCGCCGCCGGTGACCACTGCTACCTTGTCGTTAAGTCTCATTCACTCTTCCTCGGAAACGTCACACAGAATCACTAATGTATTATGAACGTTTATTGGCAATAGACATGTCACCCGCCACGGTTACAAGGGAGTCAAATAATCGCTGTTGCCTAGCATCTTCGTCAGCTGTCAACTCAGGGTGCCATTGCACAGCCACCAACCAAGGATGGTCATCCTTTTCTACAGCCTCGATTGTGCCGTCAGGTGCATGCCCCACTACGGTTAACGTCGAAGCAACTTTATTTATTGCCTGATGATGCCATGACATCGTATCGCATTCGCACGTTCCAAGAATTTTTGAGACCTTGGAATCTGCTTTCAAAATGACAGTGTGCAGCGTGGGTTCTTTCGGTGGTGCTCGATGGGACACCGTGTTTCCAACAACATCTGGCAAATGTTCGTGAAGCGTGCCACCCATAACCACATTAAATACTTGAACACCACGACAGATAGCTAACGTGGGAATCCTTTGCTCTAACACACGATGCGCAAGTGCGAATTCTGTTTTGTCTCGCTCTGCGTCAACCATATAAAAGCTTGAGTGTGGTCGTCCACCGTAAGCCCCATGATCGATATCACCTCCACCGCAAAAGATTAAGCCATCAACACGCTCGAGCCAGGCATCAAGATCTTGCTCGCCAGGTGGTAAGAGAACTGCGCTCGCACCGGCTCTGCGCACCGCATCGACATACTCGGAAGGTAAATAGAAATGTCCTCGGTCATCTCTACCATACATGGACAGGCCGATTGTGGGACGTGTCATTGCCGCTGGCTAAATGCGCTCGAAATAGCGCTTTCGTTCCCAATTTCCAACGGATACATCGTAGGCCGAAGCTTCGGTCTTAAAAAAATGAGCATAGTGTTGAACGACTCTATCTCCAAACACAGAACGTGCGAAAGGGCTTGTCTCAAAAAGTTCGGTGGCCTCCTCAAGAGAACTCGGGACACTCGGTTGCTCAGTCGCAGCATATAAATCCCCAGAAAAATGTGGTGGCGGTTCAATTTTATTTGCCACACCGTCCAACCCAGACGCTAAGGACCCGGCAAAGACAAGGTAAGGATTGCAATCAGCACCTGGCAACCGACATTCAATCCGTAAACTCTCACCACTGCCAACCACTCGAAAGCCAGCAGTTCGATTATCGTGACTCCAAGCCAACCGTGTTGGAGCCCACGACTTCTCTTGATATCGTCTATAGGAATTTACGTTTGGCGCGTAAAACACCATGACGTCAGGCACATGAGCGATCCATCCACCCAAAAACCACTTGAATATATTCGAGCAACGAATTGGACCAAGGGTTTGGTCACCAGTGAACGCCGTGCCTCCATCTGCCCGTAAACTCAAGTGCACGTGACAACTCGACCCTGCCTGATCTTTGGCGTACTTCGCCATAAAGCTAACACTCATACCTAATGAATCAGCTATTTCTTTCAGACACTGCTTGAAAATGATGTGGCGGTCCGCCATCTCAAGGACATTCGCGTAACGAATATTCAATTCATGCTGACCTAGGCCCCACTCGCCCTTTGAAGTCTCGACCGGTACACCAGACCTCGCAAGATGCCGTCGTGCTGGCTGATTAAATCGTTCGACACGGGTGCCCTGCAACGCGTCGTAATCTTCGAGGTACCACCCAGTTGGTTGTAGACCATCATAGTGCTGCGTGTACGCCTCGCGATAACTGTCCTCAAACATGTAATACTCAAGTTCGGATGCGCCCAGGGCATCAAACCCCGCTTTCGACGCAGCAGCCACCTGCCTAGTCAAAATAGCCCTCGGTGACTCATCGATCGACGCTGCAGTTTCCCCATTATGAAGATCACAAATCACCAGTGCCGTCTTTTCAAGCCAACTTGCGACCCGTAAGCTTGAGAGATTAGGCACCATGTGAAAATCGCCGTACCCGCTCTCCCAGTTTGCGAGCTCGTACCCAGCAATGGGAGTCATCTCCATATCAACAGTCAGCAGATAATCACAACAGTGCGTACCCTTACTCCTGGCGGTGTCCAAGAAAAATGTTGCATCAAACCGCTTACCCATCAACCGACCGTACAGATCTGGAAAACCGACAAGAACTGTATCGATCTCGTCACTTTTCACCAACGCAGTGAGCTGCTTAAGAGTTAAAAAACCATCTTGTGGTAGGGTCACAACATCTCCAATGCGCTAAAAACACCAGTGCGTTCTGACAACTGCTTGCGTTTTTCAATCAGGTGTACACATTCAGCCATCACGCGTTTTCTGTGAGTACAGTTTCAAACACTTGAACAGCTTGACGCATTTCGTCCATGGTCCCCAGTGAGATCCTGGAGTAGTGATTACCTATAGGTCTAAAATCTCTGCCCACCAAGACGTCCAACTCGAAACAGGCGTCGCGGAACGACTTGGAGGTTTGTCCAACGTTTGCCCACACGAAATTTGTTTGTGAATGCGTTGCATCACGACCGATTTGACGAAATGCATTCAAGGTAAATTCTCGCACTTTTCGATTCTCTTCAATTTCCCAACCTCTACGTACAGAATCTTGTAATGCTGCCAAGCCTGCAGCCGCACTAAGCACAGTCACACTGCCGAATCGAGCCGTCCTTTTCATACGCTCAAGAGTTTCAGTTTGCCCAAGTGCATATCCGAGGCGTAAACCAGCCATTGCATAAATCTTCGAAAAGGTTCTGGTAATCATGATGTTTGGAGAATTCAATGCCAGGGCCAACGCAGTGCTCACTGTTGGATCGTTCGCAAATTCTATATAGGCTTCATCGATCAAAATCGCTGTTTCGGGAGACGTATTCTGCACTTGTTCCACGAACTTCTTGATGGAAGAAGCCGAATGCGCCACTCCAGTGGGGTTGTTGGGGTTACAAAGATAAACAAGTCCCGCCCCAACAGCTGCCTCTGCCATCGCGTCAAGGTCAAGTTGTAATCGTTCATCGACGGGCACCGATTTAACTGGAAGGTCCAGTAACTCAGCAGTTGCCACTGGTGTCTCGTATGATGGAATGCCAATAACAAGTGGTCGTGTTGCTGTTACAAAGGCGTGAACAGCGCCCACCAAGACCTCTCCAGACCCCGTGCTGAGCAACACTTGATCACGACGGGACTTCTCCTTTTCAGCAATCGCCTCAACTAATAAACCAGTATTTTCGGGATATCGTCCGAGGCTAGGTGAAATACGACCTCTCAAAACCTCAAGCACCGCATCACTGGGTCCGCGAGGACTTGTGTTCGAACTGAGATTAATGAATCCGGCATCGTATAACCGATTAAACGGCTGATTGCTGCTAGACATTCGTGGATTCATCAACTCCATCGAATCCCCTGCCTTGGAGCTCGAGTGTAGGGCCACACCACTCAAACCTAACGCTCGAACAAAGTCACGACGTGAAATAGACATTAAAGCCTCCTATTACCTACGCCTAAAACCGCGTAAGCGACTCTTCTCTAATTCGTAATACCCACGCCTAGTGTTTAGTACTGCACCGGAGTCCAAACTCCACCCGCAGCAGAACTTGCAAGAACGGCATCCACAATACAATTCGCACGATACCCATCCTCAAAAGTTGCAAAAGCTGGAGGTCGAATGTCATTTCGAGCTCCTTCTTCCAAAATGACACTATAGATATCTCTGATGACATTGTGAAAGGCAGTCGCAAATCCTTCTTGGTGCCCACCAGGTAAGTGGGTGTAATGTTGTATGGACTCATCCATCATTCCAGGATCTTTCGCCATATCAATATTTCCACCGTCTCGACGTCCCACCCACAACTCATTTTGCCTTTCTTGATGCCACCGCACGGAACCACCCATTCCATCGATTTCGAACACAAGGTTGTTCTTATGACCTGCGCATACTTGTCCCACCGAAAACACACCCTTACAGCCATTCTCGAATCGAACAAGTACTGACCCCAAATCCTCTACCTCTACTGTAAATGTTTCTCCAGTGTCAGCGGCGCCTGCTTCTGCAAAAGACTCTCGAGCAACTTTAGGTTTTGTTCTTGTTGGAATCACGGTAGTGAGATCAGCTAGGACTGACTCAATTCGTAACCCACTAACATGCTGTACCAAATCGCACCAGTGCGATCCAATATCTCCCATAGCTGACGATGGGCCACCCTTCTCGGGTTCGATTCTCCAAGAAAAATCCGTCTCCTTAATCAGCCAATCCTGCAAATAATGTCCGTGGATAAAATGTGGCTGACCGATCTCTCCATTTGCAATCATAGCCCTCGCCTGTTGAACAAGTGGGTTGCCGCGATAATTAAAGGTGACTGCGTGTACAACACCCGCTTGCCGAACGGCAGTTAGAAGCTGCTTCGCTTCACTCGCATTCATAGCGAGCGGTTTATCGGATACAACGTGCTTCTTCTTAGCAATCACCGCACTGTTCACCGGTAGGTGCAGGAAGTTTGGGGTGCAGTTGTGCACCACCTCAACATCCGGATCATCAATGAGCGCCTGAAATCCTCCGTAAGCTTTTGGAATTCCCAGCATCTCTGCTTTCTCTTTGGCCGACTTCTCACTACTACCAGCGACCGCTACAACATCGACAAAGCCCAGTCGCCTCACAGCGTCAACGTGTTGTGGGCCTATTAATCCCGCTCCGATAAGGCCCATCCCTATTCGCTTCATGTTTCACCTCTACATCCAGAACAAATTCAACTGCTAGTGGCTTCAAATTTTCAAAACATCAGTCGTTTGGCGATCCCGACAACAATGCCTCAAGTGGTGCTTCCTCAGCTCCATTTTCCGTACACAGACCGTAAGTGAGTTCTCCCGCCGGGTACATGGACACACCCGCATACTCGCCTTTCGCATTTAGTGCAAAAAATCTTATGTTAAATGCGGGATTACCGTCGTCCCGTAGCAATCGTTGCTCGACCGTATTTGCCTTAATACGTGCAAGCCCAGCAAGCCCAGCATCCTTTGGGTGCATGCCATGACGCATGTTTTCAACGATCAAAAACGATGTCAGATTGTATAGGTTTGCCTCGCCTCGTCCGGTTGAACCCGCAGCCCCTACGTCCCCATCGACGTAGAGTCCGGCCCCTAGAATTGGAGAGTCTCCTGTTCGACCTGGAATCTTCCAGGCCAAACCACTAGTTGAAGTGACACCGCAAATTTCACCGTCGGGACTAATCGCATCACAATTGACTGTGCCCCAAAAATGATTCTCTTCAACTAGTCCTTCATCCAGCATTTGTCGCGCAATCTCTCGCTCAAACTCTAGGCGTCTTGCTGGGTCCAGGTAATGACCCGGGTCAATGCGGCGCTTCCATTCTAACCATCTCTCGCGCGTTCGCTTGGTATTCAGATCATCTTCAATCGTAAAGCCAAGATTTCTAGCGAAATCCTGGGCACCTTGACCGGCGAGAAGGTGGTGGTCGGTGTGATCCATCACAGCCTTTGCTACCAAAGAAGGCGTTCGGACACCCTCGAGCGCTGCCACTCCGCCGGCTCGTTTTCTTGGGCCATGCATGCAACAGGAGTCAAGTTGAACAATCCCATTCGCATTCGGTGTCCCACCGTAACCCACCCCAGATTCATTCGGATCTAATTCGACGATATTGATACCCGCCAAAATCGCGTCAAGCACATCTTCACCACGCGTGATCAATTCAAAAGCTTTTTCAAGGCAATTCTGTGATCCACCATTACGATTAACGTAACCACTTTTATCAGAAATCACGACAGGTCTGACGCGACCGAGTTGCTTAATCGCAGGGGCTCTACCAAACGCCGCCTCCGACGACATCGTCATCCCCGCCACCACACTCCCAAAAACAAATTGCCGTCGATCTAGAGCTTTTGCCATGTCAAATCTCCAACTTTTTTATTCAACAACTATGATAAGAATCTAAACAAGCGTCTGCATTCTGACTGTCGGCAAGACAGATTCAACTTCTTTGGCCCGTAAGAATCCCGTCTCAGACGATCGAATCTTTGTCGCACCACAAGCAGTACCCAGCTTTAACGCATTTTCCATCGTGGCACCACGTGCCAAGGCTACAACAATTCCGCCCAGCAAGCAGTCTCCAGCGCCTACGGCGTTACGACTTTCTTCATTTGGCGTACTAAAATGGAAGATTTGTTCCTCGTGTAAAGCGACCAAGCCTTCACTTCCCAGCGATATCACTACACATGCAATGTCCGGATGCTTCACAGATCGTGCCGCTGCTACGGCGTCGGTAACCGTGCGAATTCTATGACCTAGTGTTTCACTCGCCTCGTCACGATTTAACTTCACCAGATAGGGACGACACTGTAACAGGTCTTTCAATAAATCCCCGCTCGCATCAACACAGGTCCGGATGCCCAGATTTTTTAACCCAGAAAGAACCTCAACATAGGCGGCCGGCTCAAATCCTCCCGGAAGACTACCAGACAGTACTGCGATGTCGTCAGAATCAATCTCGGAAGTCATTGCTAATACTAATTGATCGCATTCTGAGGGTTTCAACTCCGGTCCAGGTTCTAGTAGTTCTGTGATAACTCCATTTGTCTCACGAATGGCCAAGCAAGTCCTGACATCACCGGAGATCTCCACAGCTTCAAACGTCACGTCTCGTGATCGAAGAAATTTCCCAATCACTTCACGATGGCGTGCGTCTGTAATGCCAACAAGCTTGACCGGTTCACTCAAAGCACCGCATAAGACTGCTACATGAAGGCCTTTACCTCCAGGATTCACTTCGACTCGCTTAATCCGCTGCACTTCGCCGACCTGTAGCCGATCCAGTTCAACAAACCGATCGAGTGAGGTGTTAAATCCGGCAATTCTAATCATTTTGAAACAATCTTGATATTTACCACTTCCAATCGTTATTTTTTTGCTTTCAACGCCGCGTTCAATTCACTTCGGTCTGGTTGCCCAGGAGTCCCTCCAGCACGCCGTGTCGCCAATCCACCACATATATTACCGGACCGCATACACTCCCTAACGGGCTCACCCTCCAACCATGCGTTCAGAAATCCCGCATTAAAAGAATCCCCTGCGCCAGTCGAATCTACAGGTGATACTTCAATCGCTGGTTCAGCAATTGAGACGCCGTCATTTCGCACCAGGCAACCAGAACGCCCGAGCTTAGCGACGACAATCGTCCGACCATTATCAAGAGTCCTAACGGCCTCCCCCGGAGTAAGCATGCCGGTTAGCCCAGACAGTTCGATTTCATTTGGAAAAAACAGATCGACATAAACTAACGCTTCAAGCAATCCAGTATCCCACTCCTCTGCAGGATCGAATCCTGGATCGACCGACACAGTGAGACCCAAGGTTTGAGCTCGTTTAAAAATGTTAGGGAGCGCAGGAGTTAAATTGGATTGTAGGAAGTACGATGATACGTGTAGATGCCCAAATTGCTCTAGCAATTGATCGGAAACATCCCCACCTTTTAATGCCGCAATCGAACCTGGAAAGGTAACAAGGGCCCGATCATCAGAACCTACAATCGATACGGTGATTCCAGTCTGCACGTTTTTGTTGCGCTCAACACGTGTGATATCAACACCAGCGGACTCCATCACATTAAGGCAAACAGCGCCGTTCGGATCAACACCAACCTTGCCTAGAAAAGAGACCGGAGTGCCGAGGCGCGCAAGCCCTACCGCAGTAATAGCAGAGGCGCTTCCCAACGTCAGGAAACCATCCTTTGCTAACACCTCGGTTCCATACGATGGAAACTTCTCACAACCTCCCAAAATTAAATCAACATTGATCTCACCAATAACAAGTACTCGAGTCATAGCTGCCTTACTTTGCATGGATTACAAAAGGTCGCACAACCCGAGTAATCACATTATCAGGCGAGGGCTTGTCAGGTTTGAGCCCTTCATGCAGACATCGAAAGAAGCCAAGTAGTTGACCGACAACAACATCGAGAATACTTAGCTCATTATCGGTCAACGTTTCGGCAAGTTCGTAACTAACGGAAATTGCGTCATCTCTTAACATTTCCCGCGGTATTTTCACTCCAACCAACACCAGAGAACTTCCCAGACTCTTTGCAATTAATTCTCCGACGAGGTCGAGTTCGTAAGCGCGCAACCTTTCATCCGAAGAAATGAAACACACGATTAACGTGTCTGGTTGCACAAAGGACAACGGTCCGTGTCGAACACCTAGGTAGGTATCGGCTCTGGTCGAAATGCGACCAGATGACATTTCAAGCATCTTCAGACTAGCCTCTTGCGCCGCTCCAAATCGAGCGCCGCTTCCTAAAAACAACACCGATTTGTACGAGCCCGTTGCGATTGTGAAAAGTCGCTCGGAACCATTGGTTAGCAGTCGACGTCCAGTGGTAGCGATGTCATTCATTAGGCTGTCATAGAGATCTGTGTTTCGAAGGTACCCAAGAAAACGGCCCGCTAACCACATATTCGTAAAGCTATTCGTCATCACCAAGCTTTTGTCGTGGACTCTTTCATCGAGCACGATTTGTGTCTGGTCAGGATATTGAGTAGCCAACTTTCCTTCAGAATTACATGTCACTATTAAATGTCGACACTCCGGTCGTTCCTGCAGTACGAGATCAACGGCTGCTGTACTTTCTGGACTATTACCCGACCGACCGAACGATACGACGCCAGGCACAGCATGCCGTGTGATAAGTTCATCAAGGTTGAGTAAGAGCCAACCACTCGGGACGGCCCTCACAGGAATATCCAGACTGGCTTGCAAGGTCGGCGCAAGACTCGCCCCGATGTAATACGAACTACCAGAACCGGTTAACAGTAAACCGCTACTCTTGTCACCCCCATCCAGCCAATCTGACAGTTGAGTCGCATGAGCCGCCATCACATGCGCTGTTTGGACCCAGCACTCTGGTTGTTCAAAAATCTCGTGCAGCGTATGAAAATATCCGAGTTTACGCTGTTCACTCTCGGATGCTTTCACGAGAGCTGCAAATGATGAACCTTGTGTCGATAGTTCCCTCAGTAGATCGCTCATTCTCGTTATAAACTCATAGCTGTCGATTTACTTAGTGTTTCATGATTGATTATAAACGCATGAGCACGCAGACTATTCAAGGCTTTCCCAATATTCAATGCGCCATACTTCATCTTCTTGGTCCCGTCACTGGTTAACATACGCAATCCTCACAACTGGTACTTGGGGTATTTGGGGGGCCTTAATTGAAATTCCTGAGCAACAAGGCTTTCCAGCAACTCTTGGCTATTCAGTTTGGGCTCTAACCATGATTCCCTGCGCAATAGCTGCGCGACGGTTAGATCCTCTCCCCCTTGCAACCAGCCCACGGGCAGTGTTACTTGGAAGTCTTATTGGATTCACGGGTGCCGGTGGTCAATTGATGCTTTTTGAGGCTCTCCGATCAGGACCGGCCTTTATCGTCTTTCCGATCGTTTCGTTATATCCAGTGATCACCATCGTCTTCTCTGTCTGGCTTCTTCGCGAACGCGCAAGTCTAAAGAACTGGATAGGCATTACCTTCGCCCTGCCTGCTATCGTACTTCTTTCATATGTAGAACCCGACGACACCCTCGTGCAAGGGTATCGATGGTTTCTCCTCGCGATTAGCGTACTCATCATGTGGGGGGTGCAGGCCTACATTATGAAATTCGCAACCGACACAATCGCGGCGGAAAGCATCTTCTTCTATATGATGCTCAGCGGTGTTCTGTTGATTCCGGTGGCCTTAGGCATGACCGACTTCAGCCAGACGATTAACTGGGGGGTAAACGGACCTTATCTGGCAGCCATGATTCACGTGTTAAATTCTGTCGGCGCCCTTTGTTACGTCTACGCACTTCGATGCGGAAAGGCCATAATCGTCGTCCCAATGACCGCATTGGCACCGGTCATCACGATCATTCTTTCACTGTGGATTTACCAACGTGTACCTTACGACTACCAGATAATCGCCATGTGCATGACAGCTGTTGCGATTTATTTGATGGCGAAAGAATCCTAAAATTATCTTCCCTCGCAACGCAATTAGCAGCCGCCTGTGAATGGATCTAGCTTAGCAAGCCTTGTGAGTACAATAATTCGGCATTGAGCACCGCGGCGCCCGCAGCACCACGCACAGTGTTGTGGCCAAGCGCTACGAATCTAATATCGAGAACATTACATTCTCTTAGGCGACCTATTGATACCGTCATCCCGCGTCCGCGTTGAGCATCAAGTCGAGGCTGCGGTCGATCTTCGGCGTTTAAGTACACGATTGGACTTTTTGGCGCGCTTGGCAATTCTTGCTCTTGCGGAGCACCTGTAAATCCCTCGAATGCCTCGCGCAACTCATCCAATGTCGGAGCTTTCTCAAATTTAACTGAAACCGTTACAGTATGACCATCGATCACCGGCACACGAGTCGTGTGGGCACTGACAGTCATCGGATGTAATTCAACACGGTCTTCAATAAATGTGCCAAGAATTTTCTGTGTTTCCTGTTCCATTTTGTCTTCTTCACCAGGCACGACCGGTATTACATTGCCAACAATGTCGTACGAGGCCACTCCAGGATATCCTGCTCCAGATATGGCCTGAAGAGTAGTAACAATCACTGAACGAATACCGAATCCTCTCAATGGCGCCAAGGCCATTGCCAATACAACCGTCGAGCAGTTTGGGTTTGTAACAACGCCACCCGCCCATCCTTTTCTTTTTCTCTGCTGGCCTAAAAGCTCCAAGTGGTCTGGATTCACTTCTGGTATCAACAGTGGCACGCACTCTTCCATACGATGATTACGTGCATTACTTACAATCATATGACCGGCGTTCGCAAACGCGGATTCAATCTGACCAGCAGCCGATGCGTCCACACCCGAAAACATAAGATGAGGCGCACTAGTCGGCTCTGAACTCTGCACTATTAAATTCCCAAGACTGGAAGATAGTGAAGTTGGCAGACGCCAATTGGTCACATCCGTATATTGCCGTCCGGCTGAACGCTCACTTGCACCCAGCCAGGTCAATTCGAACCACGGATGGCCTGTGAGTTCTTGAATAAGCTGCTGGCCTACCATGCCAGTAGATCCAAGGATCCCCACCTGAATTCGTTTTCGGTTACCCATCGGCCTTCAACTCCAGTGCAAAGAATTCATCGTGTACTACTTGCACAGCTTTATTGAGATGCTTAGATGCAATCACGCATGCGACCTTCATTTCAGAGGAACTTATACAATCAATGTTGATATTCTCGCGAGCTAAGGCAACAAACATCCTTGCAGCTAAATTGGGGGTGGAAGCAAGTCGCGAACCAACTATCGAGATCTTGGCAACATCTCTGTCAACCAGCACGTCCGTTGCCAAATCTTCTTCTTTCCAGCGCCGAAACACCTCAGTCGCCGCGTCCACATATTCTTCATCAACAATAAAGGTAATTCGCGCGCGATCTTCAGAACTCGCACTTTGGATAATCAATCGAACACTGATGCCTTCTGCAGCCAGTTCTTCAAAGACCTTCGCAGCAACACCAGGGCGATCTTCGACATTTAGTAGTGTCAATTTCGCTACGTTCTTGTCACTGCTGACGCCAACGACTTCAGCCGTTTCCATAACATCCTCTCTTGAACGAATCCAGGTCCCTTCACGATTATGAAAACTCGATCGGACGTGAATTGGAATTTCATGATTCATGCAAATTTCCGCAGCGCGAGGATGGAGCACCTTGGCTCCACTCGAAGCCATCTCGATAGCCTCTTCATAACTAAGCGTCGACCATAATCTTGTATTCGATGCGACTGATGGATCGGCGGAAAGCACTCCGTCAACATCCGTACAAATTTCGCATACCTGTGCATCGAGTGCTGCAGCCACAGCGGCACCCGTGACGTCACTGCCCCCTCGACCGAGTGTCGTAATCTCATGCGAATCGGTCACGCCTTGAAATCCGGTAATAATTACTACTCGATCGTCGCGAAGCTCATCCAGTATTCGTTGTGTATCAATCGATCGAATTCGTGCAATATTAAACATTTCGTCAGTACGAATACCGCACTGTGTAGCGGTAAGGGAGACGGCGGGTACGCCCCGGTCCTGTAACGCAAGCCCAAGGAGTGACACTGATATTTGCTCACCTGAAGCAAGTAATAAATCCATCTCTCGGCCTTCTGGCCGTCGTGCAACCTTATGTGCCAAGGCAACTAAGTCGTCAGTGGTCTTTCCCATTGCTGACACCACAACGACTAACTTCGGGAGAGCACTTCGAGTAGCAGCGATTCGATCTGCGATCGCGAGGATCTTTTCAGGGGTAGCGATCGAACTACCGCCGTATTTCCTCACCACTATTTCTGCCGCCCGCGTATTATTCAAAGAATGGATTCCTCGTCTAATTCTTAGAACTAGGTCGCATCTGACGAACCAACCGCTCAAGAAATAAACCAACATCAGTAACAATGCCAGCTGTTTGCGACGAACCCCGGTCAGCCAGCTTGGTTACAACAGCAGGATTTATATCCACACAAACAATTCTTGTCCATGATGGCAACATATTACCGACACCGATACTGTGAAGCATTGATGAAAGCATTACGACCATCGACGCGTCTTTCAATACCTTCGCGTACTGTTCTTGCGCCTCAACCAAATCCATAACGGTGTCCCGTAAAGGACCGTCGTCACGAATACTTCCAGCGAGCACGTACTCCACGTCTTTTTGGACACACTCGTACATCACGCCAGCATTTAAGACACTAGCCTCAACAGCCTGACTAATTCCTCCTGCCGTATTGATGGTATTGATCGCCCGCATGTGGTTTTGATGGCCATGTTCAACAGTAACCCCAGACTCCAGATCGACCCCCAAAGAGGTTCCAAATAGGGCCAATTCGATGTCGTGTACAGCTAGAGCATTGCCAGCCAACAGGGCATCGACATAACCTAGCCTAATAAGTTCAGCGAAATAGGGAGCACCTCCAGTGTGCACGATTAATGGACCGGCTACGAAAACAATGCGGCCACCTGCTTTTCGGACTTCATCCATCATGGCAGCAACACGGACCACGCCAACCTCAACACGCCGTTCAGAGGAAATCTCATTCGTCATGAACGCGAAACCTAATCGATCGCGTTCACGGAACTCGGGGCTTACCCGAATTCCATCAGCTCCACAAACCACTAACTCTCCGACCTTCAAATCTCGAAGCTTCCGACAAGTTGCCTCTCCAGCCTCCACTACAATCACAGCATCCATCCGTTGGTGCTTAACATCAATCCACGAACCGCCATGCCTTATTCGCGTACGATGGTTCGTTGTTGAATA
>Ga0163108_10000019_pt1 | contig 101850 bp, 81 predicted proteins | sample Fk1155metaG_FD_109644 | JGI IMG/M metagenome (GOLD analysis project Ga0163108, IMG submission 109644) | Marine microbial communities from the Central Pacific Ocean - Fk160115 155m metaG | ecosystem: Environmental > Aquatic > Marine > Oceanic > Photic zone | place: The Central Pacific Ocean...
CGCTACAAAATCTTTGTGATCGATGAGTGCCATCAATTATCCAAGAATTCATTTAACGCATTACTGAAATCCCTCGAAGAGCCACCGCCGCATGTGGTCTTTATGATGGCCACGACTGCGCTCGACAAGATTCCAGATACCATTCTGTCCCGTTCTCAAGTGTTCGAATTTCGCACCATTGGTGCCAAGGTGATTAGTGAACAGCTTCGCAAGATTGCGTCAGAGGAGAAAATTCAAGTCGACGAGGCAGCCATTGCGCTATTGGCGCGTGAAGCGGACGGCAGTATGCGGGATGCACAAAGTTCGTTTGACCAGGTCATCGCGTTCGCCAATGAAAAGATTACAACCGACGAAGTGTCCACGGTCCTTGGGTTGGTCGCTCGAGATTTGCTGTTCGACGTGTTTACGGCAGTGGCCGAGGAACGCGCATCCGCGCTATTCGAGTTAGCGGGGTCTTTCGTGGAATCCGGGTGCAACCTAACGTTGGTATGTCGAGACCTCTCTCGGTTATGTCGCGATCTGTTGGTCTTGGGCATTGATTCGAAGCGTATCGATGACCCAGAGATCGCTTCAGAACACGAACGTGATCAACTGCAGGCGCTGCAGGCACAATTTTCTCGTGAGGACCTCATGCGGGGCTTTGAAGTTCTCGCCCGTGCGGAGTTTGAGATTCGCAGCGCTCCTCAACCTCGATACCATTTGGAAATGGCCTTATTGCGCTGGGTGCACCTGCGCAAGTTAGTGCCCCTCACCGAACTCATGAAGGGTCTACAGGCGGGCCGGCCGGCAAGTAGCCCCGTCAACGATGTTCCGAACCCGTCTCAGTCAGGACCATCTTTACCCTCTATAAGTAAGAAGAAACCATCAAACCGGCCGGCAGCATCGTCCTCGAAGCGGGTGCCCACAAAAAGGACAGCGAAACCCGATGAGGTGGTGGCGCCAAGAGACACTGCGTCTGTCGAAGATGGCGGGGAACCGACTGATATTAAGAATGCGCTTCTTACCGCGGTCAAGAGCGCTAAGAAATTCTTTTATGGAACGGTTGTAGCACAGGCTAAACAGATCGAGGTGAGCGGCGACCGAGTCACTTTCGTTTTCTCGCCTACTCATCGGACGCTCCAGGAACAATTTGAGCAACAACGCAGTTGGCTTGAGTCCAAAGCGACTGAGATAATGAATCGTAAGATTGTCGTCGTCGCGAAGCAAGCAGAGGTCGACCCTGACGAGAGCGCGGGTGGGGCAGAAGGGGACTCGCCGCTACAAGACCCGGCTGCACAGGGCTCAGAGACGATGGACACAAGCCTTGAAAAAGAAGCTATGGCCGACGCCGCTGTGCAAGAGATGCTAGATGTGTTGCCAGCGCAGATTCGCGATGTAAAAAAAATCTGAGGTATGGAGAGGTCATGAACATTCAAGAACTCATGAAGCAGGCTCAGCAAATGCAAGAACGTATGCAAAAGCAACTCGCTGAGACTCAGGTTGAGGCCACCGCTGGCGGCGGGATGGTGACGGTTGTGATGAACGGAGCGAAGCAAATAATGAAGTTAACTATCGATCCTGAAGTTGTCTCGAAGGAAGAGGTCGACATGCTCCAAGATCTCATCGTTGCGGCCGTGAATGACGCACAGAGAAAAGTTGACGAGACCGTCACAAATCAAATGGGTGGGCTCATGGGTGGCCTGAAGATGCCCGGGCTGATGGGATGATCGAACTCGCTCCCCTAGCGGTGTTGATCGAGCAGCTTCAACGGTTGCCAGGCATCGGTGTGAAAAGTGCGCAACGGTTGGCGTTTCACATTCTCAAACATCCACGTGATAACGTTGAGCAGTTGTGTGACGCCCTTCGTGAGGTGAAGGATCAAATAACGTACTGTTCAATTTGCACTAATATCACCGACGTTGAGCCATGTCGATTTTGCACCGATCCGGATCGCAACAAGCGTCTCATTTGCGTGGTGGAAGAGCCCCATAATGTGTCGTCTGTTGAGAAAACAAGAGATTTTGATGGTACATACCATGTGCTTATGGGGGCGTTATCGCCACTTCAGGGCATAGGGCCTGATGACTTGAAAGTGAAGGAACTATTAGCGCGGGTTAGCGATCATCAGGTCGATGAAGTGATCTTGGCTACCAATCCGAATGTTGAAGGAGAAGCAACTGCTATCTACCTCGCCAAGTTGCTTAAATCACTCGATGTTCGCGTGACACGGATTGCGATGGGCGTCCCCGTGGGTAGCGACCTGGAGTATGCAGACGAAGTTACAATGCACAAGGCGCTTGAGGGAAGACGGGACTATTGACAGACGTCCCAGGATAGAAGGTAGTGTTCTGTTGTAACCACGGAAATCAAGAATTAAGGCTTTGATTTCGCCAAGCTAAAAAGGCGATTTAGGATTGTTGTGGTGGCTGGCGCTTGCACGGTGTTTAGGGGATCCGCGAGTTCCTTGCGCAACCGCCGTAGGGATATTTCGTCATCGATGTCATACCAAGCCGTCAGAGTGTGCACACGTAACCCGCATCGTGCCGCTGCGGCTACAGTGTCGTCCATCGTCCACGGTGTGCTCCAGCGAATGTTTGTGAATAAATCCGGAAGTGCTTGGGTAGGTGCAGGGACTGTGAGTCCCAGCAGATAATAACCGCCGTCTTCTGCAGGGCCAATCACCATCGTGTTCGACTCTTTTAGCTGATCCAACGCTTCGGTTAGATAATTTGACGGTAGTGTTGGCAGATCGGATCCGATAATCACGACGCGCTGAAATCCCTGCTCGAACAAAGTGTGAAACAAATTGCGTTCCCGCTCGCCAAGTGTCTTTCCTCGTTGCTCTAGCAATTGATCAACCTGGATGCCAAGTTGATCTAAGCCTGTTGAGCCACCTTCTGGTGTGTAGGCAATGCAGGTGGATACACCGGTCAGGTTGCGGCAGGGCCGCACGCTATCCATGAGAAAGGCGGTGTAGAGATCCAGTCGATCGCGAAGGTTAGGGACCATCCCAGAAAGTCTAGTCTTGACATTGTGAATATCAGCGTGGGGCGAGCGAGCCATAATCGCGATGACTGCATCTGCGGAAGATGGTTTTAGGCGCAAAGGTGACTCATTCTTAATCGTGTCGATAAAAGTACGCATTGATAAGCCGTGACGGGTTAGGCAGGCAATGCCGATTGCGAACCAGAACACGAGCCGGGCTTTCCTAACGATTGCTAGGGTGACACCAACTGTTGCACCGAAGGCGAGTAGGCCAGCGAAGGCTCCCGTGCCAGCCTCGTCGATGCCGATTCTGAGAGGCACAAATTTAAATGCAATGGTGATAAAGCGATTCGCCGTTTCTAACAGTAGTGCGTCAAGCCAGCTTGGGGTGTCGCCCGTGATAAGCGCTAGGGCGAGTCCTACTTCAGCGACCGCAGCGATGTGGAATAGCGCATATAGCAACGTCAGAGTAATAACTCCGGTCCAACTTCTCGGATAAAGATCATGTATCCGTACCTCAAATGCTTTTAGGCGCGAAAGCCATAACTCGAGCCATTTTGTTTGTGGCAGATATTGCGCTGACCAGTTTAGGGTGGGTTTAGCGACTAGGATACGCTTCCAGAGGATGCTGTGGATCACGGTTAAAATGACGAGCAACCCAAGAAGCGTTGCTCCACCCATAATCCATAATGTTGGTGGCGCCTCAAATTGAATCAAAGCCGCTCCAAATCCGAGCACGAACATGACTCCCACTGAAAGAGAGTAAAGGAAATTTTCCACCGCGAGTGCTGCGGTTGCTGTTCCTATCATGCTTCGATCAGCAGCGAGGAAAACCTTGGTGGGTTCACTTGCCAACAGGCCGAGTGGTGTAATATTTCCGACTGCATCACCCGCGAGAATTGCAGGAAATGCCTGTGTAAAAGATAACTTGCGTGGCCCATTAAAGCAGTGAATCCACGATAATGTCCGTAGCGTGTATCTGAGTCCGGCGAGTGCAAGGATGACCGCGAATCCCCACCCGACATTGGCAATGCCGGAGTAAATATCAGCAGTGCCTGCTTGGCGCACTATGAAAATGAAGAGGCCCAGTCCTAGTAGAACGACGAGCGTGCGAAACGGCAATGTTCGTCTTAAATATGCCAAAATATTCGAGGGAGTCATCTCACGATGGCTGTGTTTGGTTAATCATCTAAGACGACGGAATATTTATAATCACCCAGCTTCGCGGTGCAAGACATCTGCTTGCGGCTGGGTGCACTCCCCTTACATAATCTATGGCAATGTTTCCTGACACTTTCCACATGCCCGTGGCCATCATACTACTCGGCGGCGGATTTTTGGCCTGCTTCCTTGGGTACCGGTTGTTCCGTTTTATACTTTTGGGCTACGGCTTAGTTACAGGTGCCTTCCTTGTTAGTCAACTGAACTTGAACTTTCCAGAAACTTGGATGGTCATTACCGCCACCATCATCGGTGGTCTCATCGGTGCTGCACTATTCCTTGCTGTCTACTTTGTAGGAGTGGCCGTTGCAGGCGCCGGCCTTGGAGTGCTGGTTGTCCATTTAGTCTGGACCCAGCGATCAGATGATCCCCACCTTCTGGTCATTATATTGATGGCCATCGTTGGTGTCTTCACGGCACTGGTGTTTCAACGATATGTAATTATTATCGTTACATCGTTTACGGGGGCTTCGCTCAGCCTTGTTGCGGTAATTGCACTTTTAGGGCATGTCAATATCACGGAGGCTGAGGTAGGGACGTTAGAGGCGCTCAAACGAATCTCGGCGGAACGTGCAGTCTTATTCGCCTGGCTCGTTTTGAGCCTCCTTGGGGTTTTTGTGCAGTTAAGAAAGACAAGCGCTGGTAAACATAAGAAACAGAAGAAGTGAGTATCGATTGACGGTACCTTGCGGGTTCCGTTACCATGCACACTTTAGTGCCACACACGCTTTATAATGTGTGAAGACTAAGAATTACGATCCTCAGTAGCTCAATGGTAGAGCATCCGGCTGTTAACCGGAGGGTTGCTGGTTCGAGTCCAGCCTGAGGAGCCAAATAGGCGTACATCCCATCTATGTTTTACTTGTGACAGCCAGTGAAAAACGGATTTATTGAAAAAGGCGAGTTTTGTTTAGTCGTGTAACAAGAGGAGGATGAAGAAATGGCAGCCTATACTTGCGAAAAATGTGGCATGAGCGTTGGAACCATGACCTGTGGAACCTGTGGGAAGGAACTTGCTCACGACACAGTGACATTGGATGATGGATCGTCCGTGCATGTGTCCAAGTGCCCTGATGGGCATGGAATGGTCAAGTCACCACAGTGCTGTGGCCAAGACATGGTCTGTCCAGCTTAATTTTTATCGTACTCAACAAATCGCGTAGCAATGAATTTCTATTAAGTTTTGACGGTAAGTGTTGTAAGGTCCTTCATCAATACTGCATCGGCCGGCTTGCGAGAGCCATAGCGGTAGCAATATCTGGAAATGTAGTTAACGGCTCAATGACACGGGAATATTCAACACGTCAGTTGTTGCCCAGCCTCATCCTCCTGCTGCTGGGTTGCATGTTATTTACAGGGTGTTCCAAAGCCGGGGCAAGCCCGGACCAGCCAATTGCATTTTCTCATCGGATACACGTTGAAAATCAAATCGATTGTTCCTATTGTCATGATTATTACGAAGATTATGACGTAGCTGGGATGCCTCCTGTTGCAACGTGTGTCGACTGTCATGCACTCATGTTCGAGGAAGAGCCCACTGCCGATCTTGAAAAAATATTCGAGTTCGCTGATGCCGGAACAGAAATTCCTTGGGTTCGGCTTTACGAGCTTCCCAAGTACACCCATTTCAGCCACAAATGGCACGTGCGGGCGGAGCTTGAATGTCAAACTTGCCACGGTGAGATTGGCACCAGTGACCGAGCCGTGCAGCATATGGTCTATAACATGGATTGGTGTCTGACTTGCCACGAGGAACAAGCGGCCTCAGTGGATTGCGTGACGTGTCATAAATGAAACGACGAGAATTTTTAAAGAATACGGTTGTAACTGGGACGGCTGGGGTGCTCTTTGATGCTTGTGCACCACCGGGTTCTGATCAGATTATTCCAATCCTCATTCCGGAGGAAGAGTTCATTCCTGGAGTTGAGGAATTTCACCCGACCAATTGTGTTGAATGTCCTGGCGGCTGTGGGTTATTGGCACGAAAGATGGATGGACGTCTGGTGAAGGTTGAAGGCAATCCGGCGCATCCGATTTCTCGTGGGGCCAGTTGTGCTCGTGGTCAAGCACTGCCGCAGGCGATGTACCATCCCGACCGAGTTCGTGGACCACTTATTCGAGAGGGTGCACGTGGTGCAGGTCAATGGCGTAACGTTTCTTGGGATGACGCGATTGAACGACTGGTCTCGGAGCTGGCTGCCGTTCAAGAGGATCCTAATAATACGCTTGCCTTTCTAACTGGTGCCTTGCGTGGACATCGTCTAGATATGGTCCGACGTTTTACCTCAACGCTGGAAGCAACACGCCATTTGGTGCATGAACCGTTCGGTGACGGCGCAGTACTCCGCGCGCATGCATTGACTACAGGTGTCGAAGAATTTTTTGCCTATGATCTCGAAAACGCGAACTATCTTGTAACCGTTGGGGCGTCGGTCCTCGATGCTTCTCGTTCGCCCGTCCGATTTGGTCGAGGCGTTGGCCATCTTCGTCAAGGACGTCCTGGGAGACGGGGCAAACTGGTTGCTGTTCAGCCACGTTTGTCTACCACCGCAGCCGCAGCCGATGAATGGTTACCAGCACGACCCGGTAGTGAAGCGTCTTTGGTGTTGGCTTTGGCGCATGTGATCTTACGGGATGAACTATACGACACAGGTTTCATTGAGAATCGCACGAGCGGTTTTGAAGAATTTCGTGCTCGGGTGTTGGCTGACTTCGATCCAGAACTTGTTGCAGGAATGGCAGGGGTGTCAGTTGAAACGTTAGAACGCGTCGCGACTGAAATGGCGATGTATGGTCCGACGATTGTTGTTGCTGGCGATGCTGCGGTAACTGGTCCAAGAGGACTTGGTACCGCTGTTGCTGTGGATCATCTGAATGCCCTACTCGGGGGCTTTGGTAAGAAAGGTGGAATCTTTTTTAACCAAGACCCACCCTTCTCAGAGTGGCCGTCATTGGAAACGGTTGTGCCAGCGCCAGAAGCACTCTTCGCTAACCTAACGAAAGAGAGTGATGCTTCGTCAGGTATTCGAGCCTTACTAATCTCGGACACGAATCCAGTACACACACTGCCTTCATCGGCGGGGATTGATAGCTTTCTTGCCGAGATTCCATTCGTAGCATGTTTTACCTCGTTCGTTGACGACACGGCTCAGATGGCCGATCTTATCTTGCCAGAATCTACTCCGTTCGAACGTTTTGATGACGATGTTCCATCACCGAGTGTTGGCATTCCTGTGGCCACTTTGTCGGCACCAATGTTCAGTCGCCCACTGTACGACACAATGTCGATGCCTGACGTCCTGCTACGGGTTGCGGCCGGATTAGGAGGAACGGTTGCCGAGGCTTTCCCCTGGGCCTCTTATGAGGAGGCGCTTCGGGCAGCATGGTCCGGGTTGCATGCGGCCTCTCGTGGTTCTGTTGCAGAATCGACCGAGCGGCGTTTTTGGACTCGAGCGCTGGCTGCCGGTGGGTGGTGGGACGAGGATGTCGCTTTAAACGCTGACTGTCTGACGTCGGATGGACTGTACCGCTTCGAACTCCCTGCACTTGAATCACTCGGCTTGGACATGACTGCTGCAGGAGATACGTCGCGGTTTACGTTGTACGTTTATCCTTCGACGGCCTTCGGTGACGGACGCAGTGCACACCTACCGTTTCTACAGGAACTGGCTGACCCTATGACAAGTGTGCGATGGGGTTCTGTTGTGGAATTAAATGCGTCCACTGCCTCCGAATTAAACATTTCTGACGGCGATCTTGTAGAGATTACCTCTGATACGGGCAGTCTTCGGGTAAGAGCACAGGTAACACAAGGTTTAAGGCCTGACGTTGTGGCGCTTTCTGCGGGTCAAGGGCACGGTGAATACGGCCGGTACGCGCGCGGTCGTGGTGTAAATCCGTTTTCACTGCTGCATGCGACCACCGGCAGTGATTTGTTTGAAGCGCCGCTTCAGGCGACGACTGTGCGAGTGATGAAAATTGAGGAGACAAGCTAATCATGCCGACTTGGGGGATGGCGATTGACCTAGATCGATGTGACGGATGTGAAGCATGCGTGGTTGCTTGCCGGGCTGAAAACAATGTTGCTCCCGCTGGTCCGGAACAGGCTGCTATTGGGCGAGCGGTTGAGTGGATGAGAGTGGAGCGACACGTTGAAGGTGAATTTCCTAACGTCCGGACTCGCTTTGTGCCGGTGCTCTGTGTGCACTGTGACGATGCTCCCTGCGTCAGTGTGTGTCCCGTTTCTGCGACCTACGAAAACCCGGAAGGGCTCAACGCACAGATTCACCCACGGTGCATCGGTACACGCGCCTGTGCCCAAGCGTGCCCCTATACCGTGCGTTACTTTAATTGGGGTACGCCCAAGTGGGATGCACCGCTTGAGCAGACCATAAATCCAGATGTCGCAGTTCGGTGGAAGGGCATCATGGAAAAATGCACTTTCTGTGTGCAGCGAATCCGTCGTGCAAAAGATGAAGCGCGAGAAGACGATCGACCGATAGCTGACGGCGATGTACAACCAGCATGTGCGCAGGCGTGTCCGGCTGAGGCGATAGTTTTTGGTGATCTCGATGATCCGGAAAGTGCGGTTTCGAAACTATCTGAGAGCCCGCGCGCGGAACGTCCACTCGAAGAGCTAGGTACCGGGCCTCGGGTGTTTTACCTCAAGGAAGGGGATTGGCGTGGAAGCGTTGGACCGCAATCAAGCGATTGAAGATTCATTGCTCCGGCCAGTTTTTCAAACTAGCCGGAAACTCTGGATCGTGGTCGCAATGTTGCTTGCGGTCATCGCATTCGGTGGTTTCCAATGGGCTCACCAGTTGAAAGAGGGCCTGATTGTTGCTGGCATGAACCAGCCAGTTTATTGGGGCCTCTACCTCACGAACTACGTTTTCTTTATTGGAATCAGTCATGCTGGAACATTGATATCGGCAATCTTGCGTCTAACAGACGCTGAATGGCGACGCCCCATCACACGAGCAGCGGAAGCCATTACTGTGTTTGCCCTCTTAATGGGTACAAGTAATGTCCTCTGGCATCTGGGCCGACCGGAGTTAATCTACATACCGATGCTTCACCCACAACCGTTGTCGCCACTGATTTGGGATGTTGCATGTATATCGGTGTACTTAATGGGGAGCATCACCTATTTGTATCTGCCACTTATTCCTGATCTGGCCTTATTGCGAGATCGGAGCCCTCGGCTGCGATGGTTATATAGGTGGTTATCGCTGGGTTGGCAAGGGACACCGAAGCAACACAAACTACTTGAACGCGCCATTGGGTTTATGGCGGTCGCCATCATTCCTATCGCCGTATCTGTGCATACGGTTGTTTCTTGGGTGTTTGCGATGACCCTGGTACCTATGTGGCATAGTGCGATCTTTGGACCGTATTTTGTGGTCGGCGCCATCTTCAGTGGTATCGCAGCGTTACTCATTGCAATGGCCATTTTGCGCAAGGCGTTTCATCTCGAGCCATTTTTTAGGCCTATTCATTTCAACAACCTGGGCCTACTCATGTTAACGATGGCGTGCCTCTGGCTGTACTTCACGTTTGCTGAGCATATGACTGTCTGGTACGGAAATGAACCCGACGAAGTTGCGGTTTTGACTTCGAGGCTGTCAGGTGCGTTTTCGACGCCATTTTGGACGATGATAACTTGCTGCTTCGTTATTCCCCTTTGCATCCTTTCATTCAAACGGACCCGAACCATCATTGGTACGGTTATTGCGTCGTGTGCAGTTCTCATAGGTATGTGGCTTGAGCGTTTTATTATCGTGATCAGTTCGGCGTCGTACCCGCGTTCAGAGTTCATGCATGATGGTGGCCTTTATAGTCCAGCGTTAGTTGAGATCGCTCTAACAGCCGCCCAATTCGCTTGCTTTGCGCTGCTCTATATCGTCTTCGCTAAACTGTTTCCACTTGTCTCCATTTGGGAGATCAAAGAAGGAGATCAGACGGAACTGGAAGCTGAGCTTACTGGAACTTCGGAAGCCCAGCTTTAATGACACTATGCTAGGATTCTCAACGGTGCGGTTCCCGCGAGTTGGTTCGAGTTGCGGCAGTTTTAGAAGTGAGGGAGATCGATGAAGAAATTATTAGTGTTGGTAGCCATCCTATATACAGGAGTACTAGTTGGGACGGCAACTCAGGAACGTGAGCTGTGGATCGTGCCTGAGGAAGAGAGAGCGGTCGAGAATCCACTGACATCTAGCGATGATCTGATCGAAGAAGGTGCTGAGCTTTACAGAAAAAATTGTTTAATGTGTCACGGCGAGATAGGGAAGGGCGATGGACCCGCCACAGCTCGTATCAAACCAGCGCCTCCAGATCTCACCCCGCAGGCTGCCCGTGAACGGCTGACCGACGGTGAAATTTTTTACAAGATCACCGTAGGCAAGAGACCTATGCGTGGTATGGAACGTAAGCTCTCGGAAGATCAGCGCTGGAGCCTCGTCATCTTTGTTCGAAGTCTCCAGGGTGACTAATTTGTTGCCAGGCTCTTGGAGCAAGAGCTAGCCCGTTTTTATACCGTCATACCCTGTAAGTGTGGATCGGTGCCGACATCGGCATGATAGGAAATGCGATGTCCAATTTCGAGAGGAGCAGGCACGATGGTGCGTAACAGCGGCAAGGGTAAGCAACGATTACTAGACCGTCGCAGTTTTTTGGGTGTGGCACCCGCAGCCATGACTGCCGGTCTGGCTGTTCCAGCTACTGCACACTCAGCAGTACAACCGACGGTGGCAACCGACGCAATCACTGCCGCCGAAGAACTTGCCGGGCTCGACTTCACTGCCGATGAGCACATGATGATGCTCAATGGACTCGATCGTAACAGGGAACGTTACGACGACCTGCGAGCCCTGGAGATTCCACTCGACACAGAGCCGGCTGTGACGTTTCGGGCCCCATTCACTGGCCATTCGTTGACTGGTGCTGCCACACCGCATGCGACCATACCGCTTTCAAAGCAGACCCTGCCTCCTGTTGGGACACCGGTGGAAGAGCTTGCTTTTCTGCCAGTAACAACACTCGCAGAACTCATTAGGAAGCAGCGAATTTCGTCGATAGAGCTGACGATGATGTACCTCGGCCGGCTCAAGCGGTATGGCGACTCTTTGAAGTGCGTGGTTACACTGACTGAGGAGCTCGCCTTGGACCAGGCGGCGCGTGCCGATACAGAACTTCGTAATGGACAAAATCGTGGACCACTCCATGGAATTCCATGGGGTGCGAAGGATTTGTTGGCAACCAAAGGAATTCGCACGACCTGGGGAGCAAAACCTTACGAAACCCAAGTCATTGATCATGATGCAACAGTTGTCGAACGACTTAACGAGGCAGGGGCTGTTCTAGTCGCAAAACTTTCGATGGGTGCGCTCGCTCAAGGCGGTGTTTGGTTTGGTGGATCGACTCGGAATCCTTGGAACCTAGAGCGCAGTTCAAGTGGTTCGTCAGCTGGCCCCGGCGCTGCTACGGCCGCAGGACTCGTTGGATTTTCTATTGGCACTGAAACCCGCGGGTCGATAATTTCACCGTCGGCAGCGTGTGGTGTGACTGGACTGAGACCGACGTACGGTCGCGTGAGCCGATACGGTGCGATGGCTCTTAGTTGGACTATGGACAAGATAGGGCCTATGTGTCGCTCTGTTGAAGATTGTGCGCTTGTTTTTAATGAGATTTATGGATCAGATGGACGAGATAACTCGGTGATTGATGCGCCCTTCGACTGGAGCCCGGACGGCCAATTAGCCGATCTACGGATCGGTTATATCCAACGGGAGTTTGAAGAACCACCAGTGAACGCGTCAGAGGAGCGTCGACAACGGTGGGAGGTTCAGCAGCCTGCCTTAGTGGCAGCCCTTGAATCGTTACGCGGTGCTGGTGCCATACTCGATCCTATCGAGATGCCCGACTTTCCAACAAATGCGATTAGTTTTATCCTAACTGCGGAAGCCGCCGCCGCGTTTGATGATCTCACACGTAGCCGTGGGATCGATCGCCTCACATCGCAAGAACCGAATGCCTGGCCCAACACGTTCCGAACCGCACGTTTTATCCCAGCAGTTGAGTATATTCGCGCGCAGCGCGCTCGTACATTGTTGATGCGGCGAATGAATGACTTAATGTCCGAGTACGATGTCTTTATTTCACCATCGCGGAGTAACAGTTTAGGCATTACTAACCTCACGGGTCACCCAGCCATTGCTGTTAAGGCTGGATTTGCTGATGAGATGCCAGTGTCGCTCATGATAACCGGACGGTTATTCGAAGAAGCCACTATTTTGCGTGCAGCATTGGCGTTTGAACGAGCGACGCCGTGGCATATGCAACATCCAGCACTTTAGTGTGACTGTAGCTATTCCGGAAGACGGGTCAGCCTCGGCTTGGCTTGCACGGCTCACCTTTGTCGTATAGCCAATTATTGAGTAAGTCTCGAACAGTGCTGCGTACCGTTCTGAGCTCGGTTCGATAACTAGGTAGTTTCAAAAGATTTTGTTAATAGTGATAAGGTGTCTAAAATTGTGCATCTAGACACTACGATTTAATGTTTTTTCTGAGAGGACCATTCATGCGAATTACGACACTCGCAGCTGTTGGTATTTGTATCGGTATTCTGAATATACAGATGGCGGGCGCGCAATCCGGAGGCAAGCAGATCATCGGACGCGACCCGGCATCGACTATGCCGTTCAGTCCTGCTGTGGTCGCTGGGGACTTCATCTACCTGTCTGGTTCCCTGTCGAGAGAGGGGAACTTCACAGAGCAGGCACATGCAGTCTTTGAGCGATTAGGTCAGGTGCTTGAACAAGCTGGTGCAGGGTTCGACCGGGTTGCCGCCGTAACAGTTTATTTGAAGGACACCAGTGATTTTCAGGCGATGAATGAGGTTTTTCGAGAGTACTGGCCGACTGAGCCGCCAACACGCTCAACTATTCAGGCAGACTTTGTGACACCCGATGCGCTCCTTGAAGTGTCTATGGTCGCGATTAAACCTGGTGCAGAACGCACGATCATTAAACCAGATGACTGGGCAGAAAACGCTAATCCGTACAGTTATGCAATTAAGTCAGGGGACACGTTATTCTTGGCGCACTTGGTCGGCAGAAACTATCGTGACAACTCGAATGTAGAGGGTGGAATTCAGGCCGAAACAGAAGCAATCTTCGAGGCTGCTCGCCAATTGTTAGCTGAAGCAGACATGTCGCTAGCCAACGTGGTGAGTTCCCGTGTTTTTCTTGGTGACTTCGACATGTTTGCGGACATGAATGCGACGTACCGAGAACAATGGCCAGATTTTCCACCAGCTCGAGCTACTGTCCTAGCGCATGGACCTGGATCTAGTCCCCTTGGAATCACGCTCGTTGCGGTCAAGGGAGAAAGAGAGCGGATCGTTCGCCCGAACCCCGATGGCACTCCTGGTCGGGTAAGTCCGATTCTTAGTCACGCTGTTCGAGTTGGGAACCGACTCTACTTGTCTGGGATGCTTGGTGTGAACGATGAGACCCGGACTGACACTCAGGCTCAAACGCGAGAAACAATGGCTACCATAGGGCGTACCCTCGATGCTGCCGGATTTGGCTTTGAGCATCTCGTTGATGGCATCGTCTACCTGACTGACATGAGCGAGTGGGGCGAGATGAACGTAGCCTACGTTGAGGCAATCGGGAAGGACTTTCCGGCACGCGCGGCAGTGGGCACGGGTCTCGTGAGTAGTGATGGACGGGTAGAAATTATGTTCACCGCAGTTAGATAGGCGGTGAGGTTCATGGTGGTCACCGTTCGGCATTCCCTTGAGACCTCTGGTCAGGGAGATGCGCACGACCTCACATCCGTCCTGACGGCGGCGTTAGCCGACTCTAGTTTGGCTAATGGCATCGCGACGGTCTCTGTTGTGGGATCGACTGCCGGGATAACGACTCTGGAATTTGAATCTGGTGTTGTCCGTGATCTCAATGAAACTTGCGAGCGTCTGGCCCCTCGGATGGGCGAATACTTACACCATCTTCGTTGGGGGGATGACAACGGGTCTAGTCACGTCCGAGCGGCACTTCTTGGTCCGTCAGTCACAATTCCGTTCACTGATCGATCGTTGACCTTAGGAACTTGGCAGCAGGTTACACTCGTGGAGTGCGATACCCGGCCGCGTAATCGCGAGGTTGTCATTCAGCTTATTGGAGATTGAATTAATAGCGGCTGGTCCATCATGCTCACGACATCACGTCCGGTTGAGGTAACTCGTGTTCGAAATGGTGTTCGCGACGCCTGTCGTGATTACGCTGCGACCGAAGAGCCGATGGAGATCAGGATTTTTGGCAAACCGTTCGCGGTTATTATGCGAACTCCTGGGCGCGATCATGATCTCGTCGCGGGTTTTCTTTTATCGGAGCAGATTGTTCATGGCTTAGATGAGATTAGCTTGATCCGTCACTGTACGGATCCGGACACACCCAACTTAAAGAACATCGTCGATGTAACGTTGCAAGGAGCGTTCCCAGTATCTCGGATTGAGGAGCGGCGCCAAGTTGTAATGAATTCGTCATGTGGTCTTTGTGGCCGTGTCACATTGGATTCATTGCAAGCTGAAGTGCCAGAAATTTCCGAGACTTGGGACGTGGAGGGCGCCGCAGTCCTTCGATGGCCTTTCCGGTTGCGCCAAACCCAAGAAGCGTTTGAGCGGACTGGTGGCATGCATGCCGCTGGACTTTTTGCAGCGTCTGGTGAACTCGTTGATGTAGCGGAGGACGTGGGTCGTCACAACGCTGTCGATAAAGTCGTGGGTCACATGCTGTTGGCCGAACGACTGCCGCTTGCAACCTTCGCTTTAATGGTGAGTGGTAGGACATCATTTGAAATCGTGCAGAAGGCGTTATTGGCTCGTATTCCTATCGTTGCAGCCGTTTCGGCTCCATCGACATTGGCAATCCAACTAGCTCAAGAGTCTGGTATCACGCTGATCGGGTTTGTTCGCGATGACAGTTACAATGTTTATTCGCATTCCGACCGAGTGGTCTAAGACTTCGACATGTGTGTTGCAGTGTTTGACCTATAATCCTTACGGTTTATCAACAAGAGCAGATGAGTGGTGAGGTGAAGAGTGTATAAGCCAGACAATCGAATTACGTCTAGCGAATTGAGTCGACTGAGGTATCCGCGCTTGTTACTCGCTGGTGTACTAGTAATGAGTTGGCTCGGTTTTACTGAAGAAGCGTTGAAAGCGGCCTCAGTGCAGGAAACATCACTTGCGGAATCTGGAGTCGTAAAGGTCTGGGAGGAGCAACTCACATTACCGACTTATCGTGTGGATCCCCCAGATACAAATCCGATGTTTTTCCGGAATGAAGTGTATCAAGGAGCCAAGAAGAAGATTTACCCTTACCCGTTTCAAGACAAGGTAACGCGGATTCGTGAGGACAAGACGTATCGGGCTCTGCATCTTGAAAACGATTACCTTTCACTGGTCGTGTTACCTGAACTAGGTGGCCGATTGTTCACGGCCACTGACAAAACCAATGGTTATGATTTCTTTTATAGACAAAATGTTATTAAACCCGCGCTCATTGGCATGTTGGGCGCTTGGATTTCTGGTGGAATAGAGTGGTGCGTGTTTCATCATCATCGCAATACCACCTTCATGCCAGTCGACTATGCTCTTCAGGACAATGCTGACGGCAGCAAGACGGTTTGGATTGGAGAAACCGAACGGCGCCATCGGATGCGCTGGATTATCGGATTGACCCTGTACCCGGACCGTTCGTACATCGAAACAACAGTAAAGTTTTTTAACCGGACTTCTCAGGCTCATTCGATTCTTTACTGGGCGAACGTGGCGGTCCACGCTGATGATGATTACGAAGTGTTGTTTCCGCCTAGTGTGCAAATGGCGACCTATCACTCGAAGAATGATTTTATCCACTGGCCGATTGGACTTAGTGCTTATCAAGGTATCGACTATGAAGGGGTTGATCTCAGTCGGTGGCCGAATCATCCTGAACCGATCTCGTTTTTTGCTTGGAATCTAGCTGAAGACTTCTCGGGCGGATATGACCACGGTGAGAACGCGGGTGTTGTCCACGTTGGTGACCACCACGTTATGGCGGGCACGAAACTTTGGGAGTGGGGTCCTGGGGACCGGGGAAGTTTGTGGGATCGGATCCTAACGGACGAAGACGGCCCTTACGCTGAATTAATGGTTGGAGGATTCTCTGACAATCAGCCTGATTACAGCTGGATCAAATCGCGAGAGGTAAAATCCGTTACTCACTATTGGTACCCTGTCCGCAGTATCGAAGGTTTTACCCAAGCCAATCTTCAGGCTGCGGTCAATCTGAAAGTTACCGACGATGTAGCATGGTTTGGATTTAACTCGACCACCTACCATAACGAAGCTCGGGCCGTGCTTGTCAGCGGGGACAAGGTGCTACTCGATCAGGCACTCTCCATCGGACCTGGCGATCCGTTTACCGCTAGTATTGAATTACCGGCCGATACGACAGTTACGGATGTAGCGGTCACTCTTTTTGATGCTGCAGGGTTGGTCTTGATTAGTGACAGTCCACGAGACCCTGTTTCAACTCCGGAACTGCCTGAACCAGTTGAGCCACCAAGGTCACCAGAGCAAATCGTCACAGTCGATGAACTATACCTGACGGGGCTTCGCCTGCAGCAGATGCACAGCCCTCTTGTGCCGCCAGAGCCGTACTACGAGGAAGCTCTCCGACGTGATTCTGGTGATGTCCGAGTCAATACCATTGTTGGTGCAAATCTGAACAAGCGAGGATTGTTTAAGGATGCTGAACGTCATCTACGCACGGCGCTGGAACGCTTAACAGCTGGTTATGTCAGGGCTGGTGATACGGAGGCAGAGTACCAGCTTGGACTGGCGTTGCGTGGGCAGAGGCGATTCAATGAGGCGTACGAGCAATTCTACCGTGCCTCTTGGGATGCTGCGTTTCACTCGGCCGCGTTTTATCAATTAGCTGAACTCTCGATGCGTGACGGTGCCTGGAAACGTGCGTTAAATGAGATTAACCAGTCCCTATCTACTAACAGCCATGACACGAAATCGCTCGGTCTCAAAACAGCTATTCTCCGCAAACTCAATCGCCTGGACGAAGCAACTGCGACAGCGTTAAGGACGTTGGCCGTTGACCCGATGGACGTTCTTGCGCTTAATGAGCATTTTTTGATACTTCAAGCTGTCGGTGTAGATGTAACTGCTCTTGATGCGAGGCTTAGTTCCACTTTGAGGGACGACGCCGAGACTTACCTTGAACTTGCCAGCGACTATGGCAACACAGCGCTTTGGGAAGAAGGAATTACTGTCTTGGAGCGGCTGGTTGCTGCGGAAGTGCCTTTTGCTAGCACCTATCCGTTGGTCCATTACTATCTTGGTTACTTCTACGAACAATCCGGCGATGGGGAAAAGGCGAGGATTGCCTACACTCGGGCTGCCACGATGCCAACCGATTATGGGTTTCCATTCCGCTTGGAGAGCATTGATGTATTGGAACAGGCACTTCTTTTTCAAACCGCCGACGATCGGGCACATTATTATTTAGGAAACTTATTGTATGAGATCCAACCTGACCGAGCGATTATCCACTGGGAGCAATCACGGTCCCTGGTTAAGGACTTTTCGACCGTTCATCGAAATCTTGGCTGGGCTTATTATCAGATGCGTGGAGATGTCGATGCGGCAATCGAGAGCTATGAGCAGGCGATTGCATTGGATGGGGATGATGACACACGCCTCTATGTCGAACTTGATGAATTATACGAGGTAGCTAATACGCCGATTATCAAACGGCTTGATATGGTTTCAGAGAATCTGGAAATCCTTAAGCAGCGAAGTGACAGTCTGCTCCGGGCTTTAATTGTTCAGGTATTGGCTGGCGAATACGGAATGGCTATTGAGGTGCTGGAGACGAACCAGTTCTTTGTAGCTGAAGGAGGAGGGCGAGTTCACAGTGTGTTTGTGGATGCGCATCTCTTGAGAGGATTGGTTAGGTTAACAAATAGTCAGTTTAAGGAAGCGCTAGAAGACTTTAACCGAGCTTCCGAGTATCCAGAAAATTTATCGGTTGCACGTCCAAGCAACGACCGGCGTGCGCCACAGGTGGCGTACTTTACGGGGCTTGCGCATCAAGCGCTAGGTGCGAATGATGAAGCTGCTAAGTATTTTAGACGAGCCGCAGATCAATCAGGGACGAGCCGCTGGTTGGACACGCAGATCTACCAATCTCTAGCACTCAAGCAATTGGGTGAGGTCGATCAGGCTCGACAAGCGCTTGAGGCCATAACAGCTATCATTGAAGTTCGACTTGCTCGTACGGAAGAGGATTTAGACTTCTTTGCGAAATTTGGGACACGCCTTTCCGAGTCAGCCCTTCGCGCAAGAGACCTCTCATTACTCGGGTTTGCCCAGTCGGCCCTCGGTTTGTCTGAGGCGGCGGCAGTGAGCCTTGGGAGTGCTGTAGATCTTGACACATCTCAATTATGGGCTCGGCATTACCTTGGAACTCTCCCCTAACTGTCGGCGACATGTTCTCCTATTTTCCTGAGTTTGTTACACGCGCCACTACTCGAATCACGACGATAGCTGCAATATTTGTGTTGTGTGGTACGGGTGGGTATTTATCCGCGAGACCTGCACAGCTCGGAGACGATATCTTCTTGCTTGACACAATCACGCTAACCATCCCGCAGGTTGACTACGAACCAGCGGTTTACTACCGCGAAGGCGATCCTTATCCGCACGTTGATTTCCAACAAGTTGATCAGGAACGGATCATTAAGAAAGACCATACAGCTGTGCTGATGGAAAATCGATATATCAGGTTGATACTGTTACCTGAGATGGGACGAGTCTACTCCTTTGTGTACAAGCCGACCGGCCATGAAACCCTTTGGAGAAATGATGTGGTCACGGTCGGTGGAGCAGCGAACGACACTGGTTGGTGGCTCTGGATCGGTGGTATCGAGTACACGCTGCCTGGCGATGAACATGGGACCACTTGGGCGATGCCCTGGTCATGGGAAATCACCGAGGATTCTTCGCTCCGTAAATCCATCCGTATGCAGGTTCTTGAACCAAAGACGGGTCTTCAAGAATCTGTGGATGTTTCTATTGTGCGAAACAAGTCTTCTTTTGAGACGAGAATCCGTATTGCAAATACTACAAATCGACAGGTTGAGTACGCACACTGGATCAATCCACAGTGGGTGCCTGGTGGGCAGAATGTGTTGACCGATCGGACCGAGTTTATAATTCCCACGGATCAAATCTTAATCAACAAGCAGTGGCAGGAGAATTTGGGTCCGAGTCCACAGGCCTGGCACAACAATCCCCTCAGGTTTATTCGTGGCTGGAACAAAATGGGCGATCTAATGGCCGACGGTCTGACAGGCGGCTTTTACAGCGCATACTCTCACGATACCCAGGAGGGAATAGTCCGCGTTTTTGATTCCGACAAAACGCCAGGTGTAGATGTCTGGACCTACGGGTACCATCAGGCCCGAATTCCAATGAGTTCAAAAGAGCCTGGCGCTGGCTATGTTGAGATGTGGGGTGGGACTAGTCGGACTTATCCAAACGAACGACAGATACTCGCACCTGAGGCCTTCATCGAGTGGACAGAACTGATGTATCCCTACCAGCAAACCCGCGGACTAACCTTTGCTGATGAAGATGTCGCGATCAGTTTTAGGATTGTCCTTGATGCGCACCGTGTGATCATTGGTTTATGTCCTGTCAGTGATTGGCAGGAGAGTCTGGAACTTTTAACTGGGTCGGAGGCTGGAGGTAAACCTTTGCGACGTTGGGATGTAACGGCCTCTCCCGAAACCCCCTTCTTTGTTACAACTAGTCTGGATGGTCTGACAGAGTCTGAACTCAATGAACTCCGCCTTCGAGTGGGTTCTGAACGAAACGGTTGGCAGATTATCGAAGTCGAAAAGTGGGTTCCAATACCTAACATCTAAAACAACGTATCTGTATCTGGTGGTTGTTGAGATCGATTCATTCTTAGATGCCAGAAAAATTTCGAATACCGACACCAGTTTCCTACCTTACCTCGTGCGTTGCGTGGACTACCCATCTTTACACTGCCACAGGGGCCGTCTTTGCATTGCTGGCACTTCATGCCTTTGTTGCAGACACACCGCGTGAAGGCTTTCTTTGGCTTTATGCTGCTGTTGTAGTTGACGCCACTGACGGCTGGCTGGCCCGCTTGGTTAAGGTTGACCAGCGTTTACCGTCGGTCGACGGAGTCCTGCTTGATTCCATAATTGATTACGTCACATTTGTCTTTGTCCCGGCGTATTTCGTTTATGCAATCTTATTGGTACCACCTGGCTGGAACGGCCTTTTGGCTAGTGCCATGATTTTGAGTAGTGCATATGGGTTCAGCCACCGGAATGCGAAGACAGCCGACTATTTCTTTCGAGGTTTTCCATCCTACTGGAACATCGTTGTGTTTTATCTTTATGCTGCCTCGTTACCTCCAAGCATAACTGCAGGAGTCTTGCTGGCGTTGGTTGTAATGGTGTTTATACCCGTAAACTATGTGTATCCGTCGCGTACTCCAACCTTACGACGACTCACGATTTTTCTCGGTCTCGTCTGGGCCGCATTGATGCTGTTCTCAATTTGGCAAGTGCCTGAGGTTCGCAGGTGGTTGTTGGTGACGACTCTGTTCTTTCCAACCTATTACGTGCTACTGTCGTTCAGTCTTTATCGGCGGCGGTTGGACTAAATTCATTAACTCTTTCCGGTTCTAATGGTGATGAGTATCATCTTGTAACGATGCTTTCTGTTCCCGATAACCAAGTTCGTCCAGAGTCACTCTTTGCCAATCAAGTCGTTGTATTTACAGGGAAGCTCTCTTCGCTTGGCCGTCGAGAGGCCTGCGAGCTCGTGCAGCGCTTGGGTGGGCAAGTCACAAGTGATGTGACATCTCGTACAACGATGCTGGTTGTGGGCGCTGAAGGTTTTGGGCGTACCAAGTCTAGTCGATTCCTTGGTGTAGATTCTGCGAAGGTGAGCGAGAAGAGCAATAAATTAAAACTCGCGGAAACTGCCAATGCGAAGTCACCAGACAGCATAAACATCATTACTGAAGAAGTCTTTTGCAAACTCAGTGGCGTGCCCTCTTCGGTCGCACTTCGGCAGAAGCTCTATAGTGTGCGAGAAATTCGAGCGCGCTATTCGAATCTGAGAGAAGATCATCTTCGCTATTTGGAAAAATGCCAGCTGGTTCAAACTGTAGCGCGTACGAATACCGATCGATACTACGGCTTTCGAGATCTTGCCCTCGTCAAAAAGGTCAGTATTGATTTAGAGCGCAAAGTGGCGTTTCGGGTCATTGTTCAATCATTAGTTGCAGAACGAGAAGGTCAATTAACGTTCGATTTCCAAGGTGAATTAAACACTCACAGTCAACCAGCAAAAGTCGTAACGTTGGCGAAAAGGCCATTGCAGTCGACGTCAGATGCTGATGTGGGACGGGTTGATTCTTCCTCGATGCATTCTCAAGCTGTCTTGGCAGCTCGGTATTTCACTGAAGGAACTCGCCTCGACGAGGGTAATACGGTTGACAAGGAGAAAGCTTGTAAGGCGTATCGTCAAGCGCTCATGCTTGATCCCAATTTAGTTCCAGCGCTCGTGAACTTAGCAAATCTTCACTACGCTCAAGACAAGTTTATCGAATCGCAGGCAATCTATGAACGCGCGATTAATCTTGATCCGGACTGTTTTGAGGCGTATTTCAATCTTGGGAACATTCATCACGATTTGGGGCGGTTCACCGAGGCGAATACCTGTTACCAAGCTGCCGTGCGACTCAATCCTGACTACGCCGACACGCATTTTTATCTAGCACTCACTCTTGAGCAATTGGGACGCTCACAAGATGCCAAACCGCACTGGCAGGCCTACCGGACTTTAGCTCCGAATGGCGAGTGGTTTGAACTGGCTTTGGAATTTAGCGAATGAAGCAGATTTGGGTCAGCGAGCACGAAAGGTAATGATTCCGCGAGCTGGGTCATACGGTGATACACCTACCGTGACGCGGTCGCCAGGGACTACTCTTATTCGGAAGCGACGCATTCGACCACTTAACTGTGCCAACACTTCGTGTCCTGCGTCCGACTGAACACGATACAAGCCGCCACTATGCACTGCGCTGACAGTGCCCTGCACATCGAGTAGGTCTTCTTTGCTCATCCGTTCATCAAGTTTTGCATAAGGTGAGGCAATCTGCAACATTCCTAATAAATTAACCTCGGCTGGTGATAGAAGTAAGCGCCTAGGTTCAATTATCTTCTGTTACGTATTAGAACAGTGAGTTGGAAGGCAGGACTGCATTATGATGTATAAGCAGTGGCGTGCTTCAGGTGAATGTCTGGTTACTATCATTTTGAATTTTGTTTTACGGTCACTAGTAGATACCATCGTTGAATGCGAATAATACCGATAACCTTATAAAACTGTTTGTCTAACCAGTCCTCATAGAACGATGAGTCCTTTGATTATTTTGCTGGCGATTCTGAATTTCGGTTTTCAATTCTGGGCAATTAGTGACTGTCTACGGCAGCGCAGAAATTGGCTCTGGATTCTAGCAGTCTTGTTTTTAGGTCCACTCGGCGCATTTGGCTACATGATTAGCGAGCTTTTAAGAGGGCGACGATTCGGTCCATTACAGTTGCCAGAAGGGTACGTCGACGACAAGCGAAAATACGTTGAGCAGAGCTGGCAGGAAAATCTAACAAGAAAACATTCTGACGTAGGGCGGCCCGTGGATGATGAGCGCTTTATTCAGCTTGAGAAGGACATAGCAACCAATCCTGCTCCTGCACTCTTATTTGAACTTGCAGATCTCCATGCGCAGAATGGCGACATGGAAAAGGCCGTAACTTATTACCGTCGTGGACTTGAGCGTGACCAGGAAGATATATATGCCAGATATCGTTTAGGGAAGGCACTTGCGACTCTAGGCCGACACGCGGAAGCTGTAGTGAATTTGAATCAGGTGTACGAAGCTGATCCCAAGCATGATTATGGGATGGCAACTGAATCCCTGGCGGATGCTCTTCTAGCATCTGGACAGGATGCTGCGGCGTGCGATCGATATGAAGAATTGACACGCACCTCGTCTCGGTCTCGTCCCATGTTCCAATTTGCTACGCTTCTCGACAAACAAGGTCGGCGAGATGAAGCGCGGCAGATTATGCAAGAAATTGTTGAACAGGAGAGTTCGCTTCCGAGTTACGTGTTGCCGTCCGAACAGCCATGGATCGAACAGGCACAACAGTACCTTGAAACCCAAGAGCGAGATCAACTTGTTAAAGATTAATATGAAGACTTGATTTATCTGAACAAGACTCCAACAGAAAAAATCACAACAGTCTGACGTGGTAATCCGAGGAATTTATCATTGGCCGCAAGAGGGCTTATCTGGTAGAACCTGAGGTCGATGTTAAAGCCCAAGTGTTCTTTAGCAAACCATCGACCGCCCCCGCCATAATTGATCATATTCAGCCAGCGATCATCAACGTCTGCAGCTTCTTCCACCCAGCGACTGGCAATTTCTTTTGTTACGCTATATCTTGCCTTTCCCAGACCGCCGCTTATGTAGCTCCATCCACTCGTTCCACCGAAGTTAAACGACACCTGCGGTGAGAAAGCTTGAAAGCGGGTTTTGATCGATGGTTCTGCAGTTGGGGGCCAAAGTTCATTTACAACAGTAGTGGACAGGTCTGGCATCGGGGTGCTGGAACCACGTGACATCAGGAATTGTCCACCAAGGCCCAGCGTAAACTTCTTAATCTTAAGTGGATACCAATGTGCGCCGGCACCAACGCCAAGGCCTAACGACGGCAGTTCTTTTGGATTCAGACTGCGGTCACTAGCAACCTGCTCATTCTGTCCATTCTTTACCAAGACTCCGCTCAGTTCTATGACGAACGGACCAATTCGCGTTCTTTCTTGTGCGTTCAGGACCTGTTGGGTATTACTCACAATGACCAATGAAAGTGCGAGTGACAGGCCTGCAGTCAGTTGACGCAGGTGGAGCCTTAACCACATATCCTTCAGTATACAGGTCTGGAAACAACGTGCTGTGATTGATACCACGGAAGACGTTTTGTTAACAAGAGTACATTACTATACTGACGTAATAGTCGTCTCTTGCTTTTATCCTGCCCGACCGGAAGGATTAAAGAATGTCAGATCTCGTGAGTTTGGATGTTATTAAGGCTGCAGCTGATCGGATTCGAGGTGTTGCAAAACTGACACCATTGCTAAAGGTCCAATTGTTAAATAGTGAGACGACTATTGAGTTAAAGTGTGAGAATTTTCAGGCGATTGGCGCTTTCAAATTTCGTGGAGCCTACAACATGGTTTCACAGCTGTCGCCTAACGAGCAAAAGCGAGGAGTGATCACCTATTCGTCTGGAAATCATGCGCAAGCCGTCGCGTTAGCTGGAAAACTTGTCGATGCTCCAGTCGTGGTCGTCATGCCAACGACGGCACCTGAAATAAAGGTGGAAGGTGTTAAGGAATTGGGCGCACGGGTTATTTTTGAAGGCACAACGTCCGCTGATCGAAAAAATCGAGCCGAGGCTGAAGCACAATCCGAAGGTTTAACGATCATTCCGCCATTTGATCATCCTGCGATTATTGCCGGTCAGGGTACAGCCGGCCTTGAGATCATGGATCAATGTGCGGAGGTCACAACCGTGTTTGTTCCGATTGGCGGCGGCGGCATGGCTGCCGGTGCCAGTGCGGCCATCAAGCAGATTAAGCCGTCAGTGCGGGTCATTGGCGTTGAGCCTGATGGTGCCGCCCGAATGGGCAAATCTGTTGACGCCGGGTCCTTAATTACACTACCAACTGCAATAAGTATCGCAGATGGTTTATTGCCTCTTCGTGCGGGTGACCTGACGTTCGCACACGCGCAGGCATTCGTCGATGAGTTCGTTACGGTTTCTGACCGTGAGATTGCTCAGGCGGTTGTTTGGCTGCACAGGCGGGCAAAACTGGTGGTTGAACCAAGCGGCGCGACAGCGTTTGCAGCCGTATTGAATCGTTCGGCCGAAGGCCGGTTTCCTTCGAGTGAACGTGTGGTGGCGATTTTAACTGGTGGAAACATGGCTGCGGAAACACTTATGAAGTGTGTAGCACTGGCAGGTTAGTTACTGAGGTTTTCTCAAAGAGCGTGTCGCTTCAGCCAAAGCTTCCTCCAAGGTTGTGACGTCCCCATCCAGCTGCTTTTCGTAGATCACTTTGAGAATTTTTCCGACGTCTGGTCCGGGTTCCAATCCGAGACTCAGCAAGTGTCGACCCTTGAGCAGTGGTTTTGGAGGGGCATGTTCAATTCCGAGCTCATGTGCCCGCGATGCAAACCACTCCATAGCCGAGCAATCGAAATGACCCTCACGCCCATGACAATCGGCTGACGCGAGGAGAACTAGTAATTCAAGGTCGACTTTACGAGCTAGTCGTCGAAAAGCCCCGTCGCCAACTTTTTCTGGGCTCTTATGCCACATACCTGGTGTTAAGTGGTACGCAACCATACCCTCGATCTGTCTACGGACGTCGAAACCATCGACCGAATGCACCTTGAGCCGATCCAAAAAATCCTGCGTGGGTCCTAGACCGGCCTGTTCGTGATTCCGAGATCGAATTCTTCCATCGACGCGAGCTGTGGTCGCGGGCTTACCGAAATCATGGCAAACCGCACCGAGCATGATTGCGAGTTGACATGGGCGAGGCAATCCGTCGATACGCCGACGGGCTTCGTCGATGACGAGTAGCGTATGCTTCCAGACGTCTCCTTCTGGATGCCACTCTGGTTCTTGGGGACATCCTACAAGCGCCTGAAGTTCTGGAAATAGTTGTTCGATTACGCCGATTTCAAGTGCGAGCCAAAACCCTAGCGAAGGATGAGTTGCCAATATTAGAAGCTTCTCGAACTCTCCCCAGACTCGTTCTGCTGGGAGATCGTTTAGCTTAGTGGCACGACAAATGTCAGCGGTAGGTGGGTCGAGTTTGTATTCGAATCGGGCAGCCAGTTGGACCGCTCGTAGAACTCTAAGGCTGTCATCTCCAAATGTTCGTTCGTCTACGGCGCGGAGTAGACCCCGCGTTAAATCATCTCGTCCATGAAAGGGATCGACGTATTCATCGGTAAGGGGATCCCAACCGATTGCGTTAATGGTGAAATCACGACGCCGAAAGGCATCTTTAATAGGTAGGTTAGGATCTCCAATAACCTCAAAACCCCGGTGCCCAGCCGTTGTTTTAGACTCACGTCGTGGCAAGGACACGTCCATCGAGTCGATTTTGAAAACGGCAAAGCTTTGGCCAACTGTGTTGACCTGTCCGAATGCGGAAAGAAGCTGGCGGAGTTGTTCGGCAGAAACCCCGTAGACTTCTAGGTCAAGATCTTTTGACGGTCGCTTGAGTAGGCGATCTCGAACCCAGCCTCCAACGATTAACGCTCGGCCACCGGCTTGGTGGACGGCGTGCGAGATAGCTCTCGATTTTTCGAACACGCTCATGTTATGTAACCTGTTAGACGGTTCTCACAATACGAAACCCATAGTCCGTGTACCGAAATGAGGGATCGAGTCGACTGCGCGAGGCCGTTCGGCTGATGGTTTGAGCATGTCGCCACGCACCACCTCTTGAGGTTCGTCGCTTACCGGTTGATGCACCTACGGGATTAAATGCTGGAGAAGTTGCATAGAAATCACCAGAGTACCAATCAGCGCACCATTCGTGGATGTTTGTTGCGATTCCATAAAGGCCGAAATCGTTCGGTTCACCATGGGCGACAGTCCATGGGGCCTGGATCGGACCATGCCCGTTCATTGGTACCCAGTTAGGTATTGAATCACCCCAGGGATACTCGCGAGCTTGATGTCCACCCCGTGCCGCACGTTCCCACTCCGCTTCAGTTGGAAGTCTGACTGTTTTCTTCGGTGTCGAATACCATCTGCAGTAAGCACACGCATCGTACCAATTCACACCGACGACCGGCTGGTCTGGACTTGTGAAGAGCGGATTGTGCCAGTCCCGAGGCAATGGCTGCTGCTTGGATGATTGCAGAAACTCTTTATACTGTGCCCGCGTAACGGGATACACAGCCATTTCGAATGCATCGACCCAAACACGGTGTAATGGGCGTTCGTCCGCCTGTCCGGTCGTGCTACCCATTAGAAACCAATCTGCTGAAATAGGGACAAATGGAGTCTTTAGAGCCCGACTGAGATCCGTGAGCGACGGCGGAGGCGCCGCTTTATCTATCTGCGGCATGCAGGAATCATATCAGACGTGATGGGGAATGGATCGACTCGGCTTCAATGTGTGACATGTCCTGTTGGCGAGAGCAGATGCTTGATTGTTCTCGCGTAATAACGGAGAACAGTGCGCTCACGCACTCGATAACGATCGTGTTCAACCACGATGATGCCTCGTGTGACTAGTGGTTCAGTTGCCTGTTCTAGGGCTTCGGCACCACTCGCTACTGACAAATTAGCGTCTGCTTGACGCAACTCGTCCAAGAGTCCATCGATTCGATCAATTAAATCGTTTTTTAACATAGAGGGTCGAAGCGCTGCTGCCAGGAGTGCGGTCGGCAGTACTTTGTGCAACTTACCTATTGTCTCACCAATCAGTTTGGCTAAATCCATGACTGATCGACGTGATTCTGGATTCCATTCATGTAACGTCATTGGAGATCCAAAGGTGACAAAGGCACGTGAGTGATACCCCATACCGTAACGAACCATTTCAGTTAACTCACGAGTAAACGGACGTTGAGAGCGTTTCGTTCCCTGTTTGGCTAGTACTTGATCTTCGAGCACGAGATCATAAGCTATTGCGACTGGTACGACAGTCATATTCTCGCGATCTGCCTGCAGAGCCGCATGGAGTAGTCCTGTCTTTGGTGATTTCATAGCACCGTTATATGAACGACCGCCCTCAAGATAAACTAAGAGATCATGCCGTTGTAGCAGTTCCGCGACATAAGCCTTTAGCGTCACCAAGTACGCAGGATCTTTGGTATTGCGTCGAACGGGCATTGCTCCAGTGATGTGGCGATGCAGTAAACCTAGTGGACCACCAAACAGATTGATACCGGCTGCGATAATCGGTGGACGAATACCGTGGTCGTCGAGCACCACTGGTTCCACTAAATAGTCGAGATGACTTTTATGATTCGACGCATAGATAACTCGACCCTTACGCGTGGCTGCTACTGGAATATCGACGTGTTCTGGACACAAATCCAGTTTTCTAAATATCGGGTACAGCGGATGTTTAAGAGCACGATAGAAGGGTATTCGCTGGGTTGTTCGCAGTTCTTCAAGATAGGCGTGAATTCGCTCTCTGGTGTCAGCTTTACCGCCTTCATGCGACTCGCGCAGGTAACGTACAACTTCGTCCCGAGAAAGAACAGCTTGGGTAACTTCGTCAAGTATCACGAAGGCACTATATCATGGGCTCGATAACACCTTGGTGCGAGCAATTTCCTGTTCAACCTTTTGCTTCCCAATAGACAAGTGCCAATCCTCCTGCGACGTTCATCATCATCAGGAGATTCGACAGGCCATGCAGTCGCCCGAATTGTTGTCGTCTTGGGTCATCACTGGGTAGTGCGCTGATCGGCCCAGCAGTGGCTTGCTGCAGTTTTTCGACACGTTCCGCTACCACCATTCCAGAGCCTAGGCTCAGTAGCAGCATGATCGACAACAGGCCGAGGCGGACGCCGAAATCTGTTGGACGTTGTCCCAGAGCAGCCATGCCAATCAGGGACGCAATCATAATCACTCCTGCCACGTAGCTCACCTGATGAAACCGCTTTAACATTTCACCAAAGACAGCACCTGCAGCCACACGGCCACCAGAGGGGTTTCGCGCTTGGAGTGTGTCGAACGTTGCTGGAGCTGCCAGTGCTCCCAGGATAATCATGCCTCCAAGCCACACAGCAAGCGTCAAAACGTACATATAGCGTAAGAAAAGCATGACCCTATTATAATTGACTGGTCAGAGTAAACAGGCTGTTCCTTGCTCAGAATGATCTTAGCGAGAAGATACTAGCTGCGTAGTGTACAGTTGAGTTGTTTGAGTACTACGATATGGTCAGTAAAGCTAGACTACTGTTTTGGAGGTGAGTTGTGTCGGTCGATAGTGCTTCTTTAGTTCCTGCTTTGCAAAATATTGCCACACGGCTTCGCATTGACTCCATTCGCTCTACAACTGCGGCTGGTAGCGGTCATCCGACCAGTTGTTGTTCCGCAGCGGACATCGTGGCGACTTTGTTTTTTGGCGAGATGCGGTTTGATCCGCAGAATCCACAACATTCTGGAAATGATCGATTTGTGATGTCGAAAGGACATGCGGCCCCATTGTTGTATGCTGCATGGGCTGAAGCCGGCGTAATCTCCCGTAAAGAATTAACGAAGCTTCGTTGTATCGATTCCGACCTTGAGGGCCATCCAACTCCACGGTTACCGTTCGTTGATGTAGCAACAGGTTCGTTAGGGCAGGGTATTTGTGCCGCGGTAGGCATTGCTCTGAATGCGAGGCGAATTAATTCGGATTATCGGACTTACGCGCTGATTGGGGATGGAGAATCAGCGGAAGGATCAGTATGGGAAGCCGCACAGGTTGGGGCACATCACAAGCTTGACTCATTATGTGCCGTGACCGATGTGAACGCGTTGGGTCAAAGCCGTCAGACTCAATGGGGTCACGATGTTGATGAGTATGCGAAACGATGGATTGCTTTTGGCTGGCATGCCATTGTCGTTGACGGGCATGATATCGGCGCGCTTCTTAAGGCATTAAAGGAGGCTCGCCGAACCAAAAATCGTCCCACGATGATTGTGGCTCGGACGCTGAAAGGTAAAGGGGTGTCAATCTTTGAGGGCCTTGACAACTGGCACGGTAAGGCGCTCAAGAAAGGAGACCAGGCTGATCGTGCCGTTGCGGAACTTGAAGTACGGTTGACAGCTGGATTAGTCACTCCGAAGATTCCTTCACCATCCGCGTTGCCTGCCGAGACGATGCAACCTGCGAATGACGCGAACGTCCTAACGCCGCAATACGACACTGATGCCAAGGTGGCGACACGAAAGGCCTACGGGAGCGCACTTGCGACTCTGGGAGCCGTTGATCAGAGAGTTGTTGCGCTCGATGCGGATGTGAGCAACTCGACATTCAGTAACGCTTTCGAGGAAGCGCACGGCGCTCGTTTTTATCAAACTTTCATTGCTGAACAGGCGATGGTTGGTGCCGCTATGGGACTTGCTAGCCGAGGTGCAATTCCATTTCCTTCCACGTTCGCATGTTTCTTATCGCGTGCCTATGATTTTATTCGTATGGCGGGTATTAGTAACTTGAATATAAAACTTGCTGGTTCGCATGCCGGTGTGTCAATTGGCGAAGACGGACCATCACAAATGGCGCTTGAGGATCTTGCGATGATGCGTGCGGTGCCTAATTGCACAGTGCTGTATCCCTGTGATGCGATGAGCACCGAGCGACTCGTTATGGCGGCGGCTGCGCATAAGGGCATGGTTTATATCAGAACGACTCGACCTGCAACCCCTGTTATTTATGGCGCCGATGAGAAATTCGAGATTGGTGGTTCCAAGGTGATACGAGATGCGCCATTGGCTGTGGCCACGATCGTCGCCGCGGGAATAACCGTATTTGAAGCCCTGAAAGCCAGCGATGAACTTTTGGAGGCCGGGACTCCGATCCGTGTAATTGATGCGTATTCGATTGAACCTGTCGATGTCGCGACTTTAGTTGACTCAGCTCGTCAAACCGGTAACGCCCTCATTACAGTCGAGGATCACTATGTTAATGGTGGCCTTGGCGATGCTGTTAGTGCAGCTGTGGGCGCTCTTGGGATTCAGGTCCACCGCTTGGCTGTCAAGGATATTCCAAGAAGTGGACAACCTGATGAATTATTTGATCGTTATGGCATTTCTACGACGCATATAGTTGCCACGGTACGACGACTTATCGATTCTTCGACATCGTAACTCACCACCTAAAATTTTATTCGTCAAATTCCGGGGGCCGTGGCGGGAGAACCCGTTTGTGTGCACTTGATCGCATCAAATGTTCGATACGAGACGTCAATTCGACTGGTAATTCTTTCGAGTTCTCACGCAGATACAACTCTAGATCCGCGTAGGAGAAGCCCATTTCGTTTTCATCAGTTTGGCCGAGCCACAGTCCAGCACTCGGTGCTTTTTCGATGATTGGAGTTGGGATATCAAGTTCACGGGCCAACGTCCGCACCTGATCCTTGAATAGATTGCCGAGCGGTAGCATGTCTACACCACCGTCACCGTATTTAGTAAAATATCCAATCTCAAGCTCGCTCCGATTTCCGGTACCAGCAACAAGGTAGTTAAAAGTGTTGGCCACGAAATAAAGTGAAGTCATGCGTAGACGAGGTTTTAGATTCGCTTCGGGCATTCTGCTGCCGTCGGTCTGAGATGCAAGGGTTCCCTGGAGTTGCTTAAGTAGAGAATCATAACTTTTCTCAAGTTCTATGGTGATAGTTGGTAACTTGAAGTGCTGCGCAACGAGATTGGCGTCAGCTTCGTCTTGAGGATCGCTGTGACAAGGCAAAAGAACTCCAAGAATATTATTAGGCATGGCGATTTGGCATAGTCGCGCAACGGCTGCAGAATCGATTCCGCCACTTAGTCCCACGACAAGTCCATCGGCAGCGGATGCCACTACCTGTTGTTTGATCCAGGCGGCAATCTTGTCAGCATCAACGCTCATCGTTTTCTCATCTTATTGGCGGGGTGTTCTCCCGGCGATAGCTTCCGCAGCAGGGGAGTCTGGTGCGATCGGTAACGGCGCCGCTGTGTATCCAGCATGAGCAAGTTCCGCTTGGAACAAAGCCGTCTGGCTCGCGAGAAAGACGAGTTTAATCCATAGGCGAGCCAGTATGTATGCCTGGCTAATCAAAAACCCCCACCACATTGAGCCCCCTACATCACCAACACTGGGTGCGAAGATGGCATAGCTTGCTAATATCCCAATAAAAACCAAGGAATTTAGGAAGTACAGACCAATAACACGGCGGGCATGTCTTACAACGAAACGAAATCCGGCCAGTGTGGCACCGATCATACTGCGACGGTCTTCAACCACGGTTCGAATCTTAGCGTAGTCCAATACTATGTTGCAGATCACAAGACCTGAGACAAATACGACGTACAGTAGTGTTCGTAGAAAAAAGGCCGTCCGTTCCTCGTTGAGATCTCGTATCCACCATTCGTAAAGATTATCGAATAGCCAACTGTGCACGACGCCCATCATGAATGCATAGATCGCCAAGTTAATGATTGCCAGTCTCAAGAATCTGAAAAAATATATACCTGCTGCTGCAAAGAAACCCGCAGTCCTGATGGGTCTATTGCGAGCATAACGATCCAGTGTGCCTCCAAGAAGGAAAGTCCACACCGCCAGATAGATTACAGTTATACCTGCGACGGCAGTCGTCAGCGATCGATTATCGAGTAAGTCGCTAATATTATCGAGTACGGCAGCAAACCCTATGATTGTTGGAGAGAAGGTAGCGCCAAGACCTTTTGCTTGGGCGCTAAACTCTTGCCACCAGTTGAAGTTGACACCAGTTGCAACAGCTTCGGCCGCCAAGCTATCCCCCAGATGCGTACGCAGCATGTCACGCAGGATAAGTCCTTGTGGAAGGGCTAAGATCAGGGTTGCCAAAAAAATCCCGATTAAAATGGCCGGCGCCACTTTTACCCGCTGAATGCCGTCGTAGAACACTTTGGTAATCGTCATAACTTTGTGTCTTGTTGTTTGTCACTGTGTGATTATTTCTCACTCATACAAAGAACGCATAAGTAAGCATTACATCTTGCAGCCAGGTCATCCATTTGAGCATCCATTTGGTAGTGGCGATGTTTGTCATTGGTTTCATGGTTTTACTATTGTTCGTTCGGTTCAGATCTAGAAGTAAAACGGAATCCGGATCGACTTCGGCTTGTAAGATTTGTGCGGCACGCTGATAAGTGAAGAGTTTCCATCGTGCTACGCCATCCCATGTCTCTCGCACTTCTTCACCGTTCGTAAACGTTACTAAGATATCGACCGGAAAGATTGCTTCACCATATCGACGCACCACTACATCCGTCTGAAACTGTTCATTATTGCTGCGATCAGTGAAGATCGGCTCTCGATCTCCTTCAAAGCCACGACCACCCTGAGACCGGCTTCCTATCTGTTGGATACCATAATCGAACACATTCGAGCTTCGATGCACCTGATCGAAAAACCAGTTCAGATCCGCATTTGCAACCTCATTTGCCGTGGCAAAAAAATCTTGAGGCAGTGGGTGCTTGAATTTAAATCTGGAAAAAAAAGTTGAAAGTATTGTCTGAACATTCTCCCAACCGAGATGGCGTTCCAGAGTGTGCAACCACAATGCTGTCTTGTTGTATGAGATTGCGCCGCCAGTGCCTGGCCAGTATTGGAAGGTCGGCGTCGATTGAGCGTCTGAACGAGCCGCGGTGCGATAGCCACTCAGACGGTTACCATCTGTGGCTCTGGAGCGCGGAATATCATTAAAGACGTAAGGAAGGAAGCCTCCAAAATAACGCGCAGAATGATAATTAGGTAAGCTTTCTGCCTCAATTGCCTTAGCGGTGGAAAATGTATTGAGCCCTTCATCCAGCCAGGCATATTCAAATTCATTGTTACCGATTAACCCGTGCCAAAATTGATGGCCAGCTTCGTGAATGGTAACGCCTTCAGGTCGGGTTACCTTGCTCGGTGCAAGCCAAGACGTTCCCGCCGTAAACAAGGTTGGGTATTCCATTCCGCCTGCACCACTCTGCCATGCGGGATCCACTATCGTGAGTTGGGTGTAAGGATAGGCGCCGAACCACTCGCCGTACCGCGTCAGAGTAGTACGCGTGGCTTTGAAATGGCGTTCCGCTTGTCCCTCGTGCTCGGGCTGCAGAAGTAGGCGCATTTCGACGTCAGGTAAACTCTCGTGTTCAAAACGTTCGATTCGCTCAATGAAATTTGGACTCGTGGTCCACGCAAAGTCATGAACATCTTTTTGTACATATTGGTGTGTGCTTGTCCCGTCACTGTTATTTTCCAAACGCTGCCTAACTCCTGTCGCACCGACTATCCAACCTTTTGGTACGGTGACACGAACGTCATATACGCCATAATCAGCATAGAATTCTGTGCCTACATGAAATTGATGGCAGTTCCAGCCAGAAGTTTCTAGAACACCAATTTTTGGAAACCATTGAGCAATGAAAAAGAAATCTCCGACCACTCCAGTTCGAGAAAATGTTCGTGGAATCTTTGACTTCCATTCAATTTCCACTTGGAGCGTTTCCCCAGGTTCAACTTGATCCGGTAGCGGTACCGACAAAACAGTTTCATCATCTTTATTATCGTCGTCTGGAGCAATGTAACGAGCGGCACTCGTCAGGTTAATGGCAGCGGTATTCTCTGTTGCTGGAAGTTCAATCTTTGTTACGGTAATCCATCCCCAGTCTTCTGGTGGTCTAGAAAGAAAAGTTTCACCTCGTGCTAGCAGGTACTCTCGCATCCACGTCGACTTCGTATTTTTCCAGGCGTTGTAGTACAAATGAAACTGTAGTTCGGAGGTGGCTCGTCCAGAGTCATTACGCCACGTTAGTAGTTCTCGGCCTTCCAGCATGTGGGTATCGGGATCCAGACGGACATGGATGTCATAGTTCGCGTTTCGAGCAGAGTATCGACCAGTCGGTGATGCTAGGAGCAATCTATTGACTGGCTGCTGCTCTGAGTCTGCAGAGGAGACCGGTTGGAGTAATTCTGGAATCGAATGCCTAACATTAAGGTCTTCGATATTTAAATCTGCCGCGACTAGGGTAATCATGCCAGGCAGCATGCCAAATATCATTAAACTGAGACACTTCATTGAAAGTCTCCTTCGTGCTTCCTTCTATGGCCGATCAATCTTGAGGCATGCTACACCATTCTCAATAACAGAGCTCGGGTAAGGCCAGAATTCAGTCGATCATCGTATAATAGTAATTTTAAAGAATACTTTAGCAATATGCTTTGTGCGTTCGCGTACAAGCGTGGGAGAAACAGTTAATGTCGATTCGTGTGATACAGGTCGGTCTCGGGCCGATTGGAAACGCTGTTCTTGGGCAAATGGTCGCGCGAACAGGCTTTAAGGTGGTGGGAGCCGTTGACATAGATCCATCAAAAATTGGCCACGACGTTGGATTGTTAGCTGGCGTTGGGCGTCGACTCGGTGTCACGGTCGATCCCGACATAGGTTCCACCTGTAGCCGTGTGAAGGCTGACGCGGTCATTTTGTGCACCAGTTCGTCGCTAAAGCAGGTAACGGCGCAAATTGAGACGATTCTCAGAGTTAAATTACCGATAGTGTCGACGTCTGAAGAGTTGTCTTATCCGGTCACCGGAAATGTTAGGTATGCACGTCGCATTGATCGGTTGGCGAAGCGATCTAAAGTGGCCGTCTTGGGCACGGGAGTTAACCCAGGATTCACGATGGATGCTCTACCGATATCTTTGACTGGAGTTTGTGAGCGAGTTGATCGTATACGAGTTAATCGGGTTCAGGATGCGAGCACTCGACGCTTACCCTTTCAGCAGAAGATTGGTTGCGGTCTGACTAGAGCAGAGTTTCGAGCGAAGGTTTTAGAGGGCACAGTTCGACATGTTGGGTTGGCGGAATCAATTTCAATGATTGCTGATGCTCTTGGGTGGAAAATCGATCGGGTGACCGATACGATAAAACCTAAAATTGCTAGTAAACGTATAACCAGTAAGTTCCTTACTGTGCGACCAGGATACGTCTGTGGAATCCTGCAAGATGGAGTAGGCTATCGGGCCGGACGTGTGGCGATCAAATTGCATATGGAAGCCTATCTCGGTGCTCCGGAATCATACGACTCCGTTAGCATTACTGGCTCGCCTAAAATTGCAATGAAGATAAGTGGCGGTGTGCCCGGTGACATTGCTACTGCGTCGATTGCTGTGAATTCAATTCCAAAAGTCATGGAAGCTTCGCCAGGTCTCCATACAATGCTGGACCTTCCGAGTCCTTCGTGTTGCCTGTAGCGTTGGGATACTTGCTTACAGAGGAGTCTACGTGAATTTTTCTGGAGTCTTTGCACCGATACCAACTCCATTTGTTGACGACGAACTCGATCTTGGTGCTCTACGTGATAATCTCGCGCGCTGGATGGAGACTGACCTTGCTGGAATCGTTGTGCTTGGCACTAACGGTGAGTCGGCACAAGTCAACGATAACGAGGCAGACGAACTGATTGCGACTGCCAGAAGTGCGATGCCAGAGAGTCGTTTGGTAATTGCAGGCACTGGGCGAGAATCGACTCGTGACACAGTTACAGCAACGCGTCGTGCTGCGGACGCTGGTGCAAATGCTGTACTCGTCCGGACGCCATCTTTTTTTAAGCGATTAATGACTGAGGAAGCTTTGATCAGGCACTATACGGTTGTTGCAGATGCAGCTCCGATTCCAGTTCTACTCTATAATTTTTCGGCAGCCACTGGCGTCAACATGTCACCAATCGCAGTTGGCAAGTTGTCGGAGCATCCCAACATAATCGGAATTAAAGAGTCTGGTGGAAGCATTGAGCAGGTTGGCGATCTAGTTGTTCAAGCGAGTCCAGGCTTCAGTGTTTTGGTGGGTTCAGCACCGACGTTTTTTGCCAGTCTTTGTGTCGGTGCCATAGGAGGTATTCTGGCTCTTGCTGCCGTGCAACCTGCACTTTGCGTTAAGTTGTTACAGTTAGTTCAAGAGCACAAGTTAGACCAAGCTCTTGTCGTGCAGCGACAACTGACCCCACTTGCGAATCTTGTTACAACCGTTTATGGAGTTCCAGGGTTAAAGGCGGCCTTGGATCTTACTGGTTATTATGGAGGTCCTCCCCGGTACCCGTTACTACCGGTTCGTCCTGAAGGCCTTGACCAGATACGAGAGGCTATCGCTTTGATTAGTCAACAGATTCCCGTCGGATCGTGATGTTTAGGTATGGAACAAACCCTCCTACTTAATGCTACATACGAACCACTGAAGGTGGTGAACTGGCAGAAAGCCATCACGCTTTTATGTCAAGGTAAAGTAGAAGTTGTTTCGGTCTACGATCGTGAGATTCGTTCGGTCTCGTTTAGTATTAAGCTGCCATCAGTTATTCGACTTCTTCGTTATATTAAGATTAAGCGGCGTTTCGACACGGTTCCGTTTTCCCGTGCGAATATCTACGCTCGGGACCACCACGCCTGTCAGTATTGTGGGCAGACACCACCGTCGACTGATCTTACGTTTGACCACATCGTTCCGGTTGCGCAGGGTGGACGAAAGGATTGGGAGAATATTGTTACATGCTGCATTTCCTGCAATCGAAGTAAAGGCGGTAGGACGCCAGTTGAGGCTGGTATGCGACTGATTCGCATGCCTAAACGACCCACACGGACACCGGCTATCAGAATCTCAGTCGGTCTCCGTGAAACTCCAGAAAGCTGGCGCGATTACATTTACTGGAACATCGAATTAGACGATTCTTGAAGTTGAAGATCCTTGAATCGATCACTTGATTTTGAATTGCGGATCTACATTATTGAGATCTCTCCACTCGCATGCCTCATAAGCTAGCTAACATGACCGTTGTCCGTCCCTCTTGGGCAATCGAAGGAGGCCGTGTCACGATTGAGGGTGAAGGTTTTCTTGATGAAGTTGGAGAGTTGCCGGAAATCAGAATCGGTGACGTTTTCACCAGAATTGTATTTGCATCGTCAAAACTGCTTAGGGTCTTGGTGCCTCTAGGTGTGCCGACTGGCCGAGCACTGATTACGATTGGTGGACAGCAATCAGCGACGGCTGAGATTAACATCGGTGCGCCGGTTGCCACGAGTTTACATCAAGTTGACAGTCCCGTTTTTGATCGTGCTGGTAATTTGTACGTGACTTTTAGTGGGACTCGTGGGCACCAGGCGCCAGTTTCTATTTTTCGTGTCACACCAAATGGAAATCGCGAACCGTTCGTGTCTGGCATTGCCAATCCTACCTCAATGGTTTTCGATAGCTTCGATCAACTTTATGTGTCGAGTCGTTTTGAGGGGACTGTTTACCGTGTTTCGCCAACGGGACAGGTCGAGACGGTTGCGACAGATCTCGGCGTTGCGACTGGATTGGCATTTGATAGTGATGGCACTTTGTTTGTTGGTGATCGTTCTGGTACGATTTTTCAAGTCGATCAAGCCGGCAAGAAGTCTGTCTTCGCTTCGCTGCCAGCTAGTGTTGCAGCTTTTCACCTTACAGTGCGACCTAACGATCAGGCTTTATACGTATCGGCTCCAACTCTTTCGTCGACTGATACCATCTATCGTATAAATAGACAAGGCGAAGTCCAGCCTCTGGATACTGTATTCGGTCGGCCTCAGGGATTAACGTTTGATAAAGATGGGACACTCTACATCGTTGAAGCGCTTGCTGGTGCTAGTGGTCTTTACCGTGTTACGGATCAGGGTAAGACAGAGCAGGTTTTGACTGCGCCGGAATTGGTTGGGGTAGCCATTAACCCTAGCGGTGGCCTCGTTGTGACATCCAATGAGGTTGCGTATCACTTAGACGTTTAACTTGAGTGACAGGTCTCGTTAGTTGTTGTTAATTTGGCTGCGGCCGACTTTTCGTATCCTGGCACATTGAACAGTTGAATAAAGTCTAGGAAGTTGGTGATAAAATATTAAGGTTTAGCATTGATAAGAACAGCCTGACCGTGCGACATGTCACACGAAACAATCGCCGTACGCGGTGCACGCGTTAACAATCTCAAGAACATTGACGTTGACATCCCACGGGATCAACTCGTTGTCATTACTGGACTTTCTGGTTCAGGGAAATCGTCACTAGCATTTGACACTGTGTATGCTGAAGGACAACGCAGGTATGTTGAATCATTATCGGCTTACGCTCGTCAGTTTCTTGAACAGATGGAGAAGCCTGACGTTGATGCAATAGACGGCCTGTCACCCTCCATTTCAATTGAGCAAAAGACAACAGGGTCTAATCCGAGGTCAACTGTTGGCACGGTTACTGAGGTATACGACTACCTTCGATTGCTCTTCGCTAGTATTGGCGTACCGCACTGTGCGCAATGCGGGCGAGAGATTGCCTCCCAATCGGTAGAACAAATCATCGACCTGGTGAAAGCTGATCCAGATGGTGAGCGCGTCAACATTCTTGCACCGATTGTCAGAGGACGGAAGGGTGAATTCAAGAAAGAACTGGCCGCTTTGCGAGGTAAAGGGTTTACTCGAGTGCGCGTTGATGGTGAGTTGAAGGCACTTGAAAGTGACCTAAAAATTGACCGTCGTCGGAAACATACCATCGAAGTAGTTGTAGATCGATTGATTGTGAAGCCGGGTCTGGAGCGGCGACTCAGTGAATCGATCCAAGTAGCGCTCAAACTAGCTGATGATACTGTCATCATTAATAGTTACGACGGTGGAGACCGCTTATTTTCGAGAGTGCTAGCCTGCGCATATTGTGGCATCAGTATGCCTGAGATGACCCCTCGCGCGTTTTCATTTAATTCTCCACATGGCGCTTGCACAATGTGTCAAGGCCTTGGTGTGGTAAAGGATTTCGATCCTGCGCGGATCGTTCCTGACTCGTCACGTTCACTACTTGATGGCGCAATCGAACCTTGGGTGCAGGGAGACAAGAAACTGGTTCGCGAAGCGCTGGGTCGTATCAACCGTAAATTCAATGTGCCTCTCGACAAACCGTTTCGGCTCTTACCTAAAAAGATGAAGGAATTACTGTTTTACGGTCGTCCAGAGGTTTCACGAAAGATTGATAGCAAAGAAGGAAAACATCGCCGAAGTAACGTTCCGCGCAAACGCGAGTCTTCGAGTAATGGGTTCGAAGGCATTGTGACAAATATGCGGAAGCGTTACGAGGAAGGAGACCCTTCCGATCAAACAACACTCGAACCGTACCGCGCTCTTCTTAAATGCGATTCGTGTAAAGGTGAGCGATTGAAACCTCACAGTCGTGGAGTGACAGTTAAGGGACGTACGATTTCTGAGTATGTGCGTTTGGCAATATCTGACGCCATTAATATTTTTTCCAACTTGGAATTAACTGATCGTGAACACTTAGTTAGTGGTCGCATCATTCGTGAAATTCTCGAAAGGTTACGATTTCTTGATGATGTTGGAGTTGGGTACCTTGCGCTCGACCGCAGTGCTGCAACACTTTCAGGAGGAGAAGGTCAACGCATAAGACTTGCAACGCAGATCGGTGCGAAGCTTGTTGGTGTGCTGTACGTGCTTGACGAACCCTCGATTGGTCTCCATCAGCGCGATAATCGCCTTTTACTTGAGACGCTCGCCAGTCTACGTGATCTAGGGAATACCGTGATTGTTGTCGAGCATGACGAGGAAACAATCCGCTCGGCAGATTATGTAATCGATCTTGGACTGGGTGCCGGTGAACATGGTGGCCGAGTGATTTTTCAAGGTGGAGTTGAGGCATTACTAAATCACAAAAGTAATTCTCTAACGGGCCAGTACCTTCGTGGCGAACGAAACATTCCGTGTCCATCTAAACGAAGGCAAGCGGTCCGTGGTGAGTTGTGTGTACGTGGTGCCAGAGCCAATAATCTCAAAAATATCGATGTCCGAATTCCCATGGGTGTTTTCTCTGCCATTACTGGAGTCAGCGGTTCTGGTAAGTCGACCCTTGTTAATGACATTGTCTATCGGTCGTTGGCCAAGACTTTGTACAGGGCCTCTGACAAACCTGGAGAGCATGATCGCATCGATAACACTGAGTTTATCGATAAAATCATCCAGATTGACCAATCGCCGATTGGTCGCACGCCACGTTCAAATCCTGCAACCTACACGGGGCTGTTAACTTTTGTTCGCGAGTTGTTTGCAATGTTACCTGAAGCGAAAGCTCGAGGTTTTCGCCCGGGTAGATTTTCATTCAACGTCAAGGGTGGACGCTGTGAAACATGTCAGGGTGACGGAGTGATTGCGATCGAAATGCAGTTTCTGCCTAATGTCTATGTAACCTGTGAATCCTGTAAAGGTCGTCGGTACAATCGTGAGACTTTAGAGATTAAATATCGAGGTAAATCCGTAGCCGACGTTCTAGAGCTTGCTGTCGATCAGGCTCTTCCATTCCTTGAAAATTTTCCACCCATCGAAGTGAAACTTCGAACGTTGCAAGATGTAGGTCTTGGTTACATCAAGCTTGGCCAGTCGGCGACTACTTTGAGTGGAGGAGAAGCACAGCGAGTGAAGCTCGCCAAGGAACTAGCACGTCGGGGAACAGGGCGGAGTTTATACATCCTGGATGAACCCACGACTGGACTCCATTTTGAAGACACACGGAAACTATTGGACGTGCTTAATAAACTTGTAGATCAAGGTAATACAGTAATCGTTATTGAGCATAATTTAGACGTCATTAAATGTGCTGATCATGTCATTGACCTAGGTCCAGAAGGTGGTGAAGAGGGAGGGCGGATTGTAGCTGAAGGGCCTCCTGAGGTTATTTGTAAGAACCCCGAATCATTTACGGGGGCGTGTTTGTCGAGGATTCTCTATGGTGACCAGAATCGAGCAGTTAAAGTCGTTTGATGCGTGACTAGCACTCAAAAAATAGCAAAATCATGCTTCTAACCTGCATGTTTACCTACTGTTTAAAAGCCTTATCTTGACCGATAATTCCAAAAGAATCACAATACATGGCAGTAGATTGGTAAAAGCCATATAGTTATGAACTGAAAAGATATGACCGTGCAACGAACTTTACGACGAGCTGTTTCTTGCGCCGGCATTGGCCTGCATTCCGGCAATAAGGTTACGTTGTCACTGAAGCCGGCCCCAGCAGATTACGGCATTCGTTTTCAGCGTCTTGACCTTGGTGGCCTAGAAATACCTGCCACTGTTGAAAATTTATCGAGCATCCGCTATGCGACGGGTTATGCGACGGGTCTCTCGCGTGATGCCGCTTCAGTCGACACCGTCGAACACCTGCTTGCTGCTCTGGTGAGTCTTGGTGTTGATAACGTGGTGGTTGAGTTGAACTCTCCAGAGGTCCCGATCATGGATGGCAGCGCTGCGCCGTTCGTTTATTTGATTCAGGAAGCTGGAATAAAACAACTCGGCATACCAAGACGTTACCTAAGGGTTTTGCGAGCGATCTCCTTGGACCAGGGAGATAAGCGGATCGCTTTGTACCCTGCAGAGCAGTTTAAGGTGACCTACAGCATCAGTTTCGATCATCCATTATTACGTCATCAGTCTCGGACGATCCCATTAGATGAAACAGCCTTCATTGATCAAATTGCACCAGCACGCACCTTCGGCTTTCTGAAGGAAGTCGAGATGCTGCGACGTCAAGGACTGGCCCTCGGAGGATCACTTGATAATGCTGTTGTCCTTGGTGAAACAGGTGTCTTGAACAGCGTGCTGCGTTATGAAGATGAGTTTGTTCGGCATAAAATTCTTGACGTGGTTGGCGACCTAGTGTTGCTTGGTTATCCTATTATCGGACATGTGGTAGCACATCGTGGTGGGCACAAACTCCATACAGCTTTCGCTGCGAAAGTCCTTGAAGATGTTAACGCTTGGCAAATCGATGAAGCCCCAGCGGATCAAAACCTTATTGCGGATTCTGCGGCACTTCCTGCGAAGCGACCTGTTCAAATTACCAGTTAACCGTGGTTCACTTTCTTCGCAGGATACGATTTATTGAACAGTCAACCTGCGGTTCTCGAATCAATTGATCTCCTCCTTGGCCGATTTTAACCTTAGATCCTAGTAATCTTGGGGTTGTGCGGCGAAGCGCTAGTTTGTCAGCCGTGATCGATTGTTCCAGATGGTAGGCGTTTTCATAATATACAACTGTTGATTATGACCGGATTTCATGATTATCAAGGCATCTTGAGTTGCGATGGCGTGCGACTGGTCGATCTTGCCGATGCAGTTGGAACGCCTTCATACGTCTACAGCGCTAACGAAATCAGTCGTCGGTACCTTGAGTTAACTCGTTTATTGTCAAAATACCCGCATGCTGTGCATTACGCTTTGAAAGCAAACTCAACACTCGGCATCGTGAAGTTGCTTCGCGGCTTAGGGGCCTCTGTCGATGTCAATTCAGGTGGAGAGATGGAAGTGGCTTTACGGGCTGGATACACGCCGCAAGAAATTGTATTCACGGGTGTTGGCAAAACAACGGATGAACTACTCAAGGCTGTTTCTCTCGGTGTTAAGACAATCAATGTAGAGTCGCCTGGGGAGTTGGCGCGGATTCAGGAGATAGCACGCGGGCATAAACTAATAGCCAATGTATCTGTTCGGATTAATCCTAGTATCGACGCTCTCAGTCACCCTCATATTTCGACTGGTATCCAACGCGCTAAGTTTGGTGTTCCAATTGAAGATGCCTTGACGATTTATCGTGAAGCAGCAAGAAGAGAAGAATTGAAGCTCGTCGGTGTCCATGCGCATATCGGTTCTCAGATTGTAAAGATCGAACCAATTCGTCAAGCGACACGCATGCTGATCGGCTTAGCTCAGGAGCTCGCCCAGTCTGGTATTGTCTTGGAACATGTAGATGTTGGTGGCGGACTAGGAATTTCACATGATGGATCAGAAGTAGTCGAAATTACTGACTATGTAACGATGTTAATCGACGAATTTCACGGTTCTAATTTAACGATGTTGCTTGAGCCAGGACGCTGGCTTGTGGGTCCTGCTGGTGCGTTAATCTCACGGGTGGTTGATGTAAAGAAACAGTCAACTGACAGATTTTTTGCTGTTCTCGATGCTGGCATGAGCGAATTTATGCGTCCAGCACTGTATGGTGCTCGGCATCGCCTAATACCGGCAGTCGCCAGGAGTGGGTCAAGTAATATGTATGATGTTGTTGGACCGCTTTGCGAGAGCAGTGATTCTTTCGGCACGGATCATTGTTTACCGCCGTTGGAAGTTGGAGATGTCATTGGAATTCTTGATGCAGGTGCTTACGGTTCCACGATGTCATCGAATTACAATCGTCGACCTCGGCCAGCTGAAGTATTGGTCGAAGGAGAACAATGGCGACTCATTAAATCCCGTGAGTCACTTGAGGGCATGCTGACTGACGAGTTCCATTGTTTATAGGAGCACACATGGCAGGAGTTTTAATAGCGTTCGAAGGCCTCGACCAAAGTGGAAAAGAGACTCAGGCACAACTGCTGCGTGACCGATTGCGAGAAAATGGTAATAAATCACGAGTTGTTTCCTTTCCAGACTACGGGACCTCTATTGGTGAGGAGATCGCTCGGGCGCTGCAGGGTGAGCGAGATTACCCAAGTGATGTGATGCAATTGCTCTACGTTGCGAATAGATATGAACGTCGGAGCGACCTAGAACGATGGTTGACTGGTGGTCTTGTAATCATCTGCGATCGGTATGTGGCCTCTAGCATTGCTTATGGTACAGCGCAAGACCTGGATCCTGCATGGTTGACTGATATTCAGCACTTCTTACCGGAGCCAAACCTGACAGTGCTTCTTGACATCAAGCCTGAAACTGCAGCTCGGCGGAAGGCAGTTGGTCGCGACCGGTACGAGCGTGACCTAGCTTTGCTTGGTCGAGTTCGCAAGAGCTATCTTGAGCAATTACAAGAGACGTGGGTGCGTGTGGATGGTGAGCAATCTAAGGAAGATGTTGCCGAGGAAGTTTTCTCGTCTGTCGCGTTACGACTTGCGTCTCTCTTGAGTATGGGTAACTCCTGAGTGCGTGCCGAAGATTCCTAATCGTTATCCAAGCTTATCATTGTCAACATATAGACATTTCCCACTGGCCCATAGGCGTTCCAATGAATAGAAGGACCGAGTTTCTGGGGTAAAAATGTGCACTACAAAATCAAAAAAATCCATTAATACCCAGTCTGCACGATTGTAACCTTCGACATGTGTTGGTTTAATGGCCTGTGTTCGCATGTGTTCAGCGACGCTGTCTGCTATCGCTTTGACTTGTCTGACGTGTTGTCCTGAACACACGACGAAAAAATCCGTGAAGACTTCAGTCTCGCGAAAATCAAGGATCACGACGTCAGTGCCCTTCTTGTCGCGCATTGCCTCGACAGCTTGTCTAACTGATTCCGGCAAGTGAGTTGTCGCGTGCGTGGTGAACGTTTCGTTTTGTTTAGTGGTCATTAAAACTGATTTGTCCCAGACGATGATACGTACAAGTCTTGTTGACGGATGTAGTTCAAGACTTCAGGGGGAATAAATCCTTCTACGGATTCCCCGATCTCCATCTGACGGCGCAGGCTGCTCGACGAGATGTTTGGAGTCGAAGCTTGGACAAAAAAGACCGTCGGGTTTTGTAATTTCATTTGTATTATGTCCACGGGTAATGAGGGGTCTTCCGGGATTTCTTTGATCCGGTCATCTAAGCCCGAGACACGACGAAGGATTTCCACAACTGAATGTCCAGACCTGGAAACCACTATGAAATGTGCTTGATCTAGGATATCGGGATAACCTCGCCACGTGGATATTTCTGAAAATGCGTCTGCGCCAATGACAAAAAACAGCTGCTGGGGCGTATAACCTTGGTTGGCGAGTCGCCGCAGAGTGTTGGAAGTGTAGGAGGGCTCTGGTGAATTCAATTCCAGTTTCGATACATGGAAACCAGCTCGATTTTGCAGCGCCAATTTGATCATTGCTAGACGATGCTCAGGATGTGCAACGGGAGGGGAGCCTCGGTGTAGCGGTACGTGGGATGGTAGAAACAGAAGATCATGCAAATGCAAGGCCCTCTGTGCAATGGCGGCCACCTGTAAGTGTCCAAAATGAATTGGATCGAAAGTGCCGCCAAAAATACCGACTCTAGTTTGATCGTTCATAAGTCTACTGCTTAACCATTTGCCAAAGCGCTTCAACTAGAGCTGGCAACCCTTCGCCAGTTATGGCTGAAACAGGGAAGAGTAAGATTCCTCGTTCGGCCATGTTTTTGCTCAGACGGGCGAGTCGATCAGGTTCATCCAGCACATCAATCTTGTTAGCAACCACAAGCTTCGGCCGTGCACTTAGTCGATTATCGTTTTTTCCAGTGGTAGGCGGAACAAATAGCTCAAGTTCTTGGCAGATAATTTCGAAATCATGAACTGGATCTCGTCCTGATTCCGAGGAAACATCCACTATGTGAACGAGAACTTTTGTTCGTTCGAGGTGGCTTAAGAACTGTTGTCCGAGTCCTAATCCACGGTGCGCACCTTGTATGAGTCCTGGGACGTCTGCCATAACAAAATCCCGGTCGTCCGACAATGTTACAACGCCGAGATTGGGTGATAGTGTCGTAAATGGGTAATTGGCGATCTTGGGTCTGGCAGCCGAGAGACGTGCAATAAGTGTAGATTTACCTACGTTGGGAAACCCCACAAGCCCAACATCCGCCAACAGTTTTAGTTTTAATTTCAGTCGACGATCTTCACCAGGTTGCCCAGGTTCTGTTCGTCGAGGAGCTTGATTAGTCGACGTTGCGAAGCGGGCGTTACCTCGACCTCCTTGACCACCGCGTGCTATGAGGGCACGCTGGCCTACATCCGTCAGGTCAACGAGTTGGTGGTAATCCTGATCAATTTGCTCTAAGACTGTTGTACCGGTTGGAACTTCTAATTCAATATCGATGCCGTTACGACCTGAGCGGTTTGAACCTTCACCGTGAGACCCTCGTCGTGCTCTGTGCTCTGGATGGAAGCGATATTTAATCAGTGTGTTAACGTGAGAACTTGCGACAAGAAAGATCGAGCCTCCGTTTCCACCATCACCTCCGTCAGGTCCTCCACGCGGAATGAACTTCTCGCGTCGAAAACTTAGACAGCCTCGACCACCATCTCCCGCCGTTACTTGAATGTCGACTTCGTCGACGAACATGAAGAAATTCGCACGCAGTCCAAATTAACCTAGGATCATAACCAAATAATACGAATGCTTTTCGTCAATCAGGAATCGGTAGGAAGTACGCTAATTACCCGACCCCGTCGACCGTGATCTTGAAAGCGAACACGACCATCAATTTTGGCGAAAATCGTATCATCCTTTCCAACACCGACATTCAGCCCCGGTCTGAATCGGCGTCCCCTCTGGCGAACAAGAATGGAGCCACCAGTCACGATATTCCCATCGAATCGCTTCACACCAAGACGTTGTGCGTTGCTGTCACGACCGTTACGAGAGCTTCCCTGTCCTTTTTTATGTGCCATGACTAAATCTGGTTCCAAGGTCTCATCGGAACGTTTATTTAACGATGATGTCCTTGACTCGAATGCGCGTCAAGATACTACGATGTCCTTGTGTGCGCCGGTATCCCTTACGACGCTTTTTCTTAAACACCCGAATTTTTGGCCCTTGGATTTCAGCATCAACAACTCCTAATACACTCGCATTAGGAACGTAAGGTGTTCCAGCCACAATCTCACCGCCGTCCTTTTCGACGAGCAGCACACGGTCGAAGTTCACTTCCTGGCCAGGGTCATCGGGTAGTCGGTCCACTGTAACCAAACTGCCCGGTGCCACTTTAAGTTGCCGGCCACCACTTTTAATAATTGCGTACAAGCTTGCTACTCCTCACTGCTCAAATTATCGAGGCTTTCTCTAGAGGCCCCATAATCAACTATATGAACCTATTAGGTTAACACCTAATTTAATCAGGTGCAACGCAGTCATGAACACGACTTGCTAAGGTCCCTTTCGTGAAAACGGTCGCTAACTGCCTGTTCAAATCCGCCGGCGTTTTGCTGCTGCCATTCAATATTATCTAAGCAATGTTCGTGATCCACGAATTGTCTGAGTGCTCATAGAACTGAGAAAAGTTGGAATTATACGATCCATTAACTCAAAAAACCCTGACAGTGGAGGTGTGTTCTGTTGCGAGTCATACAAAATTTCTTCTCGGTGAGACTCGGTATAGATGACTGTTCCTGTCTGGCCGTCTATGAAAATAAATTTCGGACTTAAAACAAATCCTTGTCGCTCACTGTAGGTTCTAGTTGGTTGCACTTGTCGGCGACCGAAGGCGTCATAAGTTTCTTGTTCTCTAGTCACGAAGCCCGTGCGCGCCTGCGGGCGAAATAGAACCGTACCAGTGATGATGAGAGGATTCCGATGTTCTTTCCCTAGGCGTTGCCAAAATTCTGCATCAGTAAATACGCGTTCGTAAGCTATAAAATCCTGTTCTTCAGTGATCTCATCGGGCGGTAAAAGTGGTGTCGATTCCCCAAGAGTCCGTCGGGTTGTCGCAATCTGTTGTTCAACTAGCTCGTTAAGCAGGAGAGTGTTTGCGTCTACAACCTGCATAGCGTCTTGGATGCGCAGTTGACTTCTAAGCAATCGGACTGTTTCGAGATTCGCATTCAGTTCCTGGCTACCACCGGCCACAAAGCCTGCCACCAGCACCCGCTCAAATGAACTCACGTCCAGTTTTGGTTTAATGGGTGTTTCGATCATCACTTCTGACAGTGAGGACTTGACGCATCCACTAGCGAACCAAACAAGTGTAAGGCTAAGTAGGAGCTTATTACGGTTGAGTGCGGTCATTAATTTCCCTAAACAGTTCGTAATTCTGTTGGATCGAGAGGTTGTTTGGTTCCAATGCTAGCGCACGCTCATAAGCTTCACGAGCCGAGTCAAACTCGCCTTCGTGTTCGTGTGCCACGGCGAGGTTATTCCATGCGGCCGCATAGGTCGGGTCGATGGCGACAGCGCGTTGCCACCGATAAGTGGCTTCTCGCCATAATCCTCGCTCGGCCACTGTGATACCAAATTCCACTTGTTGTTTAGCATCTGAGCGATCATCGGCCTGCACCTCTAAAGTGCAAAGTAACAGCATGAAGCCTACCGACAGCATGCCCTGCCTTATCGTCAATGGGAAATCCTTCCTTGCGGGAATTAGTTACGGGCGGTTCTTACATAATTTGTTGGTGGATCAACGACTTATCCATAACCACCCTGGCTCACTATAACTATGGGCAAGTGCTAGTGCAAGCAGGGTGATTCGCTCAACTGTGATCTATCACCAAGAAGGTGATGGATTTAGCAGGGCGCCTTCACTTCTAGCTCAAACCAATGGGATGAAGTCTTGGGCTTGTCGCTCTAGGATTGCTAGAAGAGTTCTTAATATTGGAGAAATTACGTAATTTTGATATTAGAGCAAAGGTTCTAGTGCAAGTGGTCGATGATCTATGAAGAAGCCTGAAATTTATTTGGGGTGGCCTCAGATTAAGTTTTTTCTTAATGTTTTGGCCTTAAACGCAGTATAGCGGTGGGAAGTTCTTGAACTGGCTGGTTTCGTTCTGCTGATTGGATAATGGTAACGTATTTGCTAGAAACGTAGTCGGTGTGTCATAACTTTCACGCCGATTTTCGTGAATATAAGACTTATGGCTAAATCACTCGTTGTGGTGGAATCGCCGGCTAAGGCGAAGACCATCAATAAATATCTAGGCAAGAGTTATAAGGTCGTCGCTTCAATGGGACACATCCGCGACTTACCGAAGAGTAAGCTTGGCGTGGACGTGGATGAAGCTTTTACACCGGTATATGAGCCGATTCCGGCCCGGAAAAAAGTCATCAAGGAGCTTCGTGCAGCCGCAAAGGTAGCTACTGACATTTATGTGGCGACGGACCCCGATCGTGAAGGTGAAGCGATCGGCTGGCACTTAGCGGCTGAACTTGGAGGCAAGAAGCGTTCCGTGCATCGTTTGATGTTTAACGAAATCACCAAAAAAGCGATAGTGGATGCACTCAAACATCCGGTAGAAATCGATCAACGGATGGTGGACGCGCAACAAGCACGGCGTGTTCTTGATCGTCTCGTTGGGTACAAACTGAGTCCCTTACTGTGGGATAAGGTGCGTCGTGGTCTTAGTGCTGGCCGCGTTCAATCGATCGCGCTTAAACTCGTGTGCGATCGTGAGCACGAGATTGAACAATTCAACCCCGAAGAGTATTGGCACATCTTTGCGAATCTTATTGGTCCAGTCCCGCCGGAATTTGAGGCGAAACTACAGAAGAAAAACGGTAAAACTGTCAAGGTTCTCAATGAAGCTGAATCAAAGACGATTGTTGAGGCAGTTACAAATGAATCTTTTGTTGTTGATACTGTCGGGACTAAGGCTAGGAAAAAGCAGGCGGCGCCACCGTACATTACAAGTAAGTTGCAGCAAGCTTCGCAGATGCCAGTAAAGCGGACCATGATGATCGCGCAGCAACTCTACGAAGGTATAGAGCTACCTGGCGAAGATGCAGTCGGCTTGATTACGTATATGCGCACCGACTCGACGCGGGTATCAGATCAAGCCTTAACGGATGTGCGTGAACATATTCAGAGTGCTTTCGGTGAGGCATACCTGCCAGCAAAGCCCAATATTTATCGCGCAAAAAAAGGCGCACAAGACGCGCATGAGGCGATCCGGCCGACTTCGATGGAATACGATCCAGATCGAGTGAAACCACACCTGACGAAGGAGCAGTTTTACATCTATCGCATTATCTGGAATCGATTTGTGGCGTCGCAGATGCTTCCAGCCATTTTTGACGACACCACGGTGGATATCAACGCTGGTATCTATACGTTTCGGATTAAAGGTTCCGTGCTCAAGTTTAAAGGATGGCTTTCGGCATATTCAAAGGACGTGGAAGACAACAGTGACGGTCCAGGAGATCAAGAGGGCACGCGCGAAGACGACGAACACACCAAGGGCTTGTTACCAGCATTGAATAAGGGTGACACGCTGTCTCTCAAAGCAACGAGATGTGAGCAAAAATTTACGCAGCCCAGGCCCCGTTTCAGTGAAGCAATGCTGGTCAAGGAACTCGAAGAAAACGGCATTGGGAGACCGAGCACCTATGCTGCGATCATTGGCGTACTTCAAAGCCGTGAGTACGTCGCAAAGATTGAGGGTCGATTTAAGCCAACACGTCTTGGGCGGCTTGTTACGGAGCTACTCTTAAAGAGCTTTGACGACATTCTCGACGTCGAGTACACCAAGGCTTTGGAAGAGAGTCTCGATAAGATTGAGGATGGCGACGCCGATTATCAAGGCACGATTGCGAGCTTTTACAAGAAATTTGAAAAGGATCTCGAACAGGCAAAGAAGGCTATGCCCAATATTAAAGTTAAGGGCCTGCCGAGCGATGAAACCTGTGACAAGTGTAAAGCCCCGATGATCATTAAGGTCGGTCGTTTTGGGATGTTTCTCGCGTGTAGTGCGTACCCCGATTGTGAGAACACACGTGAATTAGAGACTACCGAGACAAGTCAGGATGAAGAGGCCGAAAACTGCGAGAATTGTGGCAAACCAATGGTTGTGAAACGTGGCCGGTTTGGTCAGTTTCTGGCGTGTTCGGGCTATCCCGATTGCAAAACTACCCGGAAGATTATTGAAACCAAGCAGGGTCTTTCCGCGGCGAAACCCGATCAGTTGCTCGAGGAAAAGTGCCCGAAGTGTGAGTCGCAACTAGTTATTAAGCAGGGTCGTTTCGGTGAATTTACAGCCTGCAGCAGCTATCCGACTTGTAAGTATGTGAAACTCAAAAGCACTGGTGTGAGTTGTCCAAAAGATGGCGGGGACATAGTTGAGCGCAAGACACGCCGAAATATTCCATTCTTTGGCTGTAGTAATTATCCTGATTGCGACTTCACGCTGTGGAAGCGACCTCTCGCCGAAGCCTGCCCGAAGTGCAAGCGTGAGTACCTTGTTGAAAAAACCACGAAGCGTCACGGCCGTCAAGTGTTTTGCGACAACGACGAGTGTGATTACATCAGAAGTGAAGAGCTTGCTGCAGTCTAAAGGGTAACACCGCAAGCTGAGAGCGCTTACAGATCGAGGTGGGATTATCCTGCCGCTTCGAGTTGATTGATTACTTTCCAACAGATCATGATTCATATTATTGGTGGTGGACTGGCGGGGAGCGAAGCCGCCTGGCAAGCTGCCTCGCTTGGCGTTGAGGTGTGCCTCTATGAAATGCGGCCCGAGCAGGCCACGGCAGTCCATCAAACGGACCGTTTGGCAGAACTGGTCTGTAGTAATTCATTCCGGGGAGACACACTTACAAACGCAGTCGGTCTCTTGAAGGCAGAGATGCGGCAACTCAAGTCACTAGTGATGAAGATCGGGGATCAAACAAGTGTGCCAGCAGGGACGGCTCTAGCAGTAGATCGGACACAATTTGCCGATCAGATGACGTCCGTACTTGAGGCTCATCCACTGGTAACGATCCAACGCAAGGAGATTCATGAGATCCCTCCGCCTTGCGATCCATTGGAACCTGTAATAATTGCTACTGGGCCTCTGACGTCAGCCTCGCTTTCAGACGAGATCGCCACGTTTGTGGGCACAGACCATTTGTATTTTTTTGACGCGATCAGTCCTATCGTTCTTGCCGACTCAATCGATCAAACCGTAGCATTCCGAGCTTCACGATGGGATCGAGAAGTTGATAAAAACGACAGGACTTTGTTGTCTGATTCTGATCAAGTCAGGGGTGATTATTTGAATTGCCCGCTCACTCGCGAAGAGTACATTAAATTTGTGGAGTCTGTTCAGAGCGCTGAAGTAGCGGCGATTCATGATTTTGACAACACGAAATTTTTCGAGGGCTGCCTACCAATTGAGGTAATGGCTAGGCGTGGGATCGACACATTGCGATTTGGCCCGATGAAGCCGATTGGCTTGGTCGATCCTCATACCAGTCGGGAGCCCTATGCCGTGGTTCAACTACGTCAAGACAATTTGGCTGCTGACCATTTCAGTTTGGTTGGGTTTCAGACACAGTTGAAGTGGGCAGAACAGGAGCGAGTGCTCCGACTTATTCCGGGTCTTGCGAATGCAAAGTTTGTTCGTTTCGGTATGATTCATCGCAATACTTACATTAATGCTCCAAGTGTGTTGCAGGAGACTTGGCAAACACGGCGTCGTGCTGACTTGTTCTTTGCTGGACAGATATCGGGAGTGGAAGGCTACGTAGAAAGTGCAGCCTCAGGCTTGATTGCGGGACTTAATGCTGTGGCACTCTGTCATGGTCAGGTTCCACGTATTCTACCGCGTACCACTTCATTGGGTGCATTGGCTTACTATGTTGCCCACGCTGATTCGAGAAACTATCAACCTACCAATATGACTTTTGGTCTATTACCGCCGCTCATTAATGGGCCGCGCCGCCGATCAATGCGTCGCCAGGCTATGGCTGAACGTGCGTTGAATGATTTGTCTATCTGGTGTCAAGATAGTGGAAAGCAAGTAAATGTACAACCACCTGCACTCATTTCTTGAGCATTTACGGTTGAACCGTAATGTATCAGTGCACACTGTACGTGCCTATGAGAGCGATCTATCCCAATTCATTGAATTCTTGGCAGTTCAACTCGGGCGAAAATCGTCTTCGGTTCCAGTCAGCGAGTTCGAGGATCTAGCAGTAAGGGCTTTCATGGCTGAACTCTATCGCCGAGGCGTCTCAGGCTCTTCTTCAGCCAGAAAATTGGCAGCCATACGCCTCTTCGGTCGATATCTCAGACTTGAGGGGAAAATTGCTGGGGATCCTGGCGCATTGGTTGGGACACCAAAACATGAACAAAAGATTCCCACTCATCTTGAAGTGGGTGAAGTAGAACGGTTGTTGAGTATGCCAGACGCGACTCAGCCTTTGGGCCGACGAGACAAGGCTATCCTTGAGTTGTTCTACGCTTCCGGGCTCCGCTTGAGTGAACTCGTGAGTCTAGATCTTGAAGATATCGATCTTAATGGTCGATTGGTTCGTGTGCAGGGAAAAGGAGGACGAGAGCGTGAGGTGCCGTTTCATCGGAGTGCCGCTGCTGCTATCCGATCTTATCTAAAAGACAGAACGACACTAATTGCTGGCATTAATTCTAAACAGGGGACAAGCCCTGCGGTTATTAATTTTGCACGGCGCCGAAACAATCCGTTATTTCTCAATTATCGAGGAGGGCGGTTGTCCACTAGGAGCGTCGATCGTTTGGTCCGTCGATACGTTTCTGAGTGCGGCGATCGGTTAGGTATCAGTCCGCATGCGCTCCGGCATTCGTTTGCGACCCACTTACTCGAACGTGGAGCCGATCTACGGGCTATTCAAGAACTGTTAGGACATGTACGGCTCAGTACAACGCAGAGGTATACGCATGTCAATGCAGCCCAGTTGCTTACGTTGTATAAGAAAACGCACCCTCGTGCTTAGACGGTGTAGTTTTCATGGTGTGCCAGTTTAGGACTCGCCAGCGGGTTCGACACCTGCCTTGAGTTGGAGTTCTTCCCACTGATGCATTAGATCACCAATTTGCCACATGAGCGTTTGGTAGTGGTTAATGGTGGGCTGAGATTCCTTCAGGTCGTCATAAAATCCTGGTTCGGCCATCGTCGACTCAAGTTGCTTAAGGGTTTTTTCCAGTTCAGAGATCTGTCGCTCAAGATCGGCAATTTGTTTCTGTTGAGTCTCAACAGTGCGTTGAGCTCTTCGTTTTTTTGCAGTGGCTTGTTTATGCTTTTTACCTGCGCTGACCTGTTCGGATTTCCGTGACCCGCCTTTAGCAATCTGATTTTTAGGTTGTTGATTTTCGTGCTGACTCCACCGAAATTCCTCATAACTGCCCGGATAAATCAAGACGTCGCCAGTGCCGACTTTGACAACCTGTGTTGCCAAGCGATCAACGAAATAGCGATCATGTGAAACAAAAATGAGTGTACCTTTGAATGCCGCAAGGGCTTCAAGAAGCACGTCAGTCGAATCGATGTCTAAATGATTAGTGGGTTCATCTAGAAGCAGGGTATTTGCTGGTCGCAGCAGCATCCGGGCGACTGCCAGCCGAGTTCGTTCGCCGCCCGATAGTACGCCTACCCGTTTGTGGATGTCATCACCAGAAAAAAGAAATCCACCCAGCAGGTTACGGATTGTCGGTACCGCCTCAAGCGGTGCTCCAGCTGCCAACGTTTCGTGCACGGTCCGCGAGCCATCAAGCTGGTCAGCTTCGTCTTGAGCAAAATATTCGGTGATCACGTTATGGCCCTGATAACGTTGGCCAGCGTCTGGCGATTCGACTCCGGCCAATATACGCATTAAGGTTGATTTACCTGCTCCATTAGGCCCGACAATAGCTATTCGGTTGCCACGTTCTACGAACAGAGCAGCCTTGCGAACCACAACATTCTCGCCATACGACTTTTGCACATCCTGCAATTCGAGGACCTGACGTCCGCTTTGTCGACACGTGGGAAACGTAAAGTGGACTCGCTTCCGTTCTGGCGGGACATCGATGGGTACGAACTTGTCCAGCATCTTAAGCCGGCTTTGCACCTGCGCTGCTTTTGTGGCTTGGTAACGGAACCGATCTACGAACTGTTTAATCCGCGCGATCTCTTCGTCCTGTCGACGCTTGCGTTCGCGGAGACGGTTCAAGTGTGCATCACGTTCTGTTAAATAGCTGGTGTAGTTACCGGTATAGTTTGTCAATGATCTAGCACCGACATCGACAATGCGGGTAACGACTGCATCAAGAAAAAACCGATCATGTGAAACGAGTATCACTGCATGAGGGTAATCATTGAGATAGTCTTCAAGCCAATTTCTAGCCTCCAGATCTAGATGGTTCGTCGGTTCATCCAGTAGTAGCAATCCTGGACGACTCAGTAAAAGCTTGGCCAAGGCGATTCGCATTTGCCAGCCACCAGAAAAAGTATGGGTTTGATGAGTGAACTCACTGTCGGTGAATCCTAAACCGCGCAGGACGGTCGCGATCTTGAGATCGATCATGTAGCCTTCACGCCGACGAAATATTTCCTGGAGATCGCTGTATCGTGACAACCTTTCGTTATACGCCTCAGTCGGCACTGATTTATCGCCAAGTTGTTCCTCAAGCAAGTGCATCTCACCCTGTATATCAAGTAGAGGCTGGAACGCTTTGCTTACTTCTTCATTGAGCGTACAACCGGAATGAGCGAGACCATCCTGTGGTAGATAACCGACTTTCAGATCGTTCGATAAAATAATTCTTCCTTCGTCAGGTTGTTCCGAGCCAACAAGCATTCGCAGGAGAGTCGTCTTGCCAGCACCATTCGGACCACAAAGACCAACACGTTCACCGACCGAGATCTGCCAGCTCACTTGCTCTAGGAGCACCTGATTACCGAAGGCTTTTGTAACTGAAGATAATTGGATCATTGTAGGAAACAGATAAAGTCATTTTATACAATGACTTATCGTTTTAGAAGGTTTGCTAAAATTTAAGAGGTAGTGTAGACAACTCTTCGAGGGTTGGCGTCGTCTAAAGTTATAGAAGTCGCAAGTGGGCCCAAAGGTATGCGTCGACCAAGGATGTGTCATTAATGGGGACATTGGTGGATACGATGAGTTGGACCGATGAGGAACTTGTTGCCCGATGTGTTGAGGGTGATACTGAGAGCTTTAATGCGCTCATGCAGCGATGGGAACGGCCAATTTATCGACTTGCCTATCGCCTGATCGGTCGGGAAGACGATGCCCGTGACGTTTGTCAGGAAACCTTTCTGCGGGCATTCCGAGGGTTAAAAAAATTCAGGAGTGAGGCCAAGTTTTCGTCGTGGCTCTATCGTATCGCGATCAACTTGTGTCGTGACTGGGTACGTCGGGAGCGTCGAACACCAGTTGTTGCTGCACCAGAAGGTATTGACATCCTTGATTTGGCTCCGGCCGACGATACAGTCGAATCAATTCAAGATCTAGTAGAACGTCGAGAATTAGGCGGTGTGGTTGCGAAGGCGATGAAAGCTCTTTCCAAGGAACAGCGGACAGCAGTTGTGCTGAAGGAATACCACGGATTTACGTTTCAGGAGATTTCGAATTTATTGGATTGTCCGGTGAGCACAATTAAAACGCGGGTGTATCACGGGCTAAGTCAACTGCGAGGGGAGTTCGGGCGATTGGGGCTCTCCAACCCCTCGTTTCGGGTAGAGGCCGGACTGAGTCAATCGCGTGTTAATCGGTTATCAGCAAGGGAATCATAATGGATTCGAAGCGATTAAATTTATGTGGAAATAAGGCGGTCCTCATTGCTTATCTCTATGACGAGTGTAGTGCGGAGGAGCGGGAATGGATATCCAGTCATTTAATGACTTGTACTGCTTGTGCGCAGGAGATTGACGAATTGAAGGGCGTACGCAGCATGTTGACCGAGTGGGCGCCAGCAGAACCTGAACCTCAATTTCAACTTGTCAGTCGTAATGATTCTGGGTCTAGGCCGTGGTGGCATTCGCAGCCCGTTCGCACTTTTGGGTTGGCTGCAGCAGCGTTACTGGTAACCGCTGTGGCTGTTTCATTGGTTAATCTTGAGATCACGTACGGATCGGAAGGTCTCCTCGTGCGGACAGGTTGGACAAGACCGACTACCGCACCTGTGCTTGAAAACGCGGAGCCAGAGTGGCGGAAGGAATTTGAAACATTAGCCCAGGGACTGCGAGAGGAATTTGCTGAAAGCCAGGCTGTTTCTGCTTCTGAGGTTTCGCTGGCGAATGCCGAACTTAGCGATGAAGGTAGTCGAACCGGCATGACTGATGACGCGCTCGTTGAACGCGTGCAAGGTTTGGTAGACGAGAGCGAGTTACGTCAACAACGTGAACTGGCACTCCGTTTTGCACAGTTGTTACGTGAAACCGAGGTTCAACGACAGACTGATTTGTTGCGGATCGACCAACAGTTAGGAGAGCTTCAGGGATTTACCGAGGCAGAAGTTGTCCAGCATCATGAACTGATGGATTATCTCGTGCTTGTGGCAGGAAGATAGCTTAGGGGGTAGTTGTGAGAACACTGGTATCTAACGTCCTGACCTTGTTGGCGCTAAACGTTTTGGCGCTTCCACTGTTAGCAGCGAACATGAGAGCAGTCGAAGTGTTGACGATACCACCAAGCACTGTGGCTGAGTCGTTCCAAGCTTCCGCTAGTGACCAGCGGATTTATGTGAGTGTTCTGGATCAACAAGATAACCCCGTCGTTGGTCTCGCTGCTGATGCATTCATTGTTCGTGAGGATGGCATACGGCGTGAAGTGTTAAGTGTCACGAAAGCGACCGGCTCGTTCCAAATCGCCTTGGTCATCGACAATAGTGAAGCGGTTCGCCCGTACCTGCGAGATCTGCGGGCGGGCCTTGAATCATTTGTCAAGATGATGGCTGGTTCTCACGAGATGGCCTTGTTCACGATTGGCGACAGGCCAACCATTGTTACTGACTATCGGAATAACCCTGAAGAACTACAAGCTGCAGTCAAACGGATTTTTCCACGGCCCATGAGTGGTGGCCATCTCCTGGATACGATTTTGAACGCATCGCGTGGGTTGAGCCGTCGGAATACAACGCGTCCTATCATTCTCGTTGTGACGGCTGAGGGCGTTGATTACAGTAGCCGGTCTTATCAGTCGGTCTTGCAAAGCGTCGATGAAAGTGGGGCAAGTCTGCATGCCGTGGTTTTAACTTCAAGCGGTGCAGGACTTGGTACGAACGCACGGTATCGCGATATGGTCCTCGACCGTGGAACCGAGAGGACCGGTGGGAAGCGTCACGACCTTCTGAGAGGGCAGCGTTTGCAGGAAACGTTGGAAGCGCTCGCCCGCGAACTGCTGAATCAGTACTTGGTGGTGTACGCTCGCCCCGACATGCTCGTCCCGCCCGATCGAGTTGAGATTGAAATGTCCGACGCGTCTTGGGTTGCTCGGGGTAATCCGGCCGTTCTTTCATCGGAAGCGAGTCCAAATGAGAAGGTCGCTCCGTCTGATCCGATCGAATCGCGATACCAGTTGCGCATCATGGAACGTGTTTTCGAACAGGCAGTGACAGATGGCGCAGAGCAATTCGCATCGCGAATAGAGACGTCTGATCCAAGTAGTAGGATCAATTTTGCGGGGACTGCACAGGCGCGTGGCTTTAGGTTGGATGGGTATGGCGTCTTTTTTGACGTTCAAGTGCCGATGCTTCGTCCTAGTATTAACTGGGTGTTTCGCCAGTTGAACCAATCAGATCTCAGTGTACGCCTCGCCGCCGATCTTGACAAAGTGCTTCCCGTGCTCAGGGAGAATATGCGTACGTTTGATGACGAGCAATTAATGGAAAATTTTGAACGGGCATTTCTAGCCTTTCGACGACCGTTGCCGCCTGGATCTCCGATGGGACCCCCTCGAACAGGGTCACAACGAGGTCGGCTCGCTCGGCGCGTCGCGAGTGAGGAAGATCTTCAAGCGGAATACGCGGCCCAGATCGCGACCGAAGTGACGGCCGTCATACTAGATAATAGCGAAGCGATCCTGCTCGGTGCCGATGACTGGCTGGTTGTCGCCACCGTTGCTTCGTTTTCACCGAATGACACCCCAGGCATGAAAATGATGCTAAAGATTCTCGGGTCTGACCTGATCGCCTTACGGGCGGGAGAACTTTCACGCGAGGATGCGATAAAGCGGATTGAGACAGGGGAATTCTGATCTACAATTCGTGTTGATGCATTCTTCAAGACAAACTAGATGGTGGCGGCGGCTCGGCCCCGTTGGGCTCTTCGTGCTAGGAGTGACGAGCCTTGGATCGGGATGCAGTCCGTCGATTGATATCAAAGAGGCACTCGAAGTTACTGATATAACCACTGGGTGGGCTGACGTAGGACTTCTTGAAGATGGGAAGGCCAAGCTTGTTCCGCGTATTTCCTTTAAACTTCATAATGTGCTTGAAGACAATGTCAGTTTAGTTCAGCTCCTTGGCTCTTTTCGTTTGGTGCTGCCTGACGGTAAGCTAGATCCAGAAGAGCTTGGCAGTGCAACCATTTCTGCCATTGATTTGGCAGGGCTCGAGCCAGGTTCGACCACTATCGAATTTCGAATGCAATCAGGTTTGGGTTACACGGGGGCAAATCAATCACGGCAGGAAATGATGGAACACCGATTGTTTCAGGATGCCAAGCTTCTCCTATTTGCCAAACATCGTAGTGAAACTTGGGTCCCGTTGGGCGAATATTTGATTGACCGGACGCTTATGCTTCGCGGAAATCTTGAGAATTGATTATTCCCGCGACGTTGCCAGTATTTTCATGCAACTACTAGACTCGCGATAAATCGAAATAAAGAACTGATACCTTCCATTTTTTACCCATGATTCACAGCACAACGGTTTTAGTCGTGAGACACCAGGGACGGGCCGTCATGGCAGGCGACGGTCAGGTCACTTTTGCGAACACAGTTGTCAAGCAGGGCGCTCGTAAGATTCGACGACTGTACAAGGATCAGATACTCGCAGGATTCGCGGGGTCAGCAGCTGATTCTTTCGCGTTGTTTGCTCGGTTCGAGGCCAAGTTAGAAGAGTATCGGGGAAATCTAGAACGTTCCGCCGTTGAGTTGGCCAAGGACTGGCGCACTGATCGCCTGCTCAGGCGTTTAGAAGCGATGTTGCTTGTGTTGGATAAGTCGTCAACCTTCTTGTTGTCTGGTACTGGCGATCTTATTGAGCCCGATGACGGAATTATTGCAATCGGTTCAGGCGGAGTGTACGCCTTGGCAGCGGCCAAAGCCTTGGCTCAGAACACCTCGCTCGACGCACATGCGATTGCCGAGCAAGCAATGCACATCGCGGCGAGCATCTGCATCTACACCAATGATTCAATTACGATTGAAGAATTGTGACAAGGGTGCTGACCAAGCACGATGGAGTTTGTTCATGACAGGGTTAACGAATTTGTGGAACCGTAGCTAGTGCCGATTTATTTACCAGCCTCAACTGGCTCGACGATCGATAAACTGACGCCACGAGAGATTGTGGTGGAGCTCGACCGGTATGTGATTGGTCAAAATAAGGCCAAGCGGGCCGTTGCCGTGGCGTTAAGAAACCGGCTGAGACGGCAGAAATTACCAGCTGAACTAGCCGAAGAAGTTGCACCGAAGAATATTCTGATGATCGGTCCGACCGGTGTTGGCAAAACCGAAATTGCGAGACGATTGGCTCGGTTGACGCAATCGCCGTTCGTGAAAGTTGAGGCGTCAAAATTTACTGAAGTTGGTTATGTGGGACGTGATGTTGAATCGATGGTACGTGACCTGGTTGAGCTCACCGTTGACATGGTGCGCGAAGAAAGGTTGATTCAGGTCAAAGAAAAGGCTCAGCAAAATGCTGAAGAACGCCTTCTTGATTTACTGTTGCCTCCTGTTAAGCCAGTGGGGCAGACTGCTGAAGCTGAAGCTGCCCGTGACTATGCTCAACGTACCCGAGAAAAATTTCGTACGCAGTTGCATGACGGTAGCCTTGATAGTCGGTCTGTTGAAGTAGATGTTCGCGATAAAGGCTTTCCCTCGTTTGAGATCCTCGCCGGTTCTTCGTTGGAGGAAGTGGATATTAATGTAAAGGATATGCTCCCCGGGATTTTTCAGGGCAATCGGCGGAAACGACGCATGAAAGTGCCAGAAGCTTTTGAATATCTCGCACAGGAAGAAGAGCAAAAGCTTATTGATATGGAAAGCGTCGGTCGCGCGGCCGTTGAACGTGTTGAACAGGCGGGAATCATCTTCATCGACGAAATCGATAAAATTTCTGGACGAGAAGGCGGTCACGGTCCTGAAGTTAGTCGTGAAGGCGTGCAACGAGACATACTCCCGATAGTTGAGGGTACAACTGTTAACACTAAACACGGTATGGTCCGCACCGATCACATTCTTTTTATTGCAGCTGGCGCCTTTCATGTGTCGAAACCGTCCGACCTCATCCCGGAACTGCAGGGACGTTTTCCTATCCGCGTTGAATTGGAAGCGCTTGGGAAGGAAGATTTTGTGCGTATCCTTACTGAGCCTCAAGGCGCATTGGTTACGCAGTATGTCGCTTTACTGGGTACTGAAGGCATAACATTGAAATTTCTGGACGAATCAGTCGACCGGATCGCCAACTTCGCTACCATTGTCAACGAGCGTACCGAAAACATTGGCGCGAGGCGCTTGCACACAGTAATGGAGAAGCTCCTTGACGAAATTTCGTTTGAGGCGCCGGACTTGCCTGAAAAGTCAATTACTATTGATGCTGCGTACGTAGAGCGCATGTTAGCGGATATCGTCAAAAACGAGGATTTATCACGGTACATCCTGTGACCAAATCGCGGTGGCGACTGTTGGTGTCAATCGCGTCGCTGGCACTTTTTGCAATCGGTGCTTGCGGTAAGAAGGGACCTCCGCTTGCGCCACTGCGCTTAGTGCCAGCGCCAGTCGAGGACTTTAGCATCCGTCGGATCGGGTCTGAGGTGTTTCTCGATTTCAATGTGCCAACTGAAAACTCAGACGGCAGTACGCCAGCAGATATAGGCAGCGTCGAGCTCTATGCTTTAACAGCCCATTCATTTCCCTCTACTGAACCGCCATTGACCGATCGTGAATTTCGAAGATCTGCGACGCTAATCGCAACTTTTGAAGTGCATCAGCCTCCCGAACCAGAGGACCTTGAAGATGATGAGGCTGACCAAGAATCGACAACTGATACGCCATCAGTAGCCTCGTTAACGGCCATCGAAGATGCTGGGTATGTGCAGGGACAGCGCATATCGTTTATCGAAACACTGACACCCCAGATGCTGACACCGATCGACCTAGCGGAGATCCGGCGGAGTCCTCGCAGGCGTAGTAATGAACAGGATAAGAAGCAGTTAAGATTACAGCAGCTCCAAGGCCCTCTTGTGTCCCCGTCATTTGTACCACCTCCAAGTCGCTTTTATGCGGTGATTGGCGTTACCAGGGGAGGACGTCGTAGTCCGGCAGCACCAATTCCAATGCGGTTGACGGCCCCGCCGCATTCAACGGCATATCCTAGCGTTCAGTACACAAGCGATGTTGTTACGTTGACTTGGATTCCAGCACGTGAGGCGCGGCGGCTTGTGCAGGCGTCAGCGTCGGAATCGTTTTTGAGGTCGGCGCCAATTGAAGAATTTGGCCAACCCAGTCGTCAGCGTATTACTAGTCGGTATAACGTGTATGAAGTTGCAAAGAGTACGAACGTTACCCATGTTGTTCCGATACCACTAAACGACACCCCATTAGAATCTTTGCAGTTCCAGGATCCACGTGTTGAATTTGGTCTTGAGCGCTGCTACATGATCGGAACGCTTAAACAGACTAACCAGATGGTCCTTGATTCCCCGGAGTCAGTTGAAACAGCTGATGCAGAGTCAGTTGACGCACCTGAGCCTGTTGAGATGTTCGAGATGATGATTGAGAGTCCGCCGTCAACAGAAACGTGCGTTAGATTTATCGATACATTCCCACCCGCGCCACCCACGAATTTGGTTGCAGTTGCCAATGTTGGCACGATCAACCTAATCTGGAATGCAAGTTCTGAGGCAGATCTCGCGGGGTACCATGTGTTGCGGGCTGAGGCAACAGGTGAGACACTGCAGTCGTTGCACTCCGGCATCATTACGGAAACGACTTATCGGGACACGTCCGCAATACCTGGAGTTGATTATGTGTACGCGGTCGTGGCTCTTGATACGGCGGAGGCCCCCAATATTAGTGGCCCATCCAATCAAGTTCAAGAGACGCCGCGATGAGCAGGCTCAGAATGTCCAACTGCCTAGAGGTAGACTTACGGTTGATAAAATGGGCGCCTATGATTGTGTATCCCAAGGAGCGACAGCATGAAATTGTTCGTTGATTCGGGTAATGTGCAACACTTCATCGACTTAGTCCCACTTGGTATCGTGGATGGTGCTACAACCAATCCTTCATTACTTGCGAAGGAAGCTGGTGATCCGCACAAAATTCTCAAGGAAATCTGTGACTTGGTCCAAGGTCCTGTGAGCGCCGAGGTTGTGGCGACAGATACAGAAGGCATGATTCAAGAGGGTCGTCACTTGCGAAAAATTGACGATCACATAGTTGTTAAGGTGCCCTTTGGCGAGGAAGGGATCAAGGCGTGTCGAACCTTGGTTTCCGAGAATATTCCTGTGAACGTGACGTTGGTGTTTTCCGCGGCACAGGCGCTGTTGGCAGCCAAGGTTGGAGCCACCTTTGTTAGTCCGTTTGTAGGTCGCCTGGACGACATCGGCACGTCTGGAATGGATCTGATTGGTTCTATCGTTGAGATCTACGAAAATTATGAATTTTTGACTGAAGTGCTGGTAGCAAGTGTCCGAGGCCCGCTTCACGTCATCCAAGCAGCGGAAATGGGAGCTGATGTGTGTACCTGTCCGCCGGCTGTTCTCCAGAAATTGTTTAAGCATCCGTTAACTGATATTGGTCTTAAACAATTCCTTGCCGACTGGGAAAAAGCACAAACTGGAAAAGGTTAACAGCGATTGGATACACGTAAACAGCTTTCCGACTTAGAGGAACGTGCTGAACACGGTGGAGGTGATGCTCGACTAGCACGGCAGCATGCTGCTGGGAAACTCACTGCTCGTGAGCGCATCGATCGACTGTTCGATCCCGGAACATTCAATGAACTTGACAAGCTGGTAGTGCATCGGTGTCAGGACTTCGGTATGGCCAACCAGAGCGTGCCGGGTGACGGTGTTGTGGCTGGGTACGGATGTGTCGATGGCCGAACAGTGTACGCGTTCGCCCAAGATTTTACGGTGTTTGGTGGTTCGCTGTCGGAAACTAATGCCGCCAAGATCGTGAAGATCTTGGACCTGGCGATCAAGATGGGTGCACCTGTCGTCGGGCTCAATGATTCGGGAGGTGCACGGATTCAGGAAGGCGTGCTTTCGTTAGGTGGTTATGCCGACATTTTTCTTCGTAACACTTTGGCCTCAGGGGTGATTCCACAGATCTCTGCGATTATGGGTCCGTGCGCGGGAGGCGCTGTCTATTCACCAGCGATTACTGACTTTAACATCATGGTGCAGGACACAAGCTACATGTTTGTAACCGGGCCAGATGTTGTGGAGACCGTTACGCACCAGCAGGTTACCAAGGAGGAGTTGGGTGGAGCGATGACACACAACTCCCAGAGCGGTGCTGCCCACTTTGCGGTCGCTGACGATCGAGAATGTTTAGCTCTTGTGAGGGAATTACTTGGTTACCTACCCAGTAACAATTTGGATGAGCCGCCTGACTTGGAATGCATGGATCCCTCTGATCGCGAAGATGAAATGCTGGAACATCTTATTCCAGAGTCACCAAGTCATCCTTATGACATGCTGGATCTGATTCGATCAATTGCTGATCATAAAAAGTTTCTTGAAGTGCACCAGCATTTTGCACGGAACATCATCGTAGGGTTCATACGACTCGCCGGCCGTTCGATTGGCGTTGTTGCTAATCAACCGGCACACCTCGCTGGCACACTCGACATCGACGCCTCAGTTAAGGCGGCCAGATTTGTGCGCTGCTGTGACGCATTTAATATTCCGCTATTAACACTCGAAGACGTCCCAGGATTTCTACCAGGAATTCAACAGGAACACGGCGGGATTATTCGCCACGGTGCCAAGTTGTTATTCGCCTTCGCTGAGGCCACGGTGCCGAAGGTGACAGTCATAACACGAAAGGCCTATGGAGGCGCCTATTGCGTCATGTCAAGCAAGCACCTCCGTACCGACCTTAACTATGCCTGGCCAACGGCAGAAATTGCCGTGATGGGACCCGAAGGTGCGGTGAACATCCTCTACAAACGCGATCTCGAGAAAGCGAGCGATCCTGATGCGCTGCGCAATGAGAAGATCAAGGAGTTCCGAGACAAATTTGCCAACCCCTTTACAGCTACTGCGCATGGTTTCGTTGATGCTGTGATCGAACCACGACGAACGAGATCGACCCTAATCGCAGCGTTCGAGAATCTCGCCGATAAACGGGACCACAATCCACCTAAGAAACATGGCAATATTCCCCTATAGAAACTTTGACCGACGCCCTTAAGTGCTAGAATAATAGGCAGATGTGAGGTCTTACCCTCGGTTTTGCTATAGCAGACGATGGGCGAGCGCAGCCAAGTAGTCCTGTATCTGCAATCGTTGTTTGATCACGATGAAAGTACTAGTTGCCAATCGTGGAGAGATCGCAGTGCGCATCATGCGTGCTTGTCGAGAGCTCAGATTTCAGAGTGTCGCCGTCTATTCAGATTGTGATCGCTTGGCGCCCCACGTACGGTATGCCGACGAGGCTTATGAAATCGGAGCTAACGAGCCAGCAGAGAGTTACCTAAACATCGACCGGCTCGTCGATGTAGCGCGTGAAGCTGATGTGACAGCTGTGCATCCAGGATATGGCTTTCTTTCCGAGAATGCGAAGTTTGCTGCTGCTTGTCGCGATGCGAATTTAACGTTTATTGGACCATCAGCTGATGTGATTGCCCTCATGGGTGGTAAGGTCGCGGCCCGCCAGGCGGCACAGCGTGCCGGAGTTCCTGTGGTGCCTGGCACTAACACTCCCTTAGATCCAAATCTGTCCGACATTGAGGTTAAGCAAATTGCTAGGGAAGTCGGATATCCACTATTCGTTAAGGCCGTGGCTGGCGGTGGTGGGCGAGGCATGCGCGTGGTGCGTGAACCGGAAGGTCTTACTTCAGCGCTTCGTGAGGCACGGTCCGAGTCCCAAACAGCATTTGGTGATGAGCTTGTCTATTTGGAGCGACAAATAGTCGAGCCACGTCATATTGAAGTGCAACTGCTTGGCGATTCGCATGGTGCGATAGTGCCTTTTGTTGAGCGCGACTGTTCAATTCAACGTCGTTATCAAAAAGTTGTCGAAGAGTCACCAGCGATGTTCGTGAGCCAAGAGTTACGCGAACAGATGGCTACCGCTGCGGTGGCGCTTGCTCGTTCGGTCGGTTACGTTAATGCCGGTACTGTTGAATTTTTACTTGATACGGCTGGGAAGTTTTACTTTCTGGAGATGAATACTAGGCTACAGGTTGAACATCCGGTTACCGAAATGATCACAGGGGTTGATCTTGTTCATTGGCAACTTCACATTGCGCAGGGTAGGCAGCTGACCATTAATCCAGTGGAAGCACTTACACCACGGGGCCACGCCATCGAGTGTCGTGTCTACGCAGAGGACCCAGACAATGGTTTTATGCCGTCACCTGGGACGATCCGAACCCTGCGAACACCTTCTGGTCCTGGAATTCGTGATGACAGCGGTGTTGCTGCGGGATTTGAGGTGCCTACTTGGTACGACCCATTAATTTCTAAAGTGATTACTTGGGCCCCCGACCGAGTCATGGCTATCGCCCGCATGCGCCGCGCGATGGCTGAATACAAGGTTCATGGAATCAAAACAACTATTCCGTTTTTCTCCTGGCTCCTTCAAAGCTCTGCATTTCACAGTGGAGCGTTCAACACGAATTTTATCGACATGATGATGGCGGAGCGTAATGGTAAGCCGCTTATGGAGCCAACCTCTAAAGTCGAAGAGGTCGCGGTCGTCGGTGCGGCCCTGCATGCCTATCTTGATAAGGATGCAGCTGCTACGAAACAACGAGATAAGACATCCGCATGGCGGCGGCAGGCCAAGGTTGAGGCCTTGCGCGTAATCTCATGACCTTTGATGTTGACGTCAACGGGCAAGTAAGGTGCGTCCAGATAGACCGAGTTGTCGGAGCAGACAATCGTTTTACCGTGACTATGAATGGCCAACAGCATGTCGTAGATGCTCGTCGCCTTGATCAGTCGTCATTGTCAGTGATTTTGTGCGATCAGAATTTTTCGAGCCATATGGTCACTATTATTGATTCTGGTCGGCGAGCAACCGTCGACGTGGAAAAATCTAGTTGTGTCTTTCAAGTTGGGCTCAACACAGATCGATCAGTCTTGACAGCAGACACCACTTCGGCAGCGGTTGCCGATGGATTGCAGGAGATTACTGCACCAATGCCTGGTCGAGTAGTCAAACTATTGGTCGCTGCAGGTGATCCAGTGATAAAACAACAAGGAATAGTAGTCGTTGAAGCCATGAAAATGGAAAACACGCTTACTTCACCAACTGCGGGTCGCGTTGTTGAACTTAAGGTGAAAGCGGGTGCCGTGGTCGAAGCCGGTCTGGTGCTGGCGACGGTGGAACAAGAAAGACCCTTATGTTCGAGTTGAGACCTGAAACCAAGCGTAACGAGGTTAAGGTGAGCAAGAGACCTCGCCGTCTGCTAACCCGCTACCCACGTTTAGTGTTGCTAGGGCTCGTGGCTGCGGTGGCGATTGCTGTTGTGGCGACCGTAACAGTAGACCTCGGTCCAGCACTGCGCAAACATGTGGAACGAGTTGGCACGGAACTAATGGGTCGCCCTCTCCACATTGGCAAGCTCTCGGTTTATCTTTTCCGCGGACAATTTCTGGTTGAAGATTTGGTTATTAATGGCCCAACGCTTGAGGATCGAGCATTTTTGACCGCAGACCAAGTCGTTATTTCCATGCCTTGGTCGGCACTTTTCCGCAGGGAATTGCTTTTTGATTCCGTCGCAATATCCGACTGGGCAATGGTCGTCGAGAGTTTTCCAGGCGACCGCCACACTTTTCCAGATCTCAGCGAATTGGCACTGTCCGAAGACACATGGTTTGTTACGACTCTAAGTGAAATCTATGCGGAACGCGGGCAATTTACCTATGAAGATCACGCTGCTCCGTGGAGGATAGTAGGACGAGATTTTGATATTTCCGTAACCAAGATGTTGGATTACAGAGGTCATGCGGAATTCTCAGGAGGCACGGTACAGCTCCAGTCTTTTGAACCGATGCAAGCAGCACTGCAAGCCGATTTTCAGATCGATGGCGGTAAAGTGATATTCGATCGATTAGACCTGCAGACTGATGGAACGGAGTCGAGTTTGATTGGCACAGCGGATGTTATGAATTGGCCGGAACAATTCTACCAAGTTCGATCCGAACTAGATTTACCCATTCTGCGTGACGTTTTCTTTCCAAATGAAGCCTTTACATTGTCTGGCGACGGCGACTTTGTGGGCACGTTTCACCTGTACGATGGTGGCCGCAATCTTCGAGGCGAGTTTTCGAGCGAACGACTAGGGATTGACAGTAATCCATTTTCCGAGGTGCGTGGGTCTCTCGAATGGCGGCGAGACGGATTCGACATCTATGAGTCCTCCGCAGTGTTCCACGACGGAACACTTGAGTTGTCCTATGCCTTAACGTCAGAGGATGAGGGAGGCGCTGGTGTTGCCAGTCTGGAGGTGACTTACGACGATATAGATCTGACCAGCCTGACCAATTCTCTTAAGTTTGATACCTTGCCGCTTGCAGGACGGGCTGCCGGTTTGAATAAGATGTCTTGGCCACGCAGTAGCTTCGCTGACCGGGAAGGCACTGGTCGCATCGAAGTGTCACCACCCGACCTCATCACGCTTCAAGAGCGACGTTCGCCCATGGGTACAATTGTTAATACATCGCCCAGCAGGAACGTCCTAGAAGGGCGCCTGGCACTTGGGGGAGTGATTGAATATTCTCTCGGCTCTGGCGTGATCGATGTCGCGTCTGGTAGCCACCTAGCCACTCCTCACACGTTTCTATCCTTTGAAGGTGAGACAGCCTATGGTTTAGATTCACGTCTTCCGTTTCACATGACCAGTAGTAATTTACAGGAAAGCGATCGTATTTTGGCTGGTTTGATGACCGTCTTTGAGAGACCTACTCAGGTGGTGGAAATCGGTGGAAGTGGAACATTTGATGGAGAACTAACCGGCGACTTAATCGATCCGAGCGTAACAGGTCGATTCGAGGCTGAGCCACGGGCGTGGGATGTAACGTGGGGTGCTTGGGAAGGTGAAGCAACCATCGAGAACGGGTATGCGACTGTTCCAGAGAGTCTTCTCACAAAAGGATTCTCTCAAATGTTGATCGATGGCCGGTTCACGTTTGATTATCCGAGAACTGATGGAGATGAAGAGTTTAATGGTCGCTTTAATGCAGAACAATGGCCGGTTTTAGATCTCAGGACTGCATTCGATCAATTGGAGTATCCGATTGAAGGGTTAATCACAGGAGACTTTCACTTATACGGTGAGTACATTGCACCGTTTGGATTTGCACGACCGACAGTACGAGAGGTGATTGCCTACGGTGAGCCGTTTGAATCAGCAACGGCCCTGCTGCGTTATGAGGGCGGTGGCGTGCGTTTGGATGGGATTGAAATTCGTAAACGTGAAGGCTTGATCACTGGTGCCGCATATGTCGACTGGGGTGGCACTTACACATTCAACGCGGACGGTCGTCGGATTCCCGTAGGCTTAGTGGCCGCCGTCTCAATGCCAGAACTTCCATTGGACGGGTTACTCCAGTTTACGGCCGGTGGTTCGGGTAGTTTTGATTGGCCAATTTACGACGTACAAGGTCGCATTGATACGTTGTTGATACGTGGTGAAACAATTGGCCCGATGACTGGTCGTGTTGGCATACGAAACGAGCAGGCATCTGTCGAGCTGGAGGTTGCGTCACCCCTTATGGCGGTGTCGGCCTCGGGACAGGTTGCCATTACTCTGGAAGCTGATGCGGAATTGACCATACGATTTACAGACACTTCACTCGATCCTTTCTTGCGGGCTTTCGCACCACGATTTCTTCCGTTTGCGGATACGACTGGCAGCGGGGCGCTTAGGGTGCTTGGTCCACTGAGCAATCTTGCGAAGCTCAATGTTACTGCCAGCATTGAGCAACTGCAGTTAGTTCTTTACGATTACGAAGTTCGTAATAACGATTTAATCCAAATCATTTTTGACCAGGAGGTGGTGCAAGTCTCGAAGATGACACTCGAAGGGGAAGATACGGAATTGAGTGTCAGTGGTGAAGTGAGATTGGGTGAGGATCGTTTTGGGTTGCTGGTCACTGGCGATGCGAACTTGGCGATCCTGCAAGGGTTTTTTAGTGACATTCGCAGTGCAGGGAACGCTGAGATTGTTACTGAGATTCGGGGTCTACTTGAGGCACCAGTCCTGGAAGGCTCTCTTGAGATTACTGATGGTCGTTTGCGACATTCCTCTCTCCCGCATTCCTTCGAACAGGTAAACGGTCGTGTGACGTTCGACAACGGTAATTTACGCATGGACGATTTAACGGCGACTTTAGGTGGTGGCGATGTGCAGTTTGGAGGGTCCATTAGTCTAGACGGATATCGTCTAGATGAATTCAGCATGTTGGCTATAGGTGATGAAATACAATTGCGATATCCGGAAGAATTTCGTTCTACTGTTGACGCGAATCTAGTCCTTCAAGGTCCCGTCGAGAATCCGGTGTTATCAGGTGCGGTTGAGGTGAATGACGCAAGATGGGTCAGAACACTTGAAACGAATGCAGGTTTGTTTGATATTTTGAATCAGGACGCTGCAGTTACTGGAGCATCCTCTACTGATGCATTAGCTTTTCCTTTAAATTTTGATATCCGCGTGAATGTGCCAGGCACCCTACGTATTAACGATCGGAATACGCGAATCGTATCGAGTGGGGAGCTTACACTTCGGGGTACGCCTATTTCTCCTCAGTTATTTGGTTTTATGGAGATTGACCGTGGGGAGGTGTTCTTTGAGGGGAATCGCTATGTAGTAACCCGAGGCAGCATGGATTTCACGAATCCTCGTGCAATCAATCCATTTTTCGATGTGGAAGCCGAGACGAGTGTGCGCGTGCCCGGTGAGATTTACCGCGTGGTTTTCCACGTCGCTGGTACAACTGACCGGTTCGTGCCGACGTTGAGTTCAGATCCTCCATTACCGTCAAGCGACATTCTATCTTTGCTGCTCGGGAATGTAAGAGATCCTGCTGAGAGTGAGTTACGGGCTATTCGGACAGCTGATGAGACTGAGCAACAATTACTCCAAGCGCGTGCGGCACAACTGGTGACAGATCAACTTTCATCTGGGTTTGGGAGGATTTTAGAGAGTTCGTTGGGCGTCGATTCGTTTGAGATAACGCCTTCGCTTTCCGATGCCGCGTTGCGCGAGACAGCTTCGCTCAGACCAGCAGCTAGGTTAACCATTGGCAAGCGTGTATCTGATCGCATTTACGCGACTCTCTCACGAACTCTGACCGGGGTCGAACAGGATTTGCTTATCCTGCTTGAGTATGATCAAAGCGAGCAACTTTCATGGGTTCTCTCTCAGAACGAGGATCGAACTTACGCACTCGACTTTCGTGTAAGGCACGCTTTCTGATGCGGTCGTGGATTCGTGTGGAGCGGAGCTATTCGACAGGTGGCCTTGGTTGCTGCTTGCTGGTGGGGTTTACACTCCTGTTGTTTGAGGCGTATCCATTGCTGGCCGCTCCTCTCGTGACGTACCTTGATCGCCAGATCATCTCCGTTGAGGTTGTGGGCACCTCGTCTCAAACAACTGTTAAGGACCTTCAAGAGGTACTCGTTACGCGTGTTGGGGACCCTCTATCGATCGAACAAGTTCGAGACAGTATTTTTCATCTTTTCACGATTGGCCAATTTGAGGATGTTCGTGTCGAAGCAAACGGGCACCAAAATGGCGTAGCGTTAAGGTATGTGGTTGTCCCGAAACGCACGGTCACAAAAATTGAATTTAAAGGTGGGCTCGGTTTGTCACGAAGGCGGCTTGGTCAGGTCATTCGTGAACGATATGGTGAATCTCTCGCTCTTACTCAAACCGCTGAGGCCACGAGGTTACTAGAGTCTTTATATCGTGACAACGGGTTTATGAACGCCCGTATTGATGCTGTTACGAGTATCGATGAAGAGTCAGGTCGGGCCACACTGAGTTTTGAAATCGAGTCTGGAGTGCGTGCAAATGTAGGTTCACTGAAGGTCACTGGTAGAACATCGGAGTCGTCGAACCAGCTGCTTACGCAACTTGGACTGCATGTAGGAATGCCTTTTGACCGCTTGGCGATCCGTCGTCGTTTGAGTGCGTACGGTGACTCCTTGAAGGAACAGGGTCATTACGAGGCCGAAGTCAACCATAGCATCACCACCGATCTGAATAACACATCAATTAACTTGACGATTCATGCGAATCCAGGTCCGTTTGTGTTGGTGCAGTTCGATAACGAAGTCCTATCACCAGAAGAACGAGAGACGTTGGTTCCGATAGCGCGAGAAGGATCTATAGATCTGGATTTGCTTGACGATTCCATCGATCGAATCAGGACGCATTTTCGGCGGTTAGGTTACTCTCGCGTTGAAGCCAGTTATAGTTTGCAAGAAAATGACGAAGAGTTAAAAATCGTCTTTCACGTTTCGCCAGGCCAAATTTACAAGATAACCAATCCAGAGATTACCGGGAACCAGATACTGTCCGACAACGTGCTCCTGGAAATCATGGATATGCGTGCTGAGGATGTTTTTGTGGAAGCTTCTTTTGATGACAGCGTGGCTGCTATTATCGCGGTTTACCGGCTGACTGGTTACTCCCAAGTTTCTGTCAAAACGGAAGTTGTGAACTCCTTGTTAGCTTCTGAAGATCCGTTTGTGAATTCCTTGCTCGTTACGCCCCGCCTGACGATTAGTGAAGGTCCACGCGTCCTTGTTCAGTCGGTCACACTGGAAAATGCTCCAGATGAGGAAACTGACCTGTTGTTAGAGCTTCTAGAGTCCAAAGTTGCTAATCCATACGCACAAAGCAGGGTTTTTGGGGACCGGGATCGAATACTCAATTACCTACTCAGTCAAGGCTATGAGGATGCTTCTGTGCAGGTTGACTTGGATTTTTCAGAAGATTCTACGAGCCTCGATTTGCGTTTGATTATCGATCCGGGCGTTCAAGCTGTCGTCCACCATGTACTTGTCAGTGGCCATTCCAGAGTGAGCGTTGAAACCATAAGGCGCACGTTGGGTTTCCAATCTGGCGAGGCACTCAGTCGGGAGCGGTTAGCTGAAGGTCAGCAGCGCCTGAATTTATTAGGTATGTTCAATCGGATCCGCTTCGCAGAATTTAATCACCATAGTGATACCCGTCGCGACGTGCTGGTAATGGTAGAAGAGGTGCCAGCCACGGTGTTGAGCTATGGTGGAGGATTTGAAGCTGGGACAAGATTACGGCGAGAGAGTGAAACCGGTGGTAGTGCGGTTGAGCGGTTTGAATTTGCACCCCGTGGATTTTTTGAGATAGGCCGACGAAACTTGTGGGGAAAAAACCGCTCAGTCAATTTATTTGCGCGTGTCAGTCTTCGGCCGAACGACGACCAGGTTGGCAAAGGGAGGGCTAGCGGATACGGTTTCAACGAATATCGGGCACTATTCACATTCCGCGAACCCCGTGTGTTCGAGACGAGTGGCGAACTAGTTGTGTCGGCTTTTGTTGATCAATCTATCCGATCGAGTTTCAATCTTAAGCAACAGGGTATAAATATCGAGTGGCGTCAGTCATTTGGTTTCGGTGCGATCCTGAGCGGTGCATATTCATTCGATCAGAACACTTTATTTGATGAGCGTTTTAATCAAAGCGATCAACCGCTGATTGACAGACTGTTTCCTCAGATCGGTCTGTCCGCTTTTTCCGGGACTGCGCTGCGCGATAGTCGCAATGATCCATTCGAACCAACCCGGGGATCTTTAATAAGTCTTGAGGCGAAGAGTGCCGGTCGACGTATCGGGTCCGAGGTCGGTTTTGCGAAGCTGTTGATGCAAGGTTTTCTGTACCGACGCTTACCGAGGTCGACTGGTGTTGTATTTGCAACAGGACTTCGGCTTGGGTTCGCTAGAGGTTTTAGTCGGAGTATTGTGGAAATTAAACCTAGTGGTCAAGCAACAGAGATGGTTGTTCAGAATCTTCCTGCGAGCGAACGATTTTTTGCTGGTGGGTCGACAACAGTTCGTGGATTCGCACTAGACCGGCTCGGTGACGGATCAACTATTGACCAAGATGGATTTCCTCAAGGCGGCAACGGGTTGTTTATCATTAATAACGAAATCCGTTTTCCAATCAGAGGTCCTATTGGTGCAGTGGCTTTTCTAGACCTTGGTAATGTATTCCAGGGAGTTAACGATATGGCAGTAAATCGGATCCGTGGCGGTGCTGGGTTTGGTGTGCGGTACCGATCACCAATTGGACCGATCCGTGTTGACGTAGGTTTTAAATTAGATCGACGTCAATTCGGCAATCGGAAGGAAGGACGGATGGTGCTGCACGTAAGCATGGGACAGGCTTTTTGATATGTGGCTGCATGAGTGCATGTGGTGGTGTAAGTGCTAGGTGCTGCTAGGCATCTCAGACAGGTATATCAACGCGCTTTCTGCGTGTTGATATTCTTAGTTTTGACGACTGGGTCCGCAAAGCAAGATATTATCGATAAAGTTGTTGCTACGGTAGACCGCCAAATAATCATGTTGTCGGACGTTCGAGCCGTAACCGAGTTAGGGGTTTTAGTGATGGGCTCTAACGAAGGCTCTGAAACTCAAGTGATCTCCCGTTTGGTCAATAGAGTTCTCATCTTGGTTGAAGTCGATCGATTTCTTGTCTCAGAACCGCTTCAACCTGAAATTCAGCGGCGGATTGATGATCTGAAAGAGCACCATTCAACAGTAAAGTCTTTTGAAACAGCGTGGAAATCTGTCGGCATGACGGAGGAACGCCTCTATCGACTTATTCGTAATGACCTGCGGATCGATAGTTATCTCCGGCAGCGTTTTACGTCGACCGCAGAGCCGACTAATGCAGAACTACTCCAATACCACAAAGAGAATCAGGATCTATACGTCCATAATGGTTCGAGGCTGCCATTTGATGACGCACATGAACTCGTCCGAGACGATCTATTGGAAGAGCGGCGTCAAGTTATTATTCAAAATTGGATTGCGCGATTGCATGAGAGTGTGGAGATAGTTTACGTGCCGTAAACAACGAGTTACTCAACTAATCAGGTGATGGATAATCTGGATGACGTTGAAGGAAGCGTGGCTAACAATTGGGGCGATAATGCTTCGTCTTTTAAGATAGACGATACTCCACAGAGCACCAAGTAGAGCTGTGATGATTGCAGCGTCCCATCCTTGGATTAGATGCGCTGCTCCAAAGACTAGACTAAAAAGGATTACACCTGTAGCCCTGCCTCCCAGATACCGCTCGAAACGACAAAGGATGAACGCACGCTGGATCTCCTCGCGTACACCGCCGGCGATGATGGCTACAAGCGCGAAGATGGAGGCGTCTGAGGTCGTTTGAATTAAAGACTCGTAGGGGTTTTCCGGCACGTTGTGAAGCCACGGTGCGAAGTGTTGGAGGCTGGCTGAAGCGGTGACTACCAGGAATAAAACAAGTGGGATCAGCAGTATGCTGAATTTAAATTCCCGTACGATTCGTCGTGAGCCTAGGAAGAGATTGCGAGGGCTTTCTCCATGGAGTGCTAGCAACCACAGGATTAACATTACTAGTACGACAGCATCGGCTAGCGACAATACTACGACGTAGTTCATTGCAAGACTGCCATCTGTTTCGAACGGTTGAAGTCCGATCGCTGTCATTACTTGAACGAGTAGTAACTGTGTGGGAAAACCCGAACAGAGGATCACCTCGAATAGAGCGATGAAACGTTTGGTCGAATGAGAGGATTCCTGTTCAACAATGCGGGGGTCTCTAATGGACCCTCTGCGGTTTTTGAATAAGGTAAACTTGCTTGAAGAGGAGTCCTTGTCAGTCAGCACGGCAGGACTTTATCATAGCGATCTCATGGAACGTAGCTTGGTGGACCGAAAACTAATGATCAGAAAATAACGCCATTTAACGGTGGAGAAAGAAACCTCAAAAATGGCTATTTTCTCAACATCTAGCGTTTGCCCTAAAAAGATTACACCATATCTTGTAGTTTCGATCTTGACAAACCGATAGACAGGACACATAGTTGAGCGCCTGAGGGCTGATCACGCTCGCCGAGAGAATCCCAGGTTCTCGACCCGGCTGTGAAGTCATAAGTTGAGTAGTAGAAGTTCGAGATAAGTATTTCTTAAATTAGATCAAGATCGACCTTTGGGGCGAGGCGGTCTTAAGTATTTGGAGGCCAGTTATGGATAGAGGCACTGCGCAGCAAACGGACGTTAATGATGCGCAGGTTTCGGCGCGACGATCAGACACACCGCAATCAGGCCTTCAGTTTTCACGCGTATTTAGTCGCGAGAGTGTTGATCCCTTCGATGAGATTGCGTGGGAACAAAGATCGGCAACTATCGGGAACGAACAAGGTGAACTTGTATTCGAACAGCGTGACGTCGAGATACCAACGTTTTGGTCGCAACAGGCGACGAACATCGTGGTGTCGAAATATTTTCGGGGACAGCTAGAAACTCCAGAACGTGAACAAAGCGTCAGGCAGCTCATTGGTCGCGTTGTCGACACCATCACAGAATGGGCTAAAGTGAAGCGCTACTTTGCGACTGAAGACGATTTGCAGGCCTTTAGTGACGACCTGAAGCATCTATTGGTTCAACAGAAGGCCGCTTTTAACAGCCCCGTTTGGTTTAATTGTGGTTTTGAGAAAGCTCCGCAGTGCTCGGCATGTTTCATCAACTCAGTCCAAGACACTATGGAGTCCATTTTGACCCTAGCGAAGACTGAGGGGATGCTATTCAAGTTTGGATCCGGAACCGGTTCAAATCTTTCATCGATTCGCTCATCGCGGGAAGTGCTGGCTGGTGGTGGTACGGCTTCAGGTCCAGTTTCCTTTATGAAGGGTTATGATGCCTTCGCTGGTGTCATCAAGTCTGGCGGTAAAACACGACGTGCTGCCAAAATGGTAATTTTGAATGCTGATCATCCAGACATTGAAACTTTTATTAATTGCAAGGTGGACGAAGAGCGGAAGGCTTGGGCGCTTATCGACGCTGGTTATGATGGTTCGTTTACAGGGCCAGCGTACTCTTCAGTGTTTTTTCAGAATTCCAACAATAGCGTTCGCGTAACAGATGGTTTTATGCGGGCTGTTCTTGACGATGGTGAATGGCAGACTCGAGCTGTTCGCGATAACAGTGTTATGGACACGTATCGCGCGTCAGATCTGATGAGTCAAATCGCCAACGCTACGCACATCTGCGGTGACCCAGGTATGCAATTCGATACGACTGTCAATGATTGGCATACTTGTCCCAATACGGCACGGATTAACGCGTCGAATCCCTGTTCGGAGTACATGTTTTTAGATGATTCTGCATGTAATCTGGCATCACTAAATCTGATGAAGTTTGTGGATGAGCGTGGTGAGTTCGTCGCTAGCGATTTTAGTGCGGCCGTGCGGACGTTAATTACAGCGCAAGAAATTATTGTTGATAGTGCTAGCTATCCGAGTAAGGCCATAGAGCGTAATAGTCATGACTATCGCCCACTCGGTTTAGGTTATGCCAATCTTGGGGCGTTACTCATGGCACGAGGATTGCCCTACGATAGTCAATCTGGTCGTGATTACGCGGCAACCATCACGGCCCTCATGACGGGTGAAGCGTATGCTCAGTCTGCGCGCATTGCCAGAGATCAGGGTGGAGCGTTTGCCGGATACGCCGATAATGCTGAACCATTCGTGCGAGTAATGCGGAAGCACCGTAATTCCCTGAAGGATATCGATAGGACCAACGTCTCGAGTAGCTTGTATGCTGCAGCGAAAGAAGCGTGGGACGATGCTGTCGAGTTGGGAGAGGAATTCGGTTACCGTAACGCTCAAGCTACTGTGCTGGCGCCGACAGGAACTATTGGATTCATGATGGACTGTGATACCACCGGTGTCGAGCCAGACATTGCATTGGTTAAATATAAGAAGCTCGTTGGCGGTGGGATGATGAAGATAGTAAATCAAACCGTACCGATGGCGTTAACCAAGCTTGGGTATGAAGAGGATCAGATTCAAGAGATTAATGCATTCATCGATGAACATGAAACCATTGAAGGTGCACCACATCTCAAGGAAAAAGATCTACCTGTCTTCGATTGTGCCTTCAAGCCGGCAAGTGGTGAGCGGTCCATTCACTACATGGGCCACATTCGAATGATTGGCGCGACCCAGCCGTTTATTTCAGGTGCTATTTCGAAAACGGTTAATGTTCCAAAGGAAGCAACGGTTGAGGAAATTCAGCAAGCTTATGTTGATGCTTGGCGTTTGGGCACGAAGGCTGTATCGATCTATCGAGACGGGAGCAAGCGAACACAGCCATTGAACACATCGCGTGACGGTCAAAAGGCGATGATTGACGGTATTGAGAAGCTTGTCGGACAACCAGTCCGTCGTCGACTGCCTGAAGAACGTGACGCCATTACACATAAGTTCGACATCGCAGGTCACGAGGGTTATATCACTGTCGGGTTATTTGAAGATGGATCACCAGGAGAAATCTTTCTTGTAATGGCTAAGGAAGGATCGACCATTTCAGGATTTGCCGATGCTTTTGCCCAAGCAGTTTCTTATGCGTTACAGTACGGCGTACCGTTGCAGGTCCTTGTCGACAAATTCAGTCATGTACGTTTTGAGCCTTCTGGTATGTCGAAGAACCCGGAAGTGAGATTTGCTAAGTCGATAGTGGATTACATATTTAGATGGCTAGCCACAAAGTTTCTCTCGCCGAGAGCACAATTTAACGCTGGGGTAAATAGTGATAACCCTGATGCGCTTAAGGCTGACGAATTAGAACCACCGGTTAACGAATTAAGCGTTGAGTCAGAGAAGAACTCAGCAACATTTGCAGCCATTCAGAATCAAGAGGATGCACCACCCTGTTCCATGTGCGGTGCCATTATGGTGCGCAGCGGCAGTTGTTACAAATGTAATAACTGCGGAACCACCAGTGGTTGCGCATAATAGGATTACGTTAACAGACATAACTGGGCCGTTGCCTGCTGGTGGCGGCCCAGTTTTCTGTAGAGGTAGATAGCTAAGAATACCTCAATGAATTTCGTAGATTGGTATGAGCATGGATCTTGAACTAAAAGATAAGGTTGCAGTCATAACGGGCTCAAGTCGAGGCCTAGGTTTTGCCAGTGCTCGTGTGTTGGTAACGGAAGGGTGTCGAGTATGTATTTGTGCACGAACAAATGATCAATTAGCCAAAGCTGAACAAGAGTTACAAGAAGTAGCTGGTCAAGCAGATATGGTGTTCGCTGTTCCAGCCGATGTAACCACGACAGATGGCATTGCCGCAGTAATTAATAGTTCTATTGCGAGATTTGGTCGTATAGATGTACTTGTTAACAATGTGGGTCAAGCTGGTGGTGGAGATATTGTGCAGACTACCGATGAGGACTGGCGTGACGCCCTAGACTTTACATTGTATCCAGCCATTCGAGCATCGCGACTAGCCGTACCTCACATGCGTCGGGCTGGTCGGGGTGCGATCATTATGATTGCGTCGATCTGGGGACGTGAATCGGGTGGACGGATGACTTACAATGCCGTCAAGGCGGCCGAAGTTAGTTTAGCCAAATCCATGGCTAGGCAACTCGCGCCTGACGGGATACGCGTTAATAGTGTAGCGCCGGGCTCGATCTCGTTTCCAGGTGGTTCATGGTACCGACGCCAACAAGAAGATCCTGAGGGCATGGCAAAATTTATCGAATATGAATTGCCGTTTGGTCGATTTGGACAAGCCGACGAGGTCGGGCAGGTGGTTGCGTTTCTTGCGTCTGAACGAGCAAGTTGGGTGAGTGGTGCCTGTATTACGGTCGATGGTTGTCAGTCTCGTTCGCTGATTTAATAATTACTCTGCAGGGTTGTGCGTTTAGATCAAACGAGGTCATTGCTGGTCGTTCCAGCAATCGATGCCACTTATGCTGACTTGGCTTTATCTTTCTTGCGTGCTGTGCGAAGTTTCTTTTGGTTTTCAACCGTTTGAGCTCCGTACTTCTTCGTGAAACGCTCGACACGGCCTTCTGTGTCAACCAGTTTCTGTTTTCCAGTAAAGAACGGATGACAACTGGAGCAGATTTCCAAACGCAGTTCGGACTTTGTCGAACGAGTATTCCACGTTGCGCCACAAGCACAGCGGGCCTCGACTTCGTAGTACTTAGGATGGATCCCTTCTCTCAAGCGTTCTCCTTCCGATGGAACTGAAGATATTATTATAGCATGCTGATGCTCACCGGCCGCGTGTGCGTCTCGACCTGCTTTCTATGGTGTTGGTGTTCGCTCCCTTCATCTTAGAGATCGATGCTAGAAATTCTTCGTTATTCTTGGTCTTTCCCATCTTGTTAAGCAACAATTCCATGCAATCTTGGGGTTCAAGCGGATTCAACACCTTCCGCAGAACCCAAATTTTTTGCAATTGGTCTGGAGCAATGAGGAGCTCTTCCTTGCGGGTTCCACTCTTTTGCACGTCGATCGACGGATATATTCGTCGATCTGCAAGTTTACGGTCAAGATGAATTTCAAGGTTACCTGTGCCCTTAAATTCCTCGAAGATAACATCATCCATGCGTGAGCCTGTGTCAACAAGGGCAGTGGCAATCATTGTCAGTGAGCCGCCTTGTTCTACATTTCGTGCGGCGCCAAAGAAACGCTTCGGGCGTTGGAGAGCATTGCTATCGATGCCTCCGGATAAGACCTTGCGAGAGGATGCGATCGTCGAGTTATATGCGCGGGCTAGACGCGTAATTGAATCGAGTAAAATCACGACATCTTGGCGATGCTCAACAAGGCGCTTCGCTTTTTCAAGGACGATTTCAGCTACCTGAATGTGTCGCTGGGAAGGTTCGTCGAAGGTAGACGCGACAACTTCTCCATGCACTGAGCGCTGCATGTCAGTGACTTCCTCTGGTCGCTCGTCGATCAACATCACGATTAAATGAGCATCAGGATGATTAGCGGCGACGCCATGTGCAATATTCTGCAGCAACATTGTTTTCCCGGTGCGCGGTGCTGCAACGATGAGACCGCGCTGGCCTTTTCCGATTGGCACCATAAGATCCAAAACTCGAGAAGATAGATCTTCAGATGTGGTTTCGAGAGAAAGTCGCTTATCTGGATAAAGGGGCGTCAGGTTTTCGAATGGTAGACGTTCATGTACTCGTTCCGGTGGTTCAAAATTAACCGTGTCTATTCTTGATATTGATGCGTACCGCTCGCCGTTTCTCGCTTGTCGCACTTGCCCTGAAATGATGTCACCTGTCTGCAACTCTAGCTTCTTGATTTGGGTTTTTGAGAGATAAACATCCTCAGGTCCTGGCAAGTAGCTCGAAGCGGGAGTCCTAAGGAATCCGAACCCGTCAGGAAGTTTCTCAAGTATGCCTTCGGTCGTATCATTGTCTCGCATTTGTCTTATGGTCATGGTTGAGGGGTGTTCATTGCGATAATTGTTTTCCAGAGTTCGTTCATCCCTTTACCGGTTTTAGTCGAAACAAACAGTCCCGAAGTACCGAAGGATTCTTCCAGTGCTTTGCCGGCTCGGTTGCGTTGTGCGGAAGATAATGTATCCACTTTCGTCCCGATGACTACCGTGCGGCAACCCTGGCTGTTTAACCAATCGAGCGCGTCTAAGTCAGAAGTGAGACCTAGATGACGACTGTCAATTAATAACATCACGTTGGCCTTAGAGTGCTGTTCCACGGCATGCGTTTGTAACTTTGTGTTAACAGTAAACTGTCCGAAATAGTAATCCGTAAGTTCGGCAAAACTTGTAGTTTGATTTCGACTACCTCGTGAAAATCCATAACCAGGTAAATCTAAAAGGTGTATCGAAGATAGGCCTTGTCCCGTTTTCGCTAAACGTAACTTGTAGACGTTGATCAGTCGAGTCTTGCCTGGCACACGACTTGTTCGCGCAATTCGCCGACACGCCAAAGCATTGATTAGGCTTGACTTTCCGACGTTTGAACGTCCCACGAATACTACCTGCGGCTCAGCCGGCTCCGGTAAGCCGGTGTTGTCACAGGCGCTCGTTACAAATTCGGCTGAAACGATCTTCACCGAAGATACTCGCTAGAACCAAGACGAATCTCCAGGCCAGTGGCTTCCTTGTATCGTCTAGGCTTGAGTTAATGCGTTATCGTGTCATCAGACACGGGTTTAGTTTCTCCACTGGCATCCGCAGACAGGTTGGACTGCAGCGGTTCTGACATGGCGATTTTTAACACTTCGTCCATTGTTTCGACCATATACAAGTTGAGTGTATCTAATACATTCTTCGGGATGTCACTTAGATCCTTCTCGTTATCTTTTGGAAGGATAATATCTTTTAAGCCGGCGCGGTGAGCGGCCAGCACCTTCTCCTTAACGCCTCCAATTGGCAGCACTTTACCGCGGAGTGTGATTTCACCAGTCATAGCGACGTCGCGACGTGTTTTCACGTTTGCCAGTGCTGAGACTAGTGCTGTTGCCAGAGTGATGCCAGCCGAGGGACCGTCCTTAGGGATTGCCCCCTCAGGGACGTGGATATGCACGTCGGTTCGACGATGAAAATCACGCGTTATGCCAATTTCGTGAGCTGTGGACCGAACATAACTCATGGCTGCTTGAGCTGATTCCTGCATAACGTCGCCTAGCTTACCTGTTAACGTTAGTCGACCACGTCCAGACATGAGCGTTGCTTCGGTTACCAGTAGTTCGCCACCAGCCTCCGTCCACGCTAAACCCGTGGCAACTCCAACCTCATTTTCTTCTTCGGCCATAGACGGTCTAAATCGTGGCACACCAAGATACTCAGTAATTTTGTCAGCTGAGATTTCTTCGTAAAACGATTTACCTGTAAGGACAACCTTACGGGCAACCTTACGGCAGACCGACGAAATTTCTCGCTCTAGGTTACGGACTCCGGCTTCCCGAGTGTACCGTTGGATGATCTTTTGAAACGATTCATCATTAAAGACAATATTCTTTTTACTTAGGCCAGCCGCTGGTAATGCCTTGGGTGATAGGAAACGTCGTGCAATTTCGATTTTTTCTAATTCCGTATAACCGGCTAGTTGTAGTACTTCCATTCGATCGCGTAACGCTTGTGGCACAGTATGCATCACGTTTGCAGTACATATAAACATCACATTTGATAAATCGAACTCAACGTCAAGATAATGATCGAGGAATGTGTGATTTTGTTCAGGGTCCAAAACTTCAAGTAGTGCCGACGATGGATCGCCACGAAAATCCATAGACATTTTGTCAATTTCGTCTAGCAAAAAAACGGGATTCACGGTGCCGGCCTTCTTCATCATCTGTATGACTTGACCAGGGAACGCGCCGATATAGGTGCGTCGGTGTCCTCGAATTTCGGCTTCATCACGTACGCCGCCTAGTGAGAGACGCACAAACTTTCGATTAGTTGCACGCGCAATTGACTTGGCAAGAGATGTTTTGCCAACCCCTGGCGGTCCAGCAAAAGTCAGGATGGTACCCTTAGGCTTCTTTACGAGAGTGCGAACGGCGAGAAACTCAAGAATGCGATCCTTGATTTTTTCAAGACCATAATGGTCTTCATGTAGAATTTTCTCTGCTCGTTTCAAGTTTCGACTTTCCCGTGATCGTTTATGCCATGGTACTGCTATCAGCCAGTCAAGGTAGTTACGAGAGACGGTTGCCTCGGCTGACATGGGCGGCATGGCTTCAAGGCGTTCAAGTTCTTGCGTCGCCTTTTCCGCCACCTCTTTAGGCATTTTCGATTCTTCTATCTTTTCCTTGAGCTGGTCTATTTCGTTGCCCTTGTCTTCTTTGCGTCCCAGTTCTTTCTGGATCGCTTTCATTTTCTCGTTTAAGTAATACTCTTTCTGCGCCTTCTCCATTTGTTTTTTTACACGAGTTTGAACGCGTCGGTCGACCTGTAATTTATCAACCTCGGTCTCAAGAAGACTGATAATACGATTCAGGCGGTCAAGCGGAGAAATGATTTCCAGAAGATTCTGCTTGTCGTCAACATTGAGAACCAAGTTCGCCGCAATCGTATCGGCGAGTTTGTCGGGGTCGTCTACTCTTACGGCCGCAACCATGGTGTCGTAGTGCATGTTGTTCGACAGTTTGACGTACTGTTCGAACAAGGACATGACTCGGTTCATCGTGTCTTCGATGTCACTACCGCTGGCGCTTTGCTTTTCAATGACCTTGATCTCAACACGGTAAAAGCCTTTGTCTTCTTTCCATTCCATGACGCGAGCCCGGTCCACACCTTCGACGAGCACCTTGATATTGCCATCTGGTAATTTCAGGCTTTGCACGATGTTAGCGACGCAGCCCATCGTATAGATATCGTTCGAGGTGGGATCATCGTTAGTGGCGTCATGCTGTGCTGCCAGGAAGATACGCTTATCTCCTAGCAAGGAATGTTCCAGTGCTCGTGTTGACGATGGTCGACCGATTACAAACGGCATCATCATGTGTGGAAACACGACAACGTCTCTTAATGGAACAATCGGGATCGTTTCGTAAGTATCCATAATAGCTATTTACACTGAGATGAATTAATTGCCGACGCTTGTTCAGCCGGCTTTTTCATACATTGTAATAGGTTTTTCCTTTGAGAGTACTACATCGCGGGTGATCACGCATTCGGTGATCTTTTTTTCGCTTGGCAACGTGTACATAATATCGAGCATCAAATCTTCAATAATCATGCGAAGCCCGCGTGCTCCAATTTTGCGCTCAAGTGTGGCATCAGCGATCGCGTCAAGCGCATCGTCTGTAAATCGAAGTTTTACGTTCTCATATTCAAGGAGTTTTTGGTATTGCCGCGCGATAGCGTTACGGGGTTGTGTAAGGATTTGAATCAAAGCAGGTTTGTCGAGTTCATGAAGTGTGCCGACCACCGGTAAACGTCCCACGAATTCAGGAATCAGACCGTAACGAATTAAGTCGTTGGGCTCCATACGCTCCAAAGTCGACCCAATCTCATTTTGGTCTAACGACTTGATGTCCGCATGAAAGCCTAGGCCGCTTTTACCTATGCGGTTTTGAATGATTCGGTCCAATCCAACAAAAGCACCACCACAGATAAAGAGGATATTGGTCGTATCAACCTGAAAAAACTCTTGATGTGGATGCTTGCGCCCACCTTGTGGAGGAACATGAGCAACTGTTCCTTCGATAATTTTTAACAGTGCCTGCTGTACTCCTTCTCCGGATACATCTCGCGTAATAGAAGGATTTTCGTCTTTACGGCAAATCTTATCAACCTCGTCTACGTAAATGATCCCTTGTTGGCATTTTTCAATGTCGCCACCTGCTGCTTGTAGGAGTTTGAGGATAATGTTTTCGACATCTTCACCGACGTAACCAGCTTCCGTCAGCGTGGTAGCATCCACGATGGTAAAGGGAACCGACAAGATTTTGGCAAGAGTTTGAGCTAGAAGCGTTTTTCCAGTCCCAGTCGGACCGATTAAGAGAATGTTTGATTTTGTTAGTTCGATTTCCTTTTTGTTTCGCGTCTGCTGTTGGATTTCAATACGCTTGTAATGGTTGTAAACGGCTACAGCCAATTTCTTCTTCGTCTGTTCCTGGCCAATTACGTAATCATCCAAGAATTTTTTAATTTCTGTGGGCACCGGAAGCGAAGGGCGAGAAGTGCTGTGTGTTTCGAACTGATTGTCATCCGCGACGATGTCATTACAAACCTCTATACATTCATCGCAGATAAAGACATTAGGGCCGGCAATGAGTTTACGAACATCGTTCTGATCTTTGTTGCAGAACGAGCACCGAGGAGTTTCTGGCTGGCTAGGTTGCTTAACCATATTTTAGACCCGGATGATCAGCTATCAATAATATATCTTAACCACGCTTACGAATGACATCATCAATGATACCGTATTCCTGAGCCTGCTCGGCCGACATGATGTAATCTCGTTCAGTATCTGTTTGGATACGTTTAATGGACTGGCCTGTGTGTCCAACTAGAATTTTGTTGAGCCGTTCACGAATCCGAACAATTTCACGCGCGGCAATATCAATATCTGTTGCTTGTCCGCCAAGCCCAGACATTAATGGCTGGTGAATTACAATTCGTGAATTTGGCAGCGAAAATCTCTTATCTTTGGTTCCTGCGGCTAGTAGCACAGCTGCCATTGAAGCTGCTTGCCCAATACAATAAGTTTGCACATCTGGTTTAATGAATTGCATGGTGTCGTAAATCGCAAGACCAGCAGAAATTGAGCCGCCAGGACTATTGATGTACAGCAAAATGTCTCGAGCTGGATCTTCTGCTTCAAGAAACAACATCTGTGCGATGACAAGATTAGCTACTGCGTCATCAAGCGCCGAACCAATGAAGATGATACCGTCTTTCAAGAGGCGAGAAAAAATATCGTAAGCGCGCTCGCCTCGATTGGTCTGCTCGACAACCATTGGTACCAATTGTGCTCGTTCGTCATTCATTGATTTTTCTCAATTCCTAAATATAAAGGATTATTAAGTTCTTACTTTGTTGCAATTGTTGTACGCGATAGCAAAAAATCAACAGCTTTTTCACGACGGACACTTGTCTGTAGACGATGTAATCCACCTTCTTTTTCCAATCGTGCTCGAAGGGCTGCAGGTGTACGACCAGCACGTTCTGCATAGCGAGTCACTTCACGATCGATGTCTGTATCATCGACGGTGAGATTTTCGCGGCGTGCAATTTCATCAAGTACCAATGCGCTACGCACTGCTTCGATTGCAGGTTCGTGCTGCTGTTCTCGGAACTCTTGCCAGTTAATATTTGCTTTCATTGGGTCGACCTGTTGCTGGATTAAACGCCGTGCGAGTTCTTCAACTCGTCGGTCGGTCTCTTTCTTCACCAGCACTTCAGGCACTTCGAATTGTGTACGTCCGGACATTTGTTTCAGTACGTTTGCGCGCACTTGTTGATCTGCTGCTTCTTCAGATTCACGCTGCAGGTTTTCGACGATTTGTTCACGTAATTCAACGAGAGAGTCAAAGGGACCAATATCTTTAGCGAATTCATCATCCAGTTCCGGTACGACTCGACTTTTTATAGCTTTGATCGTTGCTGAGTAGCTTGCTTTCACCCCGGCTAACTCTTTTGGTGTGTAGTCCGCTGGGTAAGACAACGTGAATTCTTTAGTGGCACCAACTTCAAGACCAAGAAGTTCTTTATCGAAACCAGGAGGGTTGATTGATGCACCAATCTCAATGGCAATATCTTCGTGTCGTTCTGGTTCAGTTGGTGTTGATTTGTCAACCGTATCGTTGTGCTCAACCTGTCGTGTTAAATCTAAGATTACAGAATCGGCTTGTTGAACCGGTCGATCTTCAACCGGGTCAAAACGTGCCGCCTGGTCACGTAATCGCGTGAATGCCTGCTCGATGTCGTCATCGCTAATTTCTGTGGACGGTCGGGACGATGAGAGCGATCCATAGTCACCAAGTTCAATAGGTGGAACTGTTTCAAAAGAGGCAGTAAATGTAAGCGCTTCGCCTTCTTTGACTAGGCCATCACGAATGCTCGGTGTTTCGAGAGGTTCCAGTCCACGCTCCCGCAATGCATCGTCAACGGCGCGTGGTATTAATTCGTGTGCGACATCGTGGAGAATCTGATCTCGAAAGCGCTGTCGTACAATTTTCTTTGGCACTTTACCGCGTCGAAAGCCAGGTATACGAGCGGATTGTCTATAATTTAGGGCAACACGTTCGATCTCGGCGTCGACTACGTCACTTGGAATCTCGAAGACGAGATTCTTTTCCGTATCGCTGATATCAACAAATTCGGTTTTCATGATTAATTACAAGCTGACGGATTCTTCCTTTCAGACCGCACCAGATATTGAGGGAGCCTGAAGTGATTCGCGGTTACTGTGATGGTGCGAAAGGGGGGAGTTGAACCCCCATAGCCTTGCGGCTACCGGATCCTAAATCCGGCGCGTCTGCCAGTTCCGCCACTTTCGCGCGACTCCAATTTGAAGATGTCGATTGACACCTGGGTTACCCTGGCCAATTAGATTGCTATGTGCCTTCGTCACCGTCGACTAGGTCACACCCATCGACTTATCTAACGCTGGTTCTATTAAGTATACCTGTCTCACGGACTGCGATGCGAACCAAGCGTCACCAGCTGCATTTTCTTGGTTTGATCTTGGTCGTTACCCTAGGAATAGAGAACCAGTTGTCACTGTTGCATCAGAACGTTCCCTTGTGCGCAATCGTGTGCAGTCGACGATGTTCGAGATAAGATCTTGGTACGATAGTATGTCCGTAGTGACTTCCGCAGATTGTTAATAACTGAGAAGATACGGTCGATATTGGTCACCTAGGACCAATGTTTTTGGAGTTTGTGATGAGATGGTAGCTTACGAGGACCGGACGCGCGACCGTGGAGCCCGTTTTCTTATCATTGCAGCTAGCTTGATCGTGGTAGTTGCTGGATTACGTGCTGCCGGCGAATTACTGCTGCCGTTTTTAGTCTCTGTTTTCCTTGCAATCATCAGTTTGCCCTTAATGGAATGGTTAAAGCGCTGGCGGGTACCCGTCGCTCTTGCGGTCCTATTGACTGTCTTGACTAATATAGCCATCTTGGTTGGCTTGTTGGTGGTAGTTGGTCAGTCGCTTAACGAATTTACGGCGGCGGCGCCTGGTTACCAAGCAAGGTTACAGGAATTGATGGCAGAGCCTCTAAATTGGCTCCAAGAGCGTGGCGTGACGACCGAGGAATACGGCGAGATGGAGCTTATTAATCCAGGCGCCCTAGTGGATCTTGTTGGTGCTGCGCTGCGGGCAGTAGCAACCATTGCGCAAAATACGTTTCTCGTAATTCTAACGATGGTATTCATTCTGTTTGAGGCGACTGGTTTTACTAAAAAATTACGAATGGCTTTTGGAAATCGATTACAGAACGTTGAGCGGTTCGGAGTCATGGTCAAGCAAGTTCAACGTTATCTCGCGATCAAGACGCTTATTAGTGTGGCGACGGGGATCTGTGTTGGTTTGTGGGTATCACTTCTTGGTCTTGGCTTTCCACTTTTGTGGGGACTCGTTGCCGCCATTTTCAACTACATTCCAAATCTAGGCTCAATTTTGGCAGCGATTCCTCCGGTGCTGTTTGCCATCGTGCAATTCGGTCCAGGACACGCAGCCGTTGTTGCAATAGGGTACCTCGTGATCAATGTTGTATTTGCGAATTTTCTCGAACCCTATTTGATGGGACGGAAATTGGGATTGTCTACCTTGGTGGTATTTCTTTCGCTGGTATTTTGGGGCTGGGTCTGGGGGCCAGTCGGGATGCTCCTGTCAGTGCCTCTCACAGTAATCATCAAGATAGCGTTAGAAAATACAGAAGACTTTCGGTGGCTAGCCGTAATGTTGGACGCCAGCCCTAGAGGTTCGGGGCCAAGATTTTTTCGGCGCTAGCCGGCACCTGTCGTTATAACCTATGTCGATTTTAAAGTTCTTAGGCCTTGAGCGACCTGATAGCCAACTTGAGGATGCCGGTACCGATACCGAAACGGTTCAGAGAATCCTTGCAGAATTGGATTGCCTGGAGCCTGAACGCGCGCGTTATTTGGCAGCTTTTGCCTATGTGCTTGGTCGTATTGCGCATGCCGATCAACACATCAACGATAAAGAGCTTGACCTCATGACACATATGGTTCAAGAACTTGGTCATCTGTCAAAAACACAAGCACTGCTTGTTGTACAGATTTCGAAAAATCAGAATGAATTGTTTGGTGCGACAGAAGATTTTCTAGTTACCCGTCAATTTCGAGAAATTGCGACTGATGTACAGTGTCGAGAATTACTCAACTGCGTATTTGCCATTTCAGCGGCTGACGATTCCATCTCGGCTATCGAGGAGAATCGGATTCGGCAAATTGCTAGCGAATTAGGAGTAGCCCACGACGCGTATGTATCGGCTCGGGCCGCATATACGGACAAGCGTGACGTGATCCGTTCATTCCGAAACAGTGCACAGTCGGATTAAGCCGGGTTTTGTCTTCTTTAGCGTGGAGGAAGAGTGAGCCGTCCCGGATTCGTCGTGTCGAAATCTTCCAAAAACGTCGAGACCAGCTGAAGCACTTGGTTCGGCATGGCTGTTGCCAGATCTGCCGCTGACATTGCACCGACAACACCTGTCTGCCAAGTGACAGCATCGGGAACAATGGTGGCAGGTTCACGCTCTAAGTGAACTGATTGCCGCAGTTCAACCTCAGCACAATAAATATAAATTCCACTTCCAAGAGTTAAATTTATATTGACGTAAAGGTACGCGGAACTAGTGGGAAGCAAGAGAAACCCCGCGCCCTTGAGATAACCTTCAACGGATTGTTGAAGCTGGTCGTGGGTTAGTCCGTCGATTTCAGCGTCTTGGCCAAGTGGTTGGACTACCACCTCTACGTCGTTAATGCCTTGAAGGCTTCTGCGGGCCTGTTCCAAGTTCTGGGTAAGGGTTGATGCAGACATCGCGAGAACAACAGTTGGCAATGCGAGTAGGATTCTTGTGCTGTTCGACAATAGTTTATTCTCCAGATTGAGGATACCAATTAGCTTAACAGGTTGGCTTTTGCTTCCTGTCGTTTACCCAACCAGAGTGCGAGTCCGAGCCAGACTGCGGAAAGTGGGACAGTGGCAAAAGCGATACCAGTCATACCAAGTCCGATGATACCCATCAAGGCATATGTCCAAGCACCAATTTGGTCACCTGCTCGGTAAACAAAGGTGTCGATAAAAGCCTTTGCCTTGAATTTGTCATCACGGTTGACCACCGTATACAAAAGCTCCCGAGTCGGTCTGGCTACAGCATAGTTAGTTGCTCGGCGTAACGTTTGAAACACCACAACCACTAGTAATGTTGGCGCGAAACCTAATGTTGAGAAACCAATCACGCAGACCGCGGGTAGCAAGATTAAGGTAAGGGCTACACCAAGCGATTTCAGGAGGCGACCTGTCAGAAACATCTGAGTGCCCAGTGTAAGGGAATTTACGAGCCAATCAATCTTTGCGAAAAATGCCGTGCGAACAGCACGATCGTCGAAAGCGCTATCCACAATGTCAGCTTGATGAAAATAAAGCACAGTTCCAGCGATTGCGAACAGAAACATATAGGAGCAGATGCCTAGTAGGTACGATGATTGCAACGCATGGCTAAAACCAGAAAAGATGCTACCGCCGATTATGGTTTCAGGGTGAGCGGTAGCGGGTAAATCGCTAAATTGACTTGCAATGGTCGAAAGTCGACGAACGGCAAAGATGCTGATTTCCAGCAATATCACTGAAATCAGTAATAAATTAATCGGACCCAACAATTCAGCTAACACCACGGTTAAGGTAGACCCTGCAAGCGCACCTAGCGTGCCACCCACACCTATAAAACCGAACAAGCGTTTACCTTGAGCACTTGTAAAGAGATCCGCCATGAAAGCCCAAAAGATAGATACAACGAAGAGATTGAAGATGCTCGTCCAGATGAAGAAGACCCGCCCAATCCAAATGTTCTGCGCTTCAGTAGCAAGATGCAACAATAGGAAAAATACTAGGAGGTTTCCCATAAAGAAACGGTAAGAGAGCGTTATGAAACGGAGCCGTGGTAACCGAGCCACTAAGGCAGCGTAGGGCGGGTTACAAATGATCATGCCGACTAACGTGCCAGTAAACAACCACGGTAAATTGTCGACTCCACCAGCAACACCCATCTCGTCTCGAATTGGTCGGATGATGTAGTACGCGTTGAGAACACAGAAAAAGTAGGCGCATGACCAAAGCATGGCGGCGACTTCTTCATTCCGCACGTCGACAATTCTGTGTAGCAGTCGCGTTGGCCAAGATGGTGTATGCGGTTGGAGATCTATCATCTGGATTACAGCGACTCGAGGAACCGCACCATCCGTTGCCGTTGCCGTTCGTCAGGTAGCCGCCCTTGAGCAGCACCAAGATTGTCTGCGACATACCGGACTCGCGCAGTTCCAGGGATTACGCAGCTGACAGCAGGGTGGCCAAGGAGGTACTTGAGGAAAAACTGGCCCCAACTTTCACAATCAAATTCAACAGCCCAGTCTGGGAGCGGGCGGTCGCCAACCGCATCGAAGAGTCGACCTCGGCCGTAGGGAAGGTTGACCCAAACTGCAAGACCCTGGTCGGCAGCGATTGGCAGAATTCGATCTTCTACAGCTCGTCGGTCGAGTGAATAATTCACCTGAATAATGTCGATCTGCTCACGGCTAATTTTGTCAGCGAAATTGTCATGTTGTCGATTCGATGAAGTCGTCATTCCCACGTAACGGATCAACCCTTCTGCTTTCCTCTCCCGCAGAGTCGCGAGCTGTGTATCGGTATCGACGAGATTGTGGACGGCGACAAGATCGATCATGTCAGTCCGCAGCCGCTCTCTCGATGTTTCCATTTCTGACAGACCCGCACTGCGACCTTCCTTGCGAACCTTCGTTCCAAGGAACAATGCGTCACGGATCTTGAGGTCATCAACAATTTCCCCAACGACATCCTCAGCCGCACCATAGGATGGGGCAGTGTCGATCACTTTACCGCCCAGTTCCGAGAACAAACGGATGACTTCTTTAAGTTCACTCTTGTCTGCAGCTGTTGTCACATTGTAGCGCCGGGCCGTGCCAATGCCGACGATTGGAAGTCTTTCACCCGTTGAAGGTATCGGGCGTTGGATAAGTGGTGCACTTTGGCTTGCTAGTGATACCTTAGGGAGTAGTAGGGAAGTTCCAGCACCTAGTCCCAATTGCATTACTTGTCGACGGCTTAGTTTCATAGCGTTCACTCCACATTAATATTCACTTGAACGACACTTTTGGCGCCTTCCATCCGCACAGGTCCAATGCCCGAACGTCTCGTAGTCTACAGCTACATTCACCTAAGTCCAATTGTTACTGTGTTAGTTAGACCGTGCACTGTTTTGATCCAAAGCTTATCTATTAGTTTTGATATTTTGATTTCCCTTGATTTTCTCGAAGATTTCAAATTGGCACAGATTTTTGACAAAACAAGAGTTTCCGTTGGAAATACTCTTGCCATATTGGCGAAATATCCCACTATTGGCTGTACAATTCTCAAATAAGCCGGTACCTAACAACAATCGAATCTCTTGACGAAACTTTTCTTCCTTAGTGTCACGACGTTGATTTGGGGATTGTTTGCATGGCCACTATTGGCTATGACGCAAGACTCCATCAGAGTTACGGGTATTGTCATCGACGGTGTGACGATGGCCCCGATTGCCAAGGTATCTGTTGTTAGTCAAGAAGAAACGGTCTTGACGGATCAAACTGGCCGTTTTTCTGTGCTGATTGGTGAGGGAGACCCACGGTTACGGTTCCAGGTCGATGGTTATTTGGTGACGACCTTATTGGTTGAGAATCCTGAGCTCCAAGTCCAGTTATTCCGAAACACTTTTACTGAAACTGTCGAAGTTGTGGGCGAGACCAGTGAACCAGAACAACCCTCCTCTAATGTCATTGCGCCAGAGGAGGTTTTTGAAGTTGCTGGAAGTATCGATAACATTTTCCGTGCGCTTGACACACTTCCAGGTGTAGCATCGACGGACGATTTTGGCAGCAGACTCGCAGTGCGTGGAGGTACTCCTGATCAAAACCTAACGCTCATGGATGGAATTGAAATCCATAATCCGTATCGACTTTTTGGTATCACGAGCGCCTTCAACCCAGAAACCGTTGAGAATTTTAGCCTCACCGCGGGTGGCTTCGGTGTTGCCTATGGTGACCGTCTGTCTTCGTTACTTATTGTCGATAATCGTCTGGGTGAAAAAAAGTTTCAAGGTGCCACTGCGCTGAGCATCACTGATGGGAACTTCGTGCTAGAGGGGGCGACGCCCTTTTCGAACAACGGGACGTGGTTGTTCAGCGCACGTCGGACCTACTATGACTTTGTTCTCAATCGCTTAACGGATCAAAATTTGCCATCGTTTGTCGACTTTCAGCTACAGGCTGGTTGGGAGTTCGGACCGGGCCATCGATTCAGCTTAACGGGTCTTCGCAGTGTTGAAGATGCAGATTTTAGTAAGAATTGGACTGGGTCTGGCCAACGAGCAGCTTTCCAGTCTGACGTGAAAAATGACTTAGGGTCGGCCCGTTTCGACGCAGTTCTTGGTTCTCGCAGCACATCAACGACGATCGTGTCTTGGTATCGTAATCGGGAGCTTCTTGACTTCAACGGAAAGATACGGGCAGATGCGAAACGATCGAACTCCACGAACGATGGTGCTGCGTTCGGATTTGCCACAATCGTATTCGATCGCGTGCTTTCGGTGCAGGACCTATCAGTACGACAGGATTTATCTATTCAGGCGACACCAAAACACTTGATTAATACCGGCTTTGAATTTCATCGCTTGAACACGAGAGTGAAGTTTGCAACCAGCGGTGACCGAAACGGAATCGAAGCCAATGGATCGAGTATTCGCGGTGGTGTGGGATTACCCGACAATCTTGATTCCTTGCTCGTTGGAACGCGTGGCGGTTTCTGGATTCAGGACACCTATAAACCGTCCTCGCGGCTGTCCATCGAGCCGGGTCTGCGGATGGATTGGAGCACTATCAATGGACGAGGAATTCTCTCGCCACGTATTGCGCTGAACTATGCACCAGGTGGTGGTACTAGGATGCGCCTCGCTACTGGGCTGTACACACAAAGTCCAGGCTATGAAAAACTCATCCAGTCAGACTATTTTATCGACCTTTCAGACACTCGGAAGTTGAGACTGGAATACGAAAAAGCGCTTCATATTGTGGTCGGGGTCGAAAAAGACCTAGGAGCAAAGATGGCAGCCCGGGTTGAGGGCTATTACAAAAAATTCGACGATCTGCTTATTGGTCGACTTGAAACAAAGGCTGAACAAACCGCTCGGGTCTCCCAATATGATTTTTCTACAAGTTTGCAGAACAGTATTCCTACCGCGCCACTTATCACGAGTAATCCGACAAACGCGGCGGGTGGCTATGCGTATGGTTTTGATGTCTACCTCAATCACACGAATCTTGCGGCACCACTAACCGGCTGGCTTTCGTATGCCTGGACTCGGGCCAATCGGGAAAGTTATGGTCGGCGGTACGCGTTTGAATATGATCGACGTCACGCATTCAATGCCGTTGGTCGCGCCCGTCTGACCAGTTTCTGGTACATGGCTGCTACGGCCAGGATTGCCACTGGATTTCCCTATACAGCACCGGTTGGTCTGCGGGTGTCTGCTAAGCAAGATGATCGGGGAAAGTTTGTACCAGAAACTGATCTGGATGGAAATCTCATGTACACCGTTGATTATGGCAATGTGGAGAATCTGAATTCTGGTCAGCTGCCGTACTATGCCCGAGTCGATTTCAGAACTACATTCCAACCCGGAGGTAGTACCGGGCGGTGGTCGCTTTATTTTGAAGTGATTAATTTATTGGGTCGTGATAATCCAGTTGCACTTGAACCTCAACTCGTCAATGATCCTGATTCAACGGTGCCCAGGCTCGTCGAAGTGGCTTCGCAGGGGTTTCCTCGTATCCCAACAGTTGGGTTTCGACTACGCTTCTAGAAGAGAGTGTTAGTACCTTTGATGCTGCGCAAAATAATTTTCTGGACTCATTTCGTTGTGGCTGTAGTGGTTTCGGCGGTCATCCTTATGCTGTCGGTCACCGGAGTCCTGCTTACCTATGACAGACAGCTTACTGACTGGGCGCACCGCCAGTACCAGGCTCCGGCTAGGAGTTCACAGACAACACCGCTTTCGATCGACGAGTTGCTCGAGCGTGTGGCCGGAGGCGAGTCTGCAATCGCCCTATCCGCGATCACTGTGCGTGCTGGTCCAAGGGAACCAGCTGCCTTGAATGTGGGTCGGGGTGACTATCTTTACGCCAGTCGTTACACCGGTGCGCTTTTGAACGATGGCGACAGCCCGATGCGGCACTTCTTGCGCAGCACTATGTATTGGCACCGCTGGTTTGCTCTACAGGGGGCTGACCGAGATTTTGGTCGTGCAATTACCGGTGCGGCAAATCTTGGCTTTTTCCTCCTTCTGGTGAGTGGGGTCTATCTTTTGTGGCCGCGGACGTGGACCTTGCACTCAGTTCTACCCATCATCACGTTTCGGCGTGACCTCAAGAATAGGGCGCGCGATCTTAACTGGCATAATGTGATCGGGTTCTGGTTGTTTGTGCCATTACTGATTATCGTGATGAGCGGTTTAGTCATTTCCTATGGCTGGGCAAGCGATCTTGTGTATCGGGCAGTTGGTGAAACCCCTCCCGTTTCGACTTTGGTGCGCGATGTAGGAACCGGCGTGCAGGCGAAGAATGCTTCTATTACACCCTGTAGCTATCAAACACTCGTGGAGCGTGTAGCCAAAACGGTGCCAGACTGGAAAAGCATTACCTTGACAGTTCCAGACGCGAACGATGCACCAGTCGTTTTTTCTGTTGACCGAAGCAATGGTGGCCAGCCGTCAAAACGGCTAGACCTGACCTTCTCACGCTTGGATTGTGTCGCGTACGTGATGGGAGGATATCCCACGTACAGCCGTGGTCAAAAGCTACGTAGTTGGCTCAGATACGCCCACACGGGTGAAGTTTACGGATTCGCGGGACAAACCATCGCCGGGGTGGCTTCGCTGGGTGGTGTCGTATTGGTTTGGACAGGTCTAGCGATGGCCTGGCGACGCTTTTTTCGCTCGTGATAATTCCAGTGCTGTCGTTCGCCATCACGATTGTTAAAAAAATGGTGAGCCGAGAAGGAATCGAACCTTCAACCCGCAGATTAAGAGTCTGCTGCTCTGCCAATTGAGCTATCGGCCCACCTCGAACGGTTTGCGGCGGACAATGTACTACGGGTGACGCAGAAGCGTCCAGTTATTGGTGATGTCCGTTGCAAGTTTTTTTAACTCTCTCGATTACCTTGTCTGATTTATGGAACTCTTGTCCTGCACCAGAATGGCGCGCCCGGCAGGATTCGAACCTGCGACCTTTGGCTTCGGAGGCCAACACTCTATCCAACTGAGCTACAGGCGCTTTATTGATCATTGAGAAAAAATGGCGCGCCCGGAGGGATTTGAACCCCCGACCTACGGGTTCGAAGCCCGGCGCTCTATCCAGCTGAGCTACAGGCGCGCAAGATGAAAACATTAGACAGTAGAACGTTCAATCATAACAGTGCTTGCACAATTGGTGTGACTCGTATTCCAGACAACTTGACTTCTGTGATGCTACCTTACCTCAAGCTTGGTGGATTGTCCCACAGCCAAGCTGCGCCGCGCACACCGCTCGAGTCACCGTGCATCGGCTTGACAAGTTTCGTATCCACACGGTCAGAAAACACGTACCGTCCCCAACAGCGTGGGACGTGGTCGTACAGCCGTTCGGTGTTGGACATACCACCACCTAGGACAATCACGTCTGGATCGAGAACATTGATGACAGTGGCCAAGCCTCTGGCAAGGCGGTCTTCGTAACGCGTGAGTGCTGTTTCAGCAGCCGCGTCGCCTTTTTCGGCTGCCACCACGATTGCCTCAGCCTTGAGTTGTGTACCCGTGAGCGATTCGTAATCCCGGGTAAGGCCCGGCCCCGAGAGAAACGTTTCGATGCAGCCCTGCTTTCCGCAGTAGCAGTTAGGCCCTGGTAATTCATCGGTCTGTGGCCATGGGAGTGGGTTATGCCCCCACTCACCTCCAATGGCGTTAATTCCCATAATGGGTCGACCGTCAACGATAGCTCCACCACCTGCGCCGGTGCCAAGAATGACACCGAAGACAACATTTACCCCTGCAGCGTTTCCGTCAGTAGCTTCTGAGAGGGCGAGACAATTTGCATCATTGCCGAAACGGAGCGGTCGCTCCAGTAGGCGTGAGAGGTCTTTAGCAAGTGGCTTGCCATTTAAACACGTGGAATTTGAGTTTTTGATTAATCCAGTAGCTGGAGAGATGGCCCCAGGTGTACCAACACCTACCGTGCAGGTTGCGTCGATCTCCTTTTCAATAGATGTTACAAGTGTCGCGATCGCCTGTAGGACATCTTGATAATTGTCTTTGGGCGTAGGCACCCGTTGACGCAATAGCACGGTGCCTCTATCCACAAGGGCAATTCCTTCTATTTTTGTTCCGCCGAGATCGATACCAATACGTGCGTTCGCCACTAGAGTTCGCAAAGAGACCAAGAATGATGATTAACGAGGTGCTTATTCACGCCTTGCGGTTCCTAAAATTCTGCTTTCCGTTCGATCTGTTGAGCGAAGACTTCAGGATCAGTTGTTGGCAGATCGCAGATTCGATTTTCGCAGACGTAAGCCGTAGCCTGGCCGTCACGGGCAAACTTACCCTCAACGAGTGGAATGAGAGTCGCGTGGTCGTTAAAGGTGTCGCCTTCGGCAACCACACTTAACACACGATTTGGTAGAAAGGTCTTCCGTAATTTCATAAGAAACGGTGCGGCCTCATCACGTGATTGAGGTGTAATGATAATAATTTCCTTTGGTATATCACTGTGGAAGTCAACCGCAAGTAACATCTCCGCTAGAGCCACAGGCGCCCGCGACAGAGTACCATCGAACGCGCGTAGACTACGTTCAGCCCGTTGTCGGTAACGGTCGTCCGTAGTGAATTCATGCAGGCGCATCAGGTTGAGGAGTTGTACGGAATTTCCTGAGGGTTCAGCACCGTCAAAATTTGGTTTTTCGCGTGCCAGCAAGGTTTCATGATCGTCGCTCGTCATGAAGAATCCACCGTCTTCATCTTCGAAATGACTTTCCAGCACACGGTCGAGCGCGAATGCATTTTCGAGCCAACGTGGCTCACTTGTCGCTTCGTACAGATCAAGAAGTCCGGCGATGAGAAACGCGTAGTCGTCTAGGTATGCGTTGATGCGAGCTTGGCCGCTGGCATGGGTCCGCCGCAATTGTCCGTCGACACGCGAATGAGTCAATAGAAAATTAGCCGCCGCGGCAGCCCGTTCTGCGTAGTCTGGCCGATCGAGGATCAAAGAGGCTTGGGCGAAGGCTGAGATCATCAAGCCGTTCCAGGAGGTCAGAACTTTATGGTCTCGTAGTGGCGCTGGTCTGGTGGTTCGTGTTTTGTACAGTGTTTCGCGGGCCGTCTTGAGTAATGACTCCGCATGTTCGAGTGGAATGTTGAGTTCCTCCGCCACTTCTAACAGCGGCTTGGGCGTATTCAGAATATTTCGACCTTCAAAATTCCCAGCAACAGTAACGTTGTAGTATGCAGAAACTAATTGAGCCTGTTCTTTAGGTAACGTTGAGCTTAATTCGTCCGGGGTCCATGTGAAAAACCATCCCTCTTCGCGGTCTCCACTTGGTCCAAGACTGTCGGCGTCAGTGGCTGAATAAAATCCACCCTGTGGCGAGCTCATGTCACGTTCGACATAGCGCAATATGTCCTGTGCCACAGCTTTGAAGCCCTCGACGCCAGTCGCTTGATAGGCTTCCAGATATGCTGTAACGAGGAGCGCGTTGTCATAGAGCATTTTTTCAAAGTGTGGTACCAGCCACTGGGGGTCGGTCGCATAACGATGGAAGCCTCCGCCCACATGGTCGTACATTCCACCGCTTGCCATCTTTTCGAGTGTATGCGTGGCCATATGTAAGGCTTGTTCGTCGTTCGTGCGTCGGTAATGGCGGAGCAGAAGACGGATGGAGAGGCTGCTGGGAAATTTCTGAACACCTTGCAACCCTCCGTAGGCGGCATCGAATCCTTGGCCGTAGGCTGCAACAGCCGCATCAATCGTACTTGTGTCGGCCAACCCTCGCTCACCCGGCGGGGGTGTTAATCGCTCGGAGACTCGTTTAGTGATTTCTGCAGAGGCCGCCATGACTTGATCAGGCTGGCTGTCATAGGCTGCTTTCAGCTGCTTCAGCATCGTAAGAAAGCCGATGCGGGCACCACGGTCACCATCGCGGGCAGGAATGTAGGTTGCACCCGAAAAGGCTTCCCGATCGGGTGTCAGCCAAACCGTCATCGGCCATCCACCTCGACCAGTGAGCATTTGCACGACGCTCATGTACACTGCATCGATATCTGGGCGCTCTTCCCGGTCCACCTTGATGGCAATGTAATGTTCGTTCATGTACTGCGCGATTTCTTCGTCCTCGAATGATTCTTCCTCCATTACATGGCACCAATGACAAGTTGAATAACCAATTGAAAGAAGTACCGGTCGCCCCAGTTTGCGTGCCTGTTCGAATGCTTCATCGCCCCATGGAAACCAATTCATCGGATTATGAGCGTGTTGTCGCAGGTAGGGGCTCGTTTCGAGATACAGCCGGTTTGTATACTTCGGTGTTTTGTCGTCATTTAGGTGACGTGTGCGTGGTGTGTAATCCGCATCGCGCGTCACCCATGCTGTTTCGAGCGATGCAACCAATTCGCTGTCGAAAGGTAAAGCTCCTGGAAGTTGACCGGTCATGACATCCTGACTTCCGTGTGCGTGCACGGACGAGAAGCGATTATGACCCCAGCCGCAGTTCAGCAATACAAGTACTAGCAGGGATATCGACCAAGACCACCGGCGGATCCACCGCGACGCCTGGGTTCCACGCATTAAGTTATTATGGCCCAAGTTGGGCCGAATAAAAGACCTAGCCGTGGTGTTCAGTTTGCACACAAATTTAGGAACTGGTTGACTCTTTCGCTGAGGGGCCAGAGAATTGTCTGCACGAGATTGCGTAATAGAACGCTAAAGGAGCTTTTTCATGACAAAGGCTGGTCGAATTTTCGTCTCATACGGAATTTCCATAACGGTAATGGTGGGTACCTTTGCCTGTACTGGTAGTGAAAATAGTGCTGAAA